>Ga0316630_10000308_pt1 | contig 14442 bp, 10 predicted proteins | sample OWC_May_M1_C1_D6_FD_207658 | JGI IMG/M metagenome (GOLD analysis project Ga0316630, IMG submission 207658) | Wetland soil microbial communities from Old Woman Creek delta, Ohio, United States - OWC_May_M1_C1_D6_A | ecosystem: Environmental > Terrestrial > Soil > Wetlands | place: USA: Ohio...
CGGTTTTTGAGTCTTTTTATTCCAGACAGTTTTTTCAACTGTTTTCCAAGTTTTAGATGGAATTTCTATATCCATAAGAATTTTATTGGTTAGAATTTCATCTCCGTCTATAAATATTAATCTTCTTTTAGAGGGGGTATCATCCCATTTTATTTCTTTTAAACACCAGTTGTTATCCATGATATCACCTCCAGAAAACAAATTCCGACCACAAGGTTTTATTTAATTTATTTTATTTTCTTGTGGTTTTTGTCATTAAACAAAAATATCCCAAGTTAATGGGGTACTTTGGTTTGATAACAAAAGATTATTTTATGATACTACCATAGATACTACCTTGATTGGTTTCCAATATTTATTAAGGATAAGACATTCTTTTTTGCTAAACAAATAAATTAATCCTGAATCCTCTACCATTTCATATTCCTTGCTACCGTATTTGCAAATAGATTTTTCTCCATAGTCGTATACCAATTCGCATTCTATTGACCAAAAAAGTTTACTATTTTTAATTTCCTCTGGAGACTTTCCGTTTCTGGTAGAAGAAAACTTTTTACAATAAGTGTTATCTTTTTCTTTACCAAAATCAGAAAAACTTCTTAATCCTACACCTCTTACCGATAAAAGAGAAGTAGAACGAAATAAAACTTTTCCATCAGAATTTCTCCTAAAGTTTTGTAATTCTAGTTTAGTACTATCCCTTAAGTTTGCTACAATCTCAGCACAAACTCTGCAAAGCGGAATTTTATTTATTTTATATTCCGCCAATTCTTCGGGGTGGTTTTGACACCTCTGGATAAAAATTTTCTTAATCATGTTATATCTCCATAAATTCTAGGTATCGCTAAGATGCCGTTTTCAACCGGCACCGGCTAAAAATTTTTCAAAACTTTCTTATTTTGTCCTCCAATTCCCGAAATTTTTTAATCTCTACTTATTTTATCTTTTTTATTTATTTTATCTTTTTTATTTTAAAAAAGATTTAAAATTTATTTTTAAAAATTTAATTTTTGCAAAAGATATAACAGGCAATATGTCCTATAGCATACAGGCTATATGCTCCTCAAAAGAGGAGCAATTGACATAAATCATAGCATATAGAAAAGGTATAAACGATAGAGAACAAACTCGCTTATAAACTCGCTTAAATCACCTCTCTTTTGAAAGATTAGAGTTAGATTAATGTCCCCTCTTTTACCCTATGCAATAGGCGTTAATGGTAAAATTTACCTTGTCGGGCGATAGTGTATCGCCCCTCCGGTCTAGCAGGACTAGGATTGTACCTTAGCAGGACAAAACACAAAACTGAATAACTAAGCGGTAAATAGTCTCTCGCTTGGCATGCCGAAGTATAAGAGGGATAAAACCGTAAAGAGGGTAAGATTAGATGATTAGATTGTAGAATGTTCAGACTAGTTTCATTCTATTCTTATAACAATAAACTAGAATACCCCTCGAAAGGATATTGAAATGTCTCCAAATGATGCTCAGAATACCGCTCAGAATACTGCTACTTCTGAGGTTGTAATCGAGAAAAAGGTATTTTCTCTCACCGATCTATTGAATGGAAAAGGCAATAAACTTGCTCTTGGACAAGCCATTCAAAAAATCTTTTCTTCAGGATACGATAGCAAGTATATCGCCCCGGCTGGTAAGTTCGTTGCTGATTTTTTTGCTGATATGACCGGGGAAGATAAAACACCAGAGGTCCGGGCTAAATGGCTTAATGCTCAGATTTCGCTTATCACTTCTACCCGGCATAGTGGTAAGGGATATCAGGACAATATCACCCTCCCTATGATCGATCTAGTTGAGGTTTGTAAAGAGATGATTATCTTAGCGGGGATTGTCTCACATGTAGACGGTTTATTCAAGCTTGCTGGTAATGAGAGCGCCCCTCCCGCTTTTGAAGATTTCGATTAATCCATAGCAAAAGAGAGAGAGGAAAATAAAAAATCCTCTCTCTCTTTTTATAACGATACTCGATAGAAAATAAATAAGATATAAAAAATCTTTTTTTTATTTTATTTTAGAATTAAAATTAATTTCCTATAGTGAGGTTATAAGACTAAATTTGTCATATTTCCACAAAGTTTAAAAAATAAATTTACTGCAAATTTGCGAAAAATAAAAATATTTTTATCCCCCCCCCTCGCTATAAAAAGGCGAGGGATTTTTTTTGCCTACGGGCGCATGTATACCCTACAGACTGGAGAACCTATTTCTAAACCTGTTATCGGACTGGAGAACCTATTTTCAATACCTATATCGGTATATATAAAGTTGATATTGGTAAAGTTTAGATTTCAAATTTTGATTTTACGTTAGACTTGTTTTTTAATTCTATTATCGGTGTTAAATAAAAAAAGAGTTTCTTTTTTATGGGAACTCTTCTCTTAATCAGTAAAGTCTTTATCTACTATATACTTATATATACTATTACTTATTATTCTTTTTATGTTTTCTTTATCTTTTTTAGATGAATATCTAAATTTCTCTCTTAACTCTATATGTATGGTATGTATTTTATTTTGTTCCATTGTTTTTGTGTTTAATGCAGGTAATCTTAATTCAAAGGATTTTACTGTGCCTGTTGGTAAGAATAGTATTCCTTTATTAGTTTTTGGTATTTCTTGTACTATAAAAGCGTATATCCAGTCTATTTCTTTTCTTTTTTGTAGTTGGCGTTGTTCTTCGTAGATATATAAGCCAAATTTGGTCAACTTAGTGGTGTTATTGTTTCCTGAGGATATCTCTATTGGTAGAACTGATTTTTTGCCTGATCCGTGGATTTCTACCAATAATATTGCATTTTCTTTGAATATTTCGTTATAATATTCTGTATTTGTGTATTTATTAGGGTCTAGATTTAGCTCTCTATTTTTTATTATTAGTTTAGTTTGTATGCCTAACTCACTACATAACAGGTAAATATCTTCTGCTAACTCTCCAGTACCTATATCACCTAACCTCTCTACTGTATTATTACAAATTATAGGGTATCTTTTATTTGTAGAATGAGGTGCGCCAATTATTACTTCAGGATTAGTACTACCTGCTACATATAGATAATCTTTTCTTCTTGAATCAAACATTACGGTTTTAAGTCACCTATCAGTGTGATTATTTCATCTTTCTGAGCTTCCAGAGTAACTAGATCAGGTAACTCTTGTATTGCTATTAGTGAGTTTATAAGGTTTCTTTTACCTGTTAGATATTTCTTTATGTAAAATATAGTTTCAGGAGGACTTGGTGATATACTAGGACTTACACTGATTGATATACTTGGGCTTATTGATGCACTGGGACTCTCACTTGGACTTATGGATGGAGAGAGACTTGCACTTGGCGATACTGATGGACTTAGGCTTGGAGAGATTGAGGGACTTACTGTTGGGCTTATTGAAGGACTAATACTAGGAGATTTAGATGGAGACTCACTTGGAGATAATGAAGGACTGATTGATGGACTTAGTGAAGGAGAAACACTAGGAGACAGTGAAGGAGAAATTGACGCTGATGGACTTTCACTTGGACTTATACTCGGACTGATTGATGGTGATATTGATGCACTAGGAGATACACTAGGAGAAATACTAGGGCTTAATGATGGTGAGTATGAAGGACTGATACTCGGACTTATCGAAGGAGAATAGCTCGGACTTATTGAGGGTGATAAGCTAGGAGATATACTAGGGGATACTGAAGGTGATAATGATGGGGAAATACTCGCTGAGGGGGATACGCTCGGAGAGATTGAAGGACTGATACTTGGGCTTAGTGACGGGGATATGCTTGGACTAAGCGATGGAGATATTGATGCTGATGGAGATACTGAAGGACTGATACTTGGGGATAATGATGGGGATAGTGAAGGAGAAATACTTGGAGAAAGTGACGGGCTTATACTTGGGCTTAGTGAAGGTGAAATTGATGGTGAGAAAGATGTAGGTGGTTTACTTGGTGAGAATGAAGGACTTATAGATGGTGATAGACTTGCTGAAGGACTTTCTGATGGTGAGATAGATGGGCTAAGCGATGGGGAAATTGACGGGCTTAGTGACGGAGATAAGCTAGGACTGATGCTAGGACTGAGAGAAGGTGAGATTGATGCACTAGGAGACTCAGACGGGCTTAGGCTTGGGCTTATCGAAGGACTTAAGCTTGGTGAGATACTCGGTGATAACGAAGGGGATAAACTAGGAGATAACGAAGGACTTAATGATGCTGAAGGACTCTCTGAAGGAGAAATACTGGGAGATAACGAAGGACTTAAGGATGGCGAAATACTGGGACTTAGCGATGGCGAAATACTCGGACTGATACTTGGAGATATACTAGCCGATGGACTCTCACTAGGAGATATACTCGGACTGATACTTGGAGAAAGTGATGGAGATAATGATGGGCTTAAGCTAGGTGATAAGCTGGGACTTATCGAAGGAGATATAGATGCTGAAGGACTTTCAGACGGGCTTATCGAAGGAGATATTGAAGGAGATATACTCGGAGATAAGCTGGGTGAAATACTCGGAGATATACTTGGACTTTCACTTGGGGAGATACTAGCAGAAGGACTCTCACTCGGAGAGATAGATGGTGATTCACTTGGAGAAATTGATGGAGAGAATGAAGTAGGTGGTTTACTGGGAGAGAACGATGGGCTAATACTCGGAGAGATAGACGCACTCGGACTCTCTGATGGGCTGATAGATGGGCTTTCAGAAGGGCTTAAACTCGGACTTATTGATGGACTAATGCTGGGAGATATACTCGGTGATATACTTGGAGAAATACTCGGGGATAAGCTCGGACTTTCTGAGGGAGATATAGATGCCGATGGGCTCTCTGAGGGGGAAATCGAAGGTGAAATTGACGGGGAAATAGATGCAGACGGGGACTCTGAAGGAGATATACTCGGAGAAACTGAAGGAGAGAAGCTGGGACTTATTGAAGGCGAGATTGACGGACTTATACTTGGAGATATACTCGGACTTAGACTTGGTGATTCAGATGGAGATATACTTTCAGATGGACTTTCTGAAGGTGATATCGAAGGAGAAATTGACGGACTGAATGATGGAGATATTGAAGGAGATAGTGAAGGACTTAGACTTGGGCTAAACGATGGTGATATACTTGCGGATGGAGATTCCGAAGGTGATATCGAAGGAGAGATTGATGGACTTTCTGATGGACTTAAACTTGGTGATAAGCTCGGTGAAATTGATGGCGATAAGCTAGGTGAAATGCTAGCAGAGGGGCTTTCCGAAGGTGATATCGAAGGACTAATGCTAGGTGATAGTGAGGGTGATATTGAAGGGCTTTCACTTGGGCTTAAGCTTGGGGAAATACTCGGGGAGATACTAGCTGATGGAGACTCAGATGGGGATATTGATGGTGATATCGAAGGAGAAATCGAAGGACTTAGTGATGGAGATTCAGATGGGCTGAAACTCATTCCAACAGCTACTACGATATCCTGTACACATAGCTCTTCTCCAGCACTTGGAGATGGTGAAATGCTAGGAGATTCACTCGGAGATAACGAGGGGCTTAGGCTGGGGGAAATAGATGCAGATGGTGATTCGCTAGGGCTTAGTGATGGAGAAATACTAGGTGAAATAGATGCAGATGGGCTCTCTGACGGGCTAATGCTAGGTGAAATAGATGGGGATATAGATGGGCTGATGCTTGGGGATTCAGATGGTGAAATAGACGGACTTAATGACGGGCTAATACTTGGAGAGATGGATGGACTTATTGATGGGCTTTCCCATTCCAAGATAAGATCATCCAGTAAGAATGCAATACTTGGAGATATGCTTGGTGAATAGCTGGGACTGGCTGATGGGCTTATTGATGGAGAAATAGATGGACTTATTGATGGGGAAATTGACGGACTTAGACTTGGGCTTAGCGACGGGCTTAAACTTGGAGAAATAGACGGTGATATACTAGCAGACGGCGATTCTGAAGGTGAGATACTGGGTGAAAGGCTTGGTGAGATAGAAGGAGATAAAGACGGTGAAATTGAAGGGCTTAAGCTAGGACTTAGACTTGGACTTAGGCTGGGGGATAATGATGGAGAAATACTAGCTGAAGGGGATTCAGAAGGACTTATACTAGGGGAAATTGACGGTGATAAACTAGGACTTAAGGATGGACTTATACTGGGAGAAAAAGATGGACTAGTAGTAGGAGATATAGATGGAGAAATACTAGGACTTATTGAAGGTGAAATTGACGGAGACAGGCTTGGGGAAAAAGATGGGCTGGTAGTAGGTGAAATAGACGGGGAAATAGATGGGCTGAAAGAAGATTTTAAAGCCTCATAGAATGCTATAACAATAGCACCATAGTCATCACTGGTTGTTTCAGACCAAGTGATAGCTTGAGCACCAGTACCTACTTTACCATAACGTTGTGCAGCACTACCGTAAGTAGCAATATCCTCTTCATATAGAGATGTACCAGTTCTTGCTGTAGGAGCAAATGAGTTATCTCCAGTAGCTACAACAGCATAAGCTATTGTCGGTGTATTAACAGCAGTATAAGAGACAGTAGGATTAGCACCAGTTGTTGCATTAACGCCTGAGGAATCTTTTACACATGTACTCCCAGCAGCAGCATTTACACTGGCTACATATACCCACATAGTCAATCCACCAGCGTTGGGGACAGATACTGAATATGCTGACCCTACTGGTGGGGATAGCATATACCACATCTCTACAGTTGTCTCTGTTACGCCTTGATTTGACTCGTTTCTTGTAAGCCCCACATTGTTATAGGTTGGGTCTCCGCCAGTCCTCGCAGTAGTTCCAGCATAGCAGATCATCACTACTAAAGCTTCAGCATTTGCTCCACAGGTGTAGTCTGCTGATATAGTAGTAGCAGTGCTTGTTTCTAATGCAGTAGCAGGTATTCTAGCATTGGTGTCATGAGTAAGAGCCATTAGGAATTCTCCACCCTTACTTGGATATAACCAAGTGAATTGAATGCTACAGTATAATCATTCCATGCTGCTAGGTATACTCCTGCTTGAGTAGCGGCGTGTCTATACTTTAAAACTATAGTATCTCCAGATAGGTATTTATTCTGTAATAGAGTAGTAAGAGATGATCCTGTATAAACTATTTCACTTTCCATGTACTCACCAGCATTTAAACAAATAACCTCATTATCTCCAGAACTGGATATAGCACCAGTTCCAGTCCAGTTATCCGCAAAGGTACGGACGTTATCTTCATCAACACCAGTAACATGCCCCCATACTGTAGAACCTTCTATAGCAGGAGGTAGGGATGGGGAAATACTCGGAGAGATACTAGGACTTAAACTAGGTGACTCCGATGGAGATATTGATAGAGATAACGATGGACTAATTGATGGGGATAATGAGGGCGATAATGATGGGCTTAAGCTGGGTGAAAATGAAGGTGAAATACTAGCTGATGGAGATTCTGACGGGCTTAGGCTGGGGGATATACTAGGTGAAAGGCTAGGGGAAATTGACGGGGATAACGATGGTGAAATTGAAACAGATGGAGATTCACTAGGACTGATTGACGGGGAGATACTGGGTGATATTGAAGGTGAAAAGCTAGGACTTATAGACGGTGAAATAGATGCTGAAGGGCTTTCAGATGGGGAGAGACTTGGGGAAATGCTCGGTGATAACGATGGACTTATACTCGGACTAATTGATGGGCTAAACGAAGGTGAAATAGATGGACTGATAGAAGCTGATGGACTTTCTGAGGGTGAGATACTAGGAGATAGGGATGGACTTAAGCTTGGAGAAATACTAAGACTAATGCTTGGAGATACTGAAGGAGAAACAGACGGTGAAAGCGATGCTGACGGAGATTCACTAGGACTGATAGACGGAGATATGCTAGGAGAAATTGAAGGGGAAAAACTCGGGCTGATAGACGGGCTAATAGAAGCTGATGGTGATTCTGATGGAGATATACTTGGGGAAAGGCTTGGACTTATGCTTGGAGATACTGACGGAGAAATGCTAGGAGAAATGCTAGGAGAAATGCTTGGTGATATTGATGGAGAAATTGAAGGTGAAAGACTGGGGCTTATGCTAGCTGAAGGACTTTCTGATGGAGAAATTGAAGGTGATAAACTCGGACTAATTGAAGGACTAATTGAAGGGCTGATACTAGGTGAAAGACTAGGTGACAGGGACGGGGATATACTAGCTGATGGTGATTCACTAGGGCTTATCGAACCTGATGGGCTTTCAGACGGGGAAAGACTTGGACTTAAACTTGGACTTAAACTTGGACTGAATGATGGACTGATCGACGGTGAAATTGATGGAGAAATTGACGGAGAGATGCTGGGTGATAGAGATGGGCTAATAGACGGGCTTTCCCATTCTAGAATAAGATCATCTAATAGAAATGCAACACTTGGACTAACACTTGGAGATATGCTAGCTGACGGGGATACACTAGGACTAATGGATGGTGATATTGAGGGGCTTAAGCTTGGGGATAAGCTTGGGGATAGGCTTGGGGAGAGACTTGGACTTAGTGACGGGCTAATACTAGCAGATGGGGATTCGCTGGGACTTATTGATGGTGAAATACTAGGGGATAAACTAGGAGAAATCGAAGGGCTTATTGAAGGTGAAAAACTAGGAGAGACAGTAGGGGAAATACTTGGACTTATAGATGGGCTGAATGATGGGGAAATACTAGGACTAATGCTTGGGGAAATACTGGCAGATGGTGATACAGACGGTGAAAAACTAGGACTAATACTTGGAGAAAGGCTTGGAGATATGCTAGGAGAAAGTGATGGGCTAATAGATGGTGAAATACTAGCAGAAGGGCTGGCAGAAGGACTAATACTGGGACTAAATGAAGCTGATGGTCCTCCAAGTTGTAGATATAATTTATCAATATGGAAAAGATGCCCAGAAGACCCATTACTTGTATGAATGATACGTAGTTTAATCCTACCAGCATTTATATAATCTATATGATCAAACAGATAAAATTCATAATTCTGTTCAGATGTTGAAGATGGAAAATCAGTAGCTGATGGAGTTAATGAAACCCAAATACTCGATTCGTAATTCCACTGTTGTATTTTAACAACATGTGCAATATTACCCTCATACCACCCCTCTAAGTATGCATCTACGTTAGAACTAGGTACATCATCGTACACTCCAAATTCAAAATCATATGTAAAACCTCCACCAGTTGTTGGATTAGTATATACACCTACTACTTCATTTAGAACAAGTTCAGTAGCACTACTTTCTAGATAAACATCTTTTAATGTTCCAGATGATATTGATCCTTTTGTAAGTGTTAATGAGGATGGATTCCACCACTCTGTTGCTGGAGGAGATACAGATGGTGATATGGATGGACTTATACTTGGACTTAATGATGGGCTAATAGATGGTGAAATACTAGCAGAAGGGCTAACAGACGGGCTTAGTGAAGGTGATATAGATGGTGAAAGACTTGGTGATCTACTAGGGCTAATACTCGGACTTATAGATGGGGAAATACTGGGAGAGATACTAGGACTTAAACTAGGTGATTCTGATATTACTGCACCGCCCTTCAGCGCAATAACTATCGTAGTGTTATAAGTCGAGTCGCTGTAGGTGGCAGTCGTTGCCCCAGTAGCACCGGCAGTCGTCTGCGTCTTGGTCTGCACGTGCATCCCGTCAACGTCAACCCGCTCGTTCCACCCGGTAGGCTGGGTGCTAGAGATGCCTGTGTTCCAAGGGGCATACATGGCCAGCACCAGGCTGCCGTTGGTGCTGGTGGTGATGCTGGGGATTGTGACGGTTGTTGTAGCATCATTGGTCGCTGTCCCCGCCGTAGCATCTTGCGGGTCGCCGCTGGTGATAGCGTCCTGTACTGCTACTATTGAACCCGCACTCCAGTTGCTGGCATGGGTGAATGTATAATTTGCCCCTTCCGACCCTCCCGCCCGCTTCCACCAGACCCGTAAAATTAGACTTTCAGTAGGGTTGGTGCACGTTGTAATCAGCGTCCACGTGCCATCCGGCGGCGTTACCGATACAGTCTCTACGACAATAGATGCGACGAGAATATCATTTTCAACTGCCCCCGAGGGCTTATTGATAGTGATATTCGTCCGGCTCGCAAAAGTAGTCGAAGCCGCTGATCGGTAGGTGGGGTCAGCCATACGTTACTCTATATAAGGCCACATCAGCTCAAAGTCTATCCCGGTCAGTGCTCCCTTGACCGGGTCATAGTATTGGGATAACCGCTGCCCTGGGTTGGTTGGTATTACCACCGTAATCGTGCCGGGATTGAATACCCGCTCGTAGCTCCTGCCAGTATCTATACTGGTAGCTTTACCCCAGGCTGATTGCGATGAGGCATTCACACAGCGGAACGCTGAGATAATAAAAGTCGTATCATCAATGTCAATTGTGAACTCAACTGCGCCATTCTCAAAACTACCCAGCCATTTTGTTATTGTAGCCATCTTGTACCTCACGCTACGTACTCATACGCTCCAATATCCGGGGTGTCATCACGTGCCACGCCGTCATAGTCAGTTGTCACATTCAAATCCTCGCCAGCATTGCGGGCTGGAGAAGTGGATTGCAGGTGCAGATCGGTATTAGGCGTTACAAAGTCCGGGTCTTCATTCAGCCCATTAGCATCCTGCCCTGAGTTAGATTGCCACGTGCCGAAGGTGGTGTACTCTGTCGGCCCCCAGAACCAGCGTCCAGTGGATGCGCCGTAATACAGATTATTGTTCCCCGTGAACTCAGTAGTCATCGCTGCGAATACGGTAATATATCTATTGGTTGCACCAGCTCGGACGACAATATTATTCTTGAATACTACATCTGTACCCGATGAAATATAAACACTGGTCTGATCACCACTCGCACTTATAAATGTATTGTGACAGATTAGTGGAGCAATAGGCAACCCCGAAAGTCCTCCAAGACTTATACCCATCCCGGTATTATTGTTATAGGTTATGTTATTGCGGATAACAGTACTGTCACCATGCACCTGTATACAATTAAATGTATAACCAGTCTCGTCAACTAAATTACCGTCAATAATAGTGTTACTACCTACCAGCCCGCCAGACCGCTCATCGAGAATTGCTATCCCATATATGTCATGGACATAATTATTCCTAATAATACAATCCTGGGCTTCTGCACTAATTAGTATCCCATTTGGATAATGTTTTGTGTTCGGGTATAGTTTTCCGTATGGATCAGTATCCTTGCCGCAATCATACGCTTCGCAATCCTCAATAATTACCCTTGTACAATGCCCAACCCAGAATGGAACATCTAGGTCATCATGAGCAACACAGTTGGATACCGTCACATCAGTTGGGTATGTCCACGTAGTAGCTCCGTTTGTTCCAAGAAGGACAGACCGCCCACCGCAATAGGAAAAATTGCAGTTTTGGATGGTTACATTTGTCGATGGTGTAACCGTGTCCTCGGCAATAAAGGCACAATCTCCCGGTCTATAAATATCAATGCTGTCGAAAACAAGGTATGATTTTCCGTTCAGCCGGAATGTCCCAAGATCAGCAAGAGAGACAGCATCGTACTCAACTACATGCCCCGTGTTGGGGTTGCCGCTATCGCTGCACCAGACATGAATATAACCGGGGATTCCGCTGTCATAAGCCCACGATCCAGCGACCATGGCGGCTTTATTGGCAGCGAAGATCATCCGCACCCCGTCCTCGAATACCTGTGTCAATGAAGAAGCGTTTGTTTGCGCCCGCCTCCAGATTGCACCAGTGTCAAGCACCCAGTCATTGAACTCTGTAGTCGGGTCGATGATCGGGTTCGCACCCGTCCCATACGCTCCAAAGGTGACATAGGCATTAGCTGTCCCAGAAGATGGGACTGCCATTGATTCACCGCGCCACGTTTCCCCTCGCTTGAACAGGATATGATCACCAGGATCAAAGGAGGATGAGTTTACCTTTGATATTGTCTGCCAAGCGTTTGCCGCAGAAGTTCCTGTATCCTCATCATCTCCACCTGTAGCATCAACAAAGAAATATGCTTCTACATACTCATAAGCACCAATGTCCGGCGTGTCATCACGCGCCACGCCATCATAATCTGTTGCCACATCCAAGTCTTCACCTATGTTGCGGCAAGGTGAGGTGGATTGCAGGTGCAGATCGGTATAGTCGGTCACAAAATCGGGATTGTCGTTGATGCCATTGACGTCTGGTGTGCCACTAAGGGCTTGCCATTGCGCCCAGGTGTATCCAGCTCCAGGTGTAGTTCTGACAGCTATCTTGTCACTGTCTGTATTATTAGGATAATAAACACAATTGTTATCCCAGGTATTCGCGGCAAGACAGGTATCATCTGCAAAGCGATAAGGGCGAAAATTCCCAACCACTGAGGCATCTTGTATGATGATGTTATTCTTGATCAGGTTGCCCGATGCGGTTGCGGAAACTTGCAGACCGTTAACCGCAGAATTAACTAAAGTGTTGTGATAGAATACGGCCCCAATCGTGGCATTGGCGATCCATAGATTCGTGTGAGTGTTCGAGTAGCTTAGATTATTACGTATGATAATATTTGACCCGCTGTTCAGGTTTGTGGCGCTAAGACCATAGTGACCATTGCTATAACACGTGTTTTTCTCAACCAGAGAGTTTGACCCTGAGCCATGATCTTTAATCCCAATACCATCCGAGATATTAGAGTACGAAGTATTGCCCCTGATTGTATAGCGTAAGCCATCCTGGGCATAAATGCCGTGATGTTGCGTCGCAACTGTGCCGTTTGAATAAATCGTGCAATCTTCAACAACTACATCAGTCGGCCCGCCTGTCACAGAACCAGAGTTCCCGATATAGATACCGTTAGTGGTATTGTCATGAACCGTACATCTGCTAAGCGTAACGTGATGCACATTCGCCGCTAATCCGTAAATATCGACCCCATCTGTCCCGCCTAAAGATACTTCACAATCTTGCATGGTGATATAAGTGCCATTCAAGCTAGCACATACCCCAACTCCGCCGCGTAAATCGAGATTATTTATAGAAACATTTGTCTTGCCAATTGCCGATATTGCGCCAGTTGCCGCGCCTCCATTGAGGATTGGCTTTGCCCCAGAGCCGTACGCGTTATAAGTCACTCCATTAAAGCAAACCAAACGAGTATCGGTCGCAAATGTCTCTCCCCGCTTGAACAGGACGTTGTCGCCTGGGTTGAACGTGCTTGCGTTGACCTTCGCTATCGTCTGCCAGGGGTCGCCAACTGTACCAGTACCACCATCGTCGCCGCCTGTAGCATCAACATAGTAGACCTCGAACGTCCTCTCGCGAACCTGGACATACCTCCACCCACGCGTGATTGGCGTAGCATAGACCTCCCAATCAGGAGAGGCATCATCTTGCAGAAAGGATGCCGTGTCCCCACGTATCTCCAGAACTGCATCTTCCGATCCGCTCCCATAGCGGTTTTCGGTCAAGGTAAACTTACGATTTGTGGCACTGCCGAGATCATAGACCGCACTTCTCCCTTCAACACCATCGTTGAGTCCGAGGCTGATCTTACCCCAATCCGTATCACCGACAATATTGGGAGTATCTCCGTCTCCATCACTCCAAGTTTGCCAGGATACGGCTGTCTCCCCCTGAGAAGGATTTTGTTCACCAAATGCCTTACCTCCAGCCATTTATGCCCCCTTTTCCGCGTTTAAATACATTGGATATTTTACTAATTCTTGCTCTCTTTTAACAACTTCAAATAGTATTCTATTTAGTTGTAATTTTAACTCTTTAATTTCAGCAAGGTTTAGCCTGTCTACTGGTTGAGATAAGATAACAGGCCCACAGGTTGGGTTATCATACACCATTTTCATAAAATTTCTCTCCATTTTTTATAACCATCTCTAAAACTTCTTTACCCGATTCGTCGTGCCAATCTGGTACTGGTTTAAACTTTTCTAGTAACCAGGATAGAGGATGTATTTGTTTTTCATATTTATTGTTAAAAAATACATCTCTACTTCTTTGTCTGGCAGATTCTACTTGTCTGCCAGATTGTGGGTAGGGGAATCCGAAATCCCCACCTTGAGTTCTAAACATATGCCCATACCAAGTTTTATGATTACAGATAACTCTTCCACCACTTAGCCAAGTTTTTACTGCTACTTCTACACCTTGTTGACCCCAGCTACCCCAACTATCATCACATAAATTCAAATCCCAGTATTTCTCTCTAGTAACCATAAAACATGATCCTTGTAAAGACATGGTTTCTGTAAAATCACCTTTACCCTCAGGTCTTTTTTTGAATGCAGTAAAATACTGGAAATGCATAGTAGTATCAAATCTGTAAGAAGTACTCTCAGGGTTAGTCTTGGCTATCCAGACTACGTCCATTGTAGTTGGTTTTCCACA
>Ga0316630_10000309_pt1 | contig 14438 bp, 18 predicted proteins | sample OWC_May_M1_C1_D6_FD_207658 | JGI IMG/M metagenome (GOLD analysis project Ga0316630, IMG submission 207658) | Wetland soil microbial communities from Old Woman Creek delta, Ohio, United States - OWC_May_M1_C1_D6_A | ecosystem: Environmental > Terrestrial > Soil > Wetlands | place: USA: Ohio...
AGCCGTATTCGCTCTTCACCGGGTCCCGGGTGGTCTCGCCCGGCTTGAGCTGGCGCACCGCCTCGTAGAACTCCGGCACCACCTGGTCCTGGCTGAACCAGCCGCCGAGCTCGCCGCCGTTGCGGCCGCTGCCGACGTCGATCGACTTCTGCTTGGCGAGGTTGGCGAAGCTCGCGCCCTTGCGCAGCTGCCCGATCAGCGCGCGCGCCTCGGTCTCGTCGCGCACCAGGATGTGGCGCGCGCGGTACTCGTTCTTGTCGGCCTTGGCGGTCAGCTCGTCAAAGCGCTTCTTCACTTCCTCGTCGGAGATCGGATTGTCCTGGAGGTACTTGCGCAGCATGGCGCGCGCCAGCACGTTCTCGCGCTGGCGCTTGAGCTGCAGGTAGACGTCCAGCTCCTGGTCGACCTTGTGCGCGGCGGCGGCATTCACCAGCAGCACGCGGTTGATCATCTCGTCCAGTACCGCCTCGCGTTCCTTCTTCGGATCCGGGATCGGCGGCTGCTGCATCTGGCGTGCACGCAGGTAGTCCTCGTAGTCCTTCGCGGTGATGACCGCGCCGTCGACGCGGGCGAGCACCTTGCTGTCGTCCGGGCTCTTGGCGCCGCAGCCGGCCAGCAGCAGGCCGGTGAGCAGCAGCACGCCGAACAGGGAGTGACGGGTGGTCATGGAATCTCCTGGTTTTTTTGGAAGTTGAAGTGGTGGGGGTGCAGGTCAGGTTTCGTCCGGGCTCAGCGCCTGCACGCTGAGGGCGTGGATGTCCTTGTGCATCAGCTCGCCGAGCGCGCCGTACACCAGGCGATGACGCTCGATGAGATTCTTGCCGGCGAACGCCGCCGACACGATGCTGACATTGTAGTGGCCACCGCCGCTCTCGCGCGCGCCGGCGTGGCCGGCGTGCCTGGCGCTGTCGTCGACGATGTCGAGGCGCAGCGGGGCGAGGGCGGCGCGCAGGCGCTGTTCGATCTGGGCGACGCGTGCGTTCACGGCAGCACCTTGCGGAACGGCAGGACCTCGACCGTGGCGTACACGCCGCCGGCCACGTACGGGTCGGCCTCGGCCCAGGCGCGCGCGTCGGCGAGCGAATCGAATTCGGCCACGATCAGGCTGCCGGTGAAGCCGGCCGGGCCGGGGTCGGCGGCGTCGACGGCCGGGAACGGGCCGGACAGCACCAGCCGCCCGGCATCGCGCAGCTGTTCGAGCCGCGCGATGTGTGCGGGGCGCGCGGCCTTGCGCTTGTCGAGGCTGTTGGCGACGTCGGTGCCGCGGATCGCGTACAGCATCACGACGGCTCCTTCTCGTCCTTCATGTGCCGGGCCAGGAACAGCGCCTGCACGATCGCGAATGCGAACGTCAGGCCCATCAGGCCGAACACCTTGAAATTGACCCAGGTTGCCTGGCGGATCTCCGCGGCCTGCTCGGGCGCGTAGTAGAACGCCACGTACAGGTTGAGTGCGCCGACGGCGAGGAAGAACAGGCCCCAGGCGAGATTGACCTGGTGCCACACCCGCGCCGGCAGCTTGAGCTGGCCGCCGAGCAGCCGCTCCATGACGGTCTTGCTGCCGACCAGGTGGCTGCCGAGCACCAGCGCCCCGAACACCCAGTACAGGATGGTCGGCTTCCACTTGATAAAGGTGTCGTTGTGCAGCAGCAGCGTCAGCCCGCCGAACACCACGATCACCGCCAGGGTGATGAGGTGCATGGTCTCGAAGCGCCGGTGGCGCCACCAGAACACGCCGACCTGGGCGATCGAGGCCACAATCGCGACCGCGGTCGCGACATAGATGTCGTACAGCTTGAACGCCGCGAAGAACAGCAGCAGCGGAAACACGTCGAACAGGAATTTCATGCGAAACACCCGGGAATTGGCCGGCATTGTCGCACCAAATGCCCGGGGCCGGCAACGCGAGCGGCGAGGCTGGCGGATGCGTGGTAAGCTGGCGGGCATGAGCGGTGCCCGCGTCTACGATCTCCATACCCACTCCCATTATTCCGACGGCAGCCTGACCCCGGCCGAGCTGGTGGCGCGCGCCGCGGCCGCCGGCGTGCACGTGCTGGCGCTCACCGATCACGATGTTACCGCCGGGCTGCCGGAGGCGCAGGCCGCGGCCGAGGGCTGCGGGCTCACGCTGATTCCCGGCGTCGAGATCTCGGTGACCTGGCCGGATAACCGCTCCTGCGTTTCCGGCACTTCCGCCATCCATGGCGGTCGGGGCGCGCAGACCGTGCATGTGGTCGGGCTCGGCATCGACACCGACAGCGCGCCACTGCAAGCCGGGCTGGCCGGGCTGCGCGATTTTCGCGACTGGCGCGCCGAGGAGATCGGCCGGCGGCTGGCCAAGGCCGGGGTCGAGGGCGCGATCGACGGCGCCCGCCGGCGCGCGCAGCGCGGGCTGGTGAGTCGCACCCATTTCGCGCATTTCCTGGTCGAGGCCGGCCACGCGCCGGACGTACGCAGCGTGTTCCGGAAATTCCTGGTGCATGGCAAGCCCGGGCACGTGCCGGGCCAGTGGGCGGCGCTCAGTGACGCGGTCGGCTGGATCCGCGCCGCCGGCGGGCAGGCGGTGCTGGCGCACCCGGCGCGCTACAAGCTCACCGCCACGCGCCTCAAGAAGCTGCTCGGCGATTTCCGCGATGCCGGCGGCGAGGCGATCGAGGTGGTGTCCGGCAGCCATTCGCGCGACGACATGTTCCGGTTCGCGCACCTGGCGGTGCGTTACGGGCTGCTGGCCTCGGTCGGTTCCGATTACCACGGCCCGGAGTTCCGCTACCTCGATCTCGGGCGGCTGGAGCCGCTGCCGGCGGAGTGCACGCCGGTATGGTCGCGTTGGGCGGTGCCGATAGCGGCGTAGTTTTTGGATCGGTGTTGTAACGCAGAGGACGCAGAGGCGCAGAGGGCGCAAAGAGGACTGCCGCCGAAAAGCCAAACCAGGATTTCTCTGCGTCCTTTGCGCCTCTGCGTTCTCTGCGTATATTCCAGAGCGTCCGACACAAGAACCGGCGCCATTCAAGCCAGTGATATAACGAGAAATGGCACAATACTTTGAAGTCCACCCCGTCAATCCGCAGCCGCGGCTGATCCGCCAGGCAGTCGACATCCTGCGCCGCGGCGGGGTGATCGCCTATCCGACCGACTCCAGCTATGCGCTCGGCTGCCATCTCGGCGACAAGGACGCGATGGAGCGCATTCGCACCATCCGTCAGGTCGACAAACACCACAACTTCACCCTGGTGTGCGCCGATCTGTCGCAGCTGGCGCAGTACGCGCGCGTCAGCAACAGCGACTTCCGCCTGCTCAAGGCGCACACCCCCGGCCCCTACACCTTCATCCTCGAGGCCACCCGCGAGGTGCCGCGGCGGCTGCAACACGAGAAGCGCAAGACCATCGGGCTGCGGGTGCCCGATCACCCGGTGGTGCGGGCGCTGCTGGCCGACCTCGGCGAGCCGATCGCCAGCTCGACCCTGATCCTGCCGGGCGAGACGCTGCCGATGTCCGACCCGCAGGAGATCCGCGCGCGCCTGGAGCGCCAGCTCGACCTCGTGATCGACGCCGGCCCGTGCGGCATGGAGCCGACCACGGTGGTGGTGCTCGAAGACGGCGTGGCCGAGGTGGCGCGTCTCGGACGCGGCGATCCGGCGCCGTTCCAGGCCTGAAATCCCGCGAAACCGGCGGCTTATGCCGGCCGGGGGCTGCTGATATAATCCGCCGATGCTGGATTTCAACCTGCCTGTCCCGCAGCTGATCGCGGTTTCGATTCTCCCCGTACTGTTTGCCATCACCGTGCACGAGGTCGCGCACGGCTGGGCGGCCAAGCATCTCGGCGACCCGACCGCCCAGCGGCTCGGGCGCCTGACCCTCAATCCGATCAAGCATGTCGATCCGGTCGGCACCATCCTGGTGCCGGGTCTGTTGCTGTTGCTCAAGACCGGGTTCGTGTTCGGCTGGGCCAAGCCGGTGCCGGTGACCTGGAGCAACCTGCGCCACCCGCGCCGCGACATGGTGCTGGTGGCCGCCGCCGGCCCGGCCGCCAACCTGCTGATGGCGTTTCTGTGGGGTGCTCTCGCCAAGGTCGCGACCCTGATGCCGGAGACCGCGCGCTGGGCGGCCGAGCCGTTGCTGTACATGGGCGGGCTCGGCGTGCTGTTCAACGTGCTGCTCATGGTGTTCAACTTGCTGCCGCTGCCGCCGCTCGACGGTGGGCGCGTAGCGGTTGGGCTGCTGCCGGGGCGCTGGGGCTGGGCGCTGAGCCGGGTCGAGCCGTATGGTTTCTTCGTCCTGATCGGTCTCATGGTCACCGGGCTGCTGTGGTTCCTGATCAGCCCGCTGCAGCGCGCGGTCACCAAGCTGGTGTTCACCGTGGTGGGGCTCAGCTGACATGAGCGCAGTCCTCCCCGGACAGGTGACACGGGTGCTGTCGGGCATGCGCCCGACCGGGCGCCTGCACCTCGGCCATTACCACGGCGTGCTCAAGAACTGGCTCCGGCTGCAGCGCGAGTACCAGTGCTTCTTCTTCGTCGCCGACTGGCACGCGCTCACCACCCACTACGAAGACCCGCGGGTGCTCGAAGAGAGTGTGTGGGAGATGGTGATCGACTGGCTGGCGGTCGGGGTCGACCCGGAAAACGCCACGCTGTTCATCCAGTCGCGCGTGCCCGAGCACGCCGAGCTGTTCACACTGCTGTCGATGATCACGCCGCTGTCGTGGCTGGAGCGGGTGCCGACCTACAAGGACCAGCAGCTCAAGCTCAAGGACAAGGACCTGTCGACCTACGGCTTCCTCGGCTACCCGCTGCTGCAGAGCGCCGACATCCTCGCCTACCGCGCCGGGCTGGTGCCGGTCGGCGAGGACCAGGTGGCGCACGTCGAGATCACCCGCGAGGTCGCGCGCCGGTTCAATTATCTCTACGGGCGCGAACCCGGCTACGAGGAACTGTGCCGCGCGGCCGTCAAGAAGATGGGCAAGAAGCACGGCAAGCTGTACGAGGAGATGCGCGCCGCCTACAGCGAGCGCGGCGACCGCGAGGCGCTCGCCACGGCGCGCCAGCTGGTCGAGGAGCAGAAAAACATCACCCTCGGCGACCGCGAGCGGCTGCTCGGTTACCTCGAGGGCGGCGGGCGCCAGATCCTGGTCGAGCCGCAGGCGCTGCTGACCGCGGCCGCCAAGATGCCGGGGCTCGACGGCCAGAAGATGTCCAAGTCGTACAACAACACCATCGGCCTGCGCGAATCGCCGGAAGAAATCACGAAGAAGCTGCGCACCATGCCGACCGACCCGGCGCGCGTGCGCCGCACCGACGCCGGCGACCCGGACAAGTGCCCGGTGTGGCAGTTTCATCTGGTCTATTCGGGCGACGATGTGAAACAATGGGTGCAGCAGGGTTGCCGCTCGGCCGGCATCGGCTGTATCGAGTGCAAGCAGCCGGTGATCGACGCCGTGCTCGCCGAGCTCAAGCCGATCCAGGAACGCGCCGCCGAGCTGGCCCGCGACCCGGCGCTGGTCAAGACCGTGATCGCCGACGGTTGCCGGCGGGCGCGCGACAACGCCGAAGAAACCTTGCGTGACGTACGCCGCAGCATGGGCCTGGAGTACCGCTGATGACCCAACCGCCAAACGAAACCCCCGCGGCCCCGCACCAGGAAGAGATGCCGTTCGCCATCGTCATGGGCACGGCGTACACCGAGCTGCCGCAGGACCTGTACATCCCGCCGGACGCGCTCGAGGTCATTCTCGAGACCTTCGAGGGGCCGCTCGACCTGCTGCTGTACCTGATCCGCAAGCAGAATCTCGACATCCTCGACATCCCCATCGCCGAGATCACCCGCCAGTACGTCGCCTACATCGAGCTGATGCAGGCCGCGCGCCTGGAGCTGGCCGCCGAGTACCTGGTGATGGCCGCGATGCTGGCCGAGATCAAGTCGCGCATGCTGCTGCCGCGCCCGAGCGAGAGCGAGGCCGAGGAAGACGACCCGCGCGCCCAGCTGGTGCGGCGCCTGCAGGAATACGAGCGCTACCGCAAGGCCGCCGAGGACATCGACGACCGGCCGCGGGTCGGGCGCGAGGTGTTTCTGGCGGTCATCGAGGGCGACGAGAAACCGGTTCGGCGCATCGAGCCGAACGTCACGCTGTTCGAGCTGCTCGACGCCTTCCGCAACGTCTTGCAGCGCGCCGAGCTCTACCGCCACCACCGCGTGATGCTCGAGGCGCTGTCGGTGCGCGAGCGCATGACCCAGATCCTCGGCCGCATCAACGCCGAGAGCTTCCTGCCGTTCGAGTCGCTGTTCGAGATCAAGGAGGGCCGCATGGGGGTGGTGGTCACCTTCATGGCGGTGCTCGAGCTGCTCAAGGAATCGCTGCTGACGCTGGTGCAGAACGAACCGTTTGCCCCGATCCACGTGAAGGCCGTAGCCTGATGACCGACACCCATTCCGAACTCAAGAACATCCTCGAGGCGGCGCTGCTGGTCGCCGGCCAGCCGCTGACCATCGACAAGATGCTGTCGCTGTTCCCCGAGGACTCGCGCCCGTCGCGCGACGACGTGCGCGCCGCGCTCAAGCACATCGAGAACGAGTGCGCGGGCCGCGGCATCGAGCTGATGCAGGTCGACCAGGCGTTCCGCTTCCAGACCCGGCCGCGCTACGCCGAGTGGATCTCGCGCCTGTACGAGGAGCGCCCGGTGCGCTACTCGCGCGCGCTGCTCGAAACGCTCGCCATCATCGCCTACCGCCAGCCGGTGACGCGCGGCGAGATCGAGGATATCCGCGGCGTGGCGGTGTCGAGCGAGATCATCAAGACCCTGATGGGGCGCGATTGGATCCGCCAGGTCGGTACCCGCGACGTGCCCGGCCGCCCGGCGCTGTACGGCACCACCCGCGGCTTCCTCGAGCATTTCAACCTCAAGAGCCTGGACGAGCTGCCGCCGCTCGCCGAGCTGCGCGACGTCGAGAAGATCGCCGCCGAGCTCAACCTGCGCCTGCCGGTGGACGAGACCGAGGGCGGCGAGCCGGCAGCCGACGTTGCCGCGGCCGGGAACCCGCACGACGGCAGTGCCAACGATGGCGCGACCGGCGAGTCGTCCGCGGCCGACGACGATGCCGGCGACGAGCTGCGTGACGCGGCCGGCGACGACGCCGGTGACGAGCCGGTCCGTGCCGCCGCGGATGCCGGTGCAGACGTGGAGGCGGCGGCCGAGAGCGGGTCCCCCGCGCAGTCGTGACCACGGGCGACGGCACCGCCGGTGAGCGCCTGCAGAAGGTGCTGGCGCGCGTCGGGCTGGGCTCGCGGCGCGAGATCGAGCGCTGGATCACGGACGGCCGGGTAACAGTCGACGGCGTGCCGGCCACGCTCGGCCAGCGCGTTACCCTGGAGCAGGACATCCGCGTCGACGGCCAGGCGCTCGCGGTCGGTGCGCGCCATGCCGCCGACCGCCGCATCATCATCTACCACAAGCCCGACGGCGAAGTGACCACCACCCGCGACCCGCAGGGTCGGCCGACCGTGTTCGACCGCCTGCCGCCACTGCGTAACGCGCGCTGGATCGTGGTCGGTCGGCTCGACTTCAACACCCAGGGCCTGCTGCTGTTCACCACCGACGGTGAGCTCGCCAACCGGCTGATGCATCCGTCGAGCGAGATCGAGCGCGAGTACGCGGTGCGGGTGCTCGGTGCGGTTGATGAAACCATGCTGGCGCGGCTGCGCGAGGGCGTGCAGCTCGACGACGGTCCGGCGCACTTCGATTCCATCATCGACGCCGGTGGCGAAGGCGCCAACCACTGGTACCACGTCACCCTCAAGGAAGGCCGGCACCGCGAGGTGCGGCGGCTGTGGGAGGCGGTCGGCGTGACCGTCAGCCGCCTGATGCGGGTGCGCTATGGTCCGGTGCAGCTGCCGCGCGGGTTGCGGCCGGGCCGGTGGATGGATCTCGAACCGGACATGGCGGCGCTGCTGCTGGAAAGTGTCGGGCTCACGCCCGAACCGAAGCCGAAAGCGAAGCCGAAGGCCAAGGCCCGCGCCGGCCGCGGCGTACCACCGCGCACCCGCCGTTCCCCCTCCGCACCGCCGCGCACGCCGCGCCGCAAGCCCGGGCCGCGGCGCACCCGCTGACATGAAGCGCCGGCTGCTGGCCGTCTATCAGCGGCTGCACGGCGCACACGGCCCGCAATCCTGGTGGCCGGGCGACACGCGCTTCGAGATCATGGTCGGCGCGGTGCTCACCCAGAACACCGCCTGGACCAGCGTCGAGAAGGCGATCGCCAATCTCAAGACCGCTCACGCCCTGACCCCAGAGGCGATTGCCGCCGCTCCGCACCGGCGGCTGGCGGCGTGGCTGCGGCCGTCCGGCTATTTCAACGTCAAGGCACAGCGCCTGCGCGCATTCTGCCGCTGGCTGCTGGAGCAGGGCGGCGAGCGCCGGCTCGCCCGCTGGCCGACCGCACGCCTGCGTGCCGCGCTGCTTGCGGTGCACGGTGTCGGGCCGGAGACCGCCGACGACATCCTGCTGTATGCCTTCAACCGGCCGGTGTTTGTGATCGACGCCTACACGCGGCGGCTGTTCCGGCGCCTCGGGGTGATCGAGGGTAGCGAGCACTACGAATCACTGCGTGAGCTGTTCGAGGCGCGGCTGGACGCGGACGTGCCGCTGTTCAACGAGTACCACGCCCTGATCGTGGCGCACGCCAAGGAGGTGTGCCGGCCGCGGCCGCGCTGCGCGGGGTGCTGTCTTCGCAGAATGTGCCCTTCGCGATCTTGAAGAAACATCTGTCGCAAAGGCGCGAAGACGCAAAGAAAGGCGTATAGGAGTTTTCAACGCGGAGGCGCAGAGGCGCGGAGAAAGACTCTTTTGTTATTCGAGGATTTTCTCTGCGTCTCCGCGTCTCTGCGGTGAGGTTGTTGTTGGGGTTCGCTGCGTTCACCCCAACCTACGAACCACGAATTGCGACGCGGGTTTGGCAGGTTGGGGTGAGCGCAGCGAACCCATCGGCTTCGCGGCCAGAGGGTCGCTCCCACAGGCACAACACTGCGCGTACATGTAGGAGCGGCCCCCTGGCCGCGATAGGGAGGCCCGGAACTCAGAATGCCTCACCTGCCGCCCGACGCCAGCTCCTGTTCGGCGCGTGCCAGCGCTTCCGGCGTGTTGAGGTTCATGAACAGCCCGCGATCACTGGGCCGGTCGAACACCGCCGGCACCCCATGCCTGCCGAGAAAATCCCTGAGATTGCGACCGCCGCGCGTCAGGTAGGCATGAACGACTTCTGCCATGCCGGGGCGGAAGAGAATCGCCAAGGCGTGGTGCTTGCCGTCGCTGGCGTACGCGCACTCGCTCGTGTCGAGGGCGGCGTGCAGACGCCCGATCAGATCGGTTGGCAGCAGCGGCAGATCGACCGCAACGGCAACAACAAAATCATCCGGATAGCGCGCCAGGCCGGCATGAATGCCGGCGACCGGGCCCTGGAAGCCGGTAAGCACGTCGGCAATCACCGGTAGCCCGAAGGCGGCGAATTGCGCCGGGTCGGCGTTGCTGCTGAGTGCGAGCCGGTCGACTTGCGGGCCGAGGCGTTCGATCAGGTGCGCGAGCAGCGGCCGGCCGGCCAGGGGTGCGAGCGCCTTGTCGCGTCCGCCCATGCGGGTCGAGCGGCCGCCGGCGAGAATCAGGCCGACGGTGGGCGGGTGGGGCATGGGTCGGGGCACGATCAGCGCAAGTGCCGGCGCATGAAGTCGGCGGCGCGCTGCAACGAGTCCTTGCTGGCCAGGTCGTCGGCGAAGGTGCGCACGTTCGGCGGGCGGAAGTCGAAGCCGCGCCCGACGCCCGGATAGACGATGAGCTGTACCGGCCGCTGTTTCTGCTGCATGTTCTTCACCGCCTCTTCGATGCTGCGGCGGCGCTGGTACTGTTCGTCCTCGCCGATGAAGATCAGCGCCGGGATGGTGAGGTCGTCGGCCTCTTTGGCGTAGCCGTACACCTGCATCGCTTCCGGCGCGTTCGGGTCCTGCATGTGCGGATACCACGACACGTAGCAGGCAACGTCCTTCTCCTGGCGCTTGAGGCTGACCGCGACCTTGAGCGTCATGTAGCCGCCGCGGGTGTGCGACGCCAGGCAGGCCTTCCGGGTGCTGACATCGCGCAGCATCAGCAGCGCATCGAGGCCGTGGTTCACGTCCGCCTCGAGCTGGTAGTCGTGCTCGATCGGCATCGGCGCGATGAAATGCGCCTGGTAGACGTCCGGCGCCAGCACCACGAAGCCGCGCGCCGCCAGGCGCTTCACCTGCAGCTGGACCAGCTCGTCGAGGCCGCGCCGGCCGTGCATGTACAGCACCGCCGGGTACTTGCGCGAGTCCTTGGGGCGCGCCAGCAGCGCCGGCGCCGAGGTGTCGCCGCTCTTGTACGACAGCCAGCGGGTCTCGACCGGATGATTGCCCGGGGCCGGGAGCCGGCCCTGTTCCCAGAACGCTTCGTCCCACCACCACGCGGTGCGCGCATTCGTGACCGGCGCTTCGTCGGCCGCGCGGACCGGCGTCAGGGTGGTGGCGAGCAGCAGCCCGAGGCCGATCGTACGCAGCATGGCGGGTGTCAGGAGCTGGAAGTTGGGTGCATTCATTGTGAGTATTTGAACATCTGCCGCAAAGGCGCAAAGGACGCAAAGAACAGGCGAAATCCGCTGTGTTGGTCGTGGGCCGGGTTCACGCCCGGTTTACCCGGGCAGCACGATGGCGTCGAAGTCGCGCGCGACCGGATGTTCCGGATGCTCCGGGAACAGGCCGTCGCGCACCAGCCAGGCGGTGTGCAGGCCGGCGCTGCGGGCGGCGTCGAGCTCTTCGCGGATGTCGGACAGGAACAGGATGTCGGCCGGCGCCTGGCCGATCTCGGCGGCGATGCGCCGGTACGACTCCGGCTCGCGTTTACCGCCGATATTGGTATCGAAGTAGCCGCGAAACAGCGGTTGCAGGTCGCCGAAGGGCGTGTGCCCGAACAGCAGCTTCTGCGCCTGCACCGAGCCGGACGAGAACACGTACAGCCCGATGCCGCGCGCCTGCCAGGCGCGCAAATGGCGCACCGCGTCGTCGTACACGTGGCCTTGGAAGTCGCCGTTGCGGTAGCCGGTCTCCCAGATCCGGCCCTGCAGGGTCTTGAGCGGGGTGATCTTGCGATCCTCGTCGATCCACTGCACCAGCTGCGCGACCGCCTCGGTGTCGGTCAGCGGCCGGCCGACCTCGGCGCCGACCGCGTCGAGCTGGGCACGCACCGCCGGGTCGGTGGCGTGCTCGCGCACGTACTCGCCAATGCGGCGGCGGGCGTAGGGAAACAGTACGTCCTTGACGAACGACAGGGACGAGGTGGTGCCTTCGATGTCGGTGACGATGGCGCGGATCATGTGTCTATATAAACGGTAACAGGCGTTTCCGGGCACTGAGGATAAACGCGCCGGGCGGTGCTGTCATGGCCGGCGTGGCGCGTGGAATAAGGACTGGCTGGAAGCGCGTCCTATTCCCATCGGGATATCCCGTCCGGCCCTTGGCAGCGGCGCGGAAAATGGCAGACAATGACCCACCCCACCGCTCAGGCAGCGGTCTGCTATCACAGCGCGGGCGGGGCAGGAGCGAGCATGGTATCGGTTCTGGGCAAGCAGTTTCCGATCGCACGGCACGACTCGCCGGTTACGGCCGAGGTGATGGCACACCTGCCGCACCCGACCGGCGCCGAGCGCGAGCGGCTGCTGGAAAAGATCAGGCGCCTGCTGAAGGAAAAGGACGCGGTGCTCGTCGCTCATTATTATGTCCACGAGGACCTGCAGCGCCTGGCCGAGGAGACCGGCGGCTACGTCTCCGACTCGCTCGATATGGCGCGCTTCGGCCATGAGCACAAGGCCTCGACCCTGGTGGTGGCGGGGGTGCGCTTCATGGGCGAGACCGCCAAGATCCTCAACCCCGAGAAGCGCGTGCTGATGCCGACCCTCGAGGCCGAGTGCTCGCTCGACCTCGACTGCCCGGCCGACAAGTTCATCCCGTTCTGCGATGTCAACCCCGAGCGCGTGGTGGTGGTGTACTCCAACACCTCCGCGGCGGTGAAGGCGCGCGCCGACTGGGTGGTGACTTCCAGCATCGCGGTCAAGGTGGTCGAGCACCTGCACCGGGAGGGCAAGAAGATCCTGTGGGCCCCGGACAAGCACCTCGGCGCCTACGTCCAGCGCCAGACCGGCGCCGACATGCTGATCTGGGACGGCAGCTGCGTGGTGCACGAGGAGTTCAAGGCCAGCGCCATGCGCGCGCTCAAGCAGCAGTACCCGGATGCCGGCATCCTGGTGCACCCCGAATCCCCGGCCGAGGTCATCGCCATGGCCGATGCGGTCGGTTCCACCTCGCAGCTGATCGAGGCCGGACGCACGCTGCCGCACCCGCGCTTCATCGTCGCCACCGACAACGGCATCTTCTACAAGATGAAGCAGGCGGCACCCGGCAAGGAGTTCATCGAGGCGCCGACCGGCGGCACCGGCGCCAGCTGCCGCAGCTGCGGCCACTGCCCGTGGATGGCGATGAACGATCTGTCGAGCCTGGCGCGCACGCTCGAGACCGGTGCCAACGAGATAAAGGTGCCGGAGGAAGTGCGGGTGAAGGCGCTGCGTTCGACCCAGCGCATGCTGGATTTCGCCGCCGCCCTCAAGCGCAAGGTGCTGGGCGCCGGCACTGCCTGAGCGGCCTCAGGACTCGTCGTCGAGCTCGGGGTTCCAGCCCTGCTGGCGGGCGCGACGGATGGCCTCGTCATAAATGCGCTGATGACGCTCGCGCAGTTCCGGCGGCAGGCGGCTCGCCAGATGCCCATAGGGTTCCCAGGCGGTACTGACCTTGTCGTACAGCGCATCCATGCGGTCGGTGCTCCAGCCCGCGCAGGTTTCGGTTTCCGGCAGCAGGCCGAATACCCAGGCGTCGCGGACGATGGTGGCCGTCGGCGACAGGCCGTCGTCGTCGATGCCGATGTAGGTGCGATCACTGCGTAGCGTCATGGCGGGCCTCCGTGCGGCATTATCGCCCAGCGGCCGGCCGCGCGTCACCGGTGGCGAATCACCACAGCGAATGCAGTCGCACCCGGCGCCGCAGCGGATACTCGAGAATGCCGCGCCGCCGGCGCTCCGCGCGCAGAAACAGCTTGGCGGCGCGGAATCCCATGCGGAACGACAGCCGGAAATATTCGACCTGGTCGAGCTGGCCGCCGCGCAGCGCGTGATCGAAGCCGCGACAGAAGCGGTCGCGGCGCAGCGGTGCGGGGATCCGGAGACCGAGGTCCTGGGGAGTGGGGTAGCGGGTCTTCATGCGGCACCTCGCGAATGTCGGTGTCCTGATCCCAATATAGACGCCGCGCACCCGAACCGGTTCAGCGCCTTTACAGCGGCGGTCGGCCTCCGCTAGCCTAGGCCGGCACGCTGTCGGTGCCGGTTCGCATCAGCGCACCGCAAACCCCACAACAACTATATATATGCATCGTGTTTCCGGCCTGATCGGCATTTTCCTGCTGGCGGTATTCCTGGGCGGCTGTGCCGGCGCCGGCGTCCGCGACGGTGACGCGGATGCGGCGTTCGACGAGGAAACCTACGACCCGTTCGAGCCCTTCAACCGGGCCATGTTCGCGTTCAACGAGACGTTCGACGCCTGGTTGGCCAAGCCGGTCGCCAAGGGTTATGACTGGCTGCTGCCGCGTCCGGTCAAGACAAGCGTCGGCAATTTCTTCGGCAACCTGTTCCAGCCGGCGGTGGCGGTGAACGACCTGCTGCAGGGCAAGGTAAAGCAGTCGGGGCGCGATGCCGGGCGGTTCGTGGTGAACTCGACGGTCGGTGTGCTGGGTCTGTTCGACGTCGCCAAGTCCATGGGTCTCGAGCCCATGGACGAGGACTGGGGGCAGACCTTCGCGGTCTGGGGGGTCGGCGAGGGGCCGTACTTCGTGTGGCCGATCATCGGGCCGCGCTACCTGCGCGAGACCGTCGGCTGGGGTTTCGACTGGGTATCGAGACCGACGACCCATATCGAAGACCCGTATTGGAGCTGGGGCCTGGTCAGTCTCGAGTTCATCGATATACGCGCGCGGCTGCTGCCGGCCGAAAAGGTCCTGGAGCAGGCCGCCGGCGACGACAAGTACCTGTTCATTCGCGAGGCCTACCGGCAGCGCCGCCTCAATCTCATTTACGACGGCAACCCGCCCAAGCCGAAGTTCTTCGACGAAGACGAGTTCGACGACAACAATACGGCGCCGTCGCCCCCAGCGGACACGCCAGCACCCTGACCGACAGGCGAATCCCTGCAGGGTTCGCGTTCGCCCCCCCCAAGTAGCAGTTGCCGCCTGTGGCGCCATGTGCACGCACCGGCGTGCCATGCATCGCCGTCGGTTTCATGAATCGTCCGGATCGTGCGTACTCCGCTGGCGCGGTCCCGGGCGCCGGCCGGCGATATATTGTTGT
>Ga0316630_10000311_pt1 | contig 14432 bp, 12 predicted proteins | sample OWC_May_M1_C1_D6_FD_207658 | JGI IMG/M metagenome (GOLD analysis project Ga0316630, IMG submission 207658) | Wetland soil microbial communities from Old Woman Creek delta, Ohio, United States - OWC_May_M1_C1_D6_A | ecosystem: Environmental > Terrestrial > Soil > Wetlands | place: USA: Ohio...
AGATATTCTCATAATGGGTTTTTACTGAAAGTATTTCAGCCGGAGGTTTTTCAGAATAAAGATTATCCGTTGCAATGATAATTTCGAGATTGTTATACCCGGCCAAAGTAAGAGTATAATTATAGAGTTCGGTGTTATCTGTTTTCAGATGAATTATACCATTGTTTTTAAGTAAATTACGATAAATATTAAGGAACCAGGGACTTGTTAGTCTTTTATTTGAATTACGTCTTCCCTGATGGGGATCAGGGAATGTAATCCAGATCTCATCAACTTCATCTTCAGCGAAGAATGAACTTAAAAATTCAATCCGCGTACGGAGAAATGCAACATTGGGAAGTTCTTTATCATTAGCGGTTTTTGCACCACGCCACATACGTGCTCCTTTTATATCAATCCCTATGTAATTATTATCAGGAAATCTTTCTGAAAGAGCAATGGTATATTCTCCTTTACCACAGGCAAGCTCAAGAATTATAGGATTTTCGTTTCGGAAGATATCAGTTCTCCATTTTCCTTTAACAGAATGATCATTCCCGAACCGGTTTAGAATATCCGGCTGGATGACATTATTGAATGTCTCCAGTTCTGCCCATCTGGCCACTTTATGCTTACCCACCTTATTATTGAATTGCGGATTTTTCCAGTCTTATACCGAAATCATAGACACCTTTGAGATCCCCTATCCGCATTCCGTGGCGGATCTTAAACTGATATGTACCTTTAAGAGGGAAAAATACGTTTGATTTATAGGGGAGATTAAGCTCATGAATATCACCGAATCCTTTTCCATACCAGTTCCCCTTTTCATCTGCAATATCGTACTGAAGTGTATCTGAAATGGTTTTTCCGTCAGGAGACGATATAGTGACAAAAATATAGATATTCCGGAAGGGGTATTCAGACCCTGTCCGTATTGTAAAGAAGACATCTGTATTGTAGATAGTATCAGTCACCGGGACCTGGAAAGAAGGAATATCAGATAATCTCCAGATCTTGCCAGGCATGACCATTGATTCGGAATACAGAATATCACTGTTGCAGGATAAGTGCAGCAACAGAGAAGTCAGAATAACAACATTTAAAGGTTTATTTATTCCTTTTATCATTAAATCTCCTTTTTTTCCTTTTATGGGAATGTCTGTGGTGCTGGTTTGCTGAAGGAAGCGGATCAAACCTGGAAAGGTTATTATTTTCAAGAAGATCTTCTGAAACCGGGGCAGAGTCCCACGATTGATCATGGACCAGCAGGCGATCAGCCTTTATTCCTTTTTTATTCATTGTCTGAATCTCCCTGACCCTTTGAACGGGAATTGCTATCAGGTTGGCAGTGGAATGCGGATCGGTTGAATACCAGTAAATTCCTTTATGGACTTCCATCTTCTGAAAATAAGCGATGCTGTCAGTTGTTTCAAGAGGAATATCCTTTGACGGGAAACATCGCTGAGCATCAACATAACAGTCGAATTCAAAATTCAAACAGCATTTAAGTTTGCTGCATTGTCCGGCAAGCTTCTGTGGATTAAGGGACAACTCCTGGTACTTTGCATGAGTGGTTGTTACTGATACAAAGTTGGTGATATAAGTTGAGCAGCACAGTTCTCTTCCGCAGGAGCCTATTCCACCTATTCTGCCGGCTTCCTGTCTGGCACCTATCTGGCGCATTTCAATTCTTACCTTAAACTCGTCGGCCAGAACCTTAATGAGTTGTCTGAAATCAACTCTCTCATCTGCAATGTAATAGAAGATAGCTTTTGTTTTATCTCCCTGGTATTCAACATCACCTATCTTCATATTAAGCTTGAGTTCTTCCGAAATTTGTCTTGACCTCAGCATTGTCGGGATCTCAAGTTTTTTTGCTTCTTCCCACTTCTGGATATCAACAGGTTTTGCTTTTCGATATACTTTTTTCAGATCATCGGGGGAAGGATATGTTTTCAGTTCCTTGAGCTGTTCTTTTACCAGCCTTCCAATCATAGACACTCTGCCTATATCGTGTCCCGGAGAAGCTTCAACTGCAACAATATCACCGATTTCCAGCCTGAGACCATTTACATTTCTGAAAAATCCCTTGCGTGTATTCTTGAAACGGATTTCTATAATCTCATCATCATGTGCTGTCCCGGGGAAGTCATTCAACCAGTTGAAAGAATCCAGCTTATTGCAACCGGGCTTATATGTTATATCAGGCAGACGGATCTCATCACCGCTTTGTGCCTGTAATTCTTCGTTCTCTGCCATATCCCTTTTTTCTTAACCTGCAAAATTCCCAGGCAAAAATAGTGAATAAATGTCTAATCTCATCAGGGTGATAATGATTATCGTATAAGCCTGGTAATCTTTAATGCAAGGTCAAGGAAAATTATTTTTGCATTGCCGTTTGCCTCAACATGTGAATATGCAAGATTGAATTCGTCGGTAAGCGGATAAATATTATTCTGATTTATATAGGGATGGAAATTATCAGAAAAAGAAGCCTCCTCCCCTGACAGGAATACTAAACTGTTTTTAAGCTGATCAAAAGAAAGCATCAGGTTTTCGCGTAGGATCCTGAGTGAATAAGAAATAAAATTCTTCTGGTTTTCCCTGCCGGTTCCGGCCATCTCTTCCGACCAGCCTATAATTGAAATAATATCACGTTTCCAGGCAAATCTCATAAGGGTTTTAAAACGATCAAGATTCAGAAGCGTGGAATCTTCATTTTCACATAGCCCGATAGCTCTGATAATGTTGCCGTTAGCAACCTTTGCTATATCAATTGCTTTGTTTTCACTTATATTGAATCTCTCCGTAAGGTAGTCCATGATATCTTTATTAGTGAAGGCCGGAATTTTAATAAGCTGACATCTGGAAAGTATGGTTGAGATCACTTTGTCGGGTTCATCAGAAACAAGGAGGAAAAGTGTTTTTTCAGGAGGTTCCTCAATCATTTTCAGGAGTTTATTGGCCGTTGCCTGATGCATCTTTTCCGGGAGCCAGATGATCATAATTTTAAAATCCGATTCAAAAGCCTTCAGGTTCAGCTTTTTTATAATTTCAGAAGCCTCGGTGGCAAATATAAGACCCTGTGCGTTCCCTACTTCAATTGAATCGAGCCAGTTATTAAGGGTGAAGTAGGGCGATCGTTTTACAAACTCTCTCCACTGTTCAATATAGGTATCACTGACAGGTTCAGAATTCTTTTTGTCTTTTATAACAGGAAATACGAAATGCAGATCAGGATGGATCATTTTTTCATATTTCACGCACGATTTACAAATTCCACATGAATCTTTTTCTGTCCGGTTTTCACAGCTGACATACTGAGCATAAGCAAGAGCCAGAGCAAGGCTTCCGCAACCGTCCGGCCCTGAAAATAACTGAGCGTGGCTTACTCTTTCCTCTTTTACCGATCTGGTAAGTCTGGCAATAGTCTCTTTTTGTCCTGGAACCTTTGAGAAATTCATATCCTGACAGGGGAACTATTTCAAAGCATTAAGAGCAGCATCATAATCAGGTTCCTGCCCTATTTCTGGAACGAGCTGTGTGTAAATTACTATCCCTGTTTCATCAATAATAACAACGCTCCTGGCATATAGTCCTTCGAATAATCCATCGAGAATATCCACACCGTAAGCTTTACCAAAGGCACGGTCGCGAAATCCCGAAAGAGTGATTACATTGTTAATACCTTCTGCTGCACAGAAATCCCGGTGGACAAATGGAAGATCCTTCGAAATTGCCAGGACCAGTGTATTGGTCATGCCTGCAGCCATCTGGTTGAATTTTCTGAGCGCGGTTGCACATACTGATGTACCAAGACTTGGGAAAATATTCAGTAAGAGCTTTTTGCCTTTAAACGCTGATAATGAAATGGAACTCAGGTCTGATTTGACTAATGAAAATTCAGGTGCTCTGGAAAACTTTGATGGAAGGTCTCCTGATGTATTTACCGGATTACCTTTTAATGTGATTTTTGCCATATTTTTTTTTCAAAATTAATTAATCTTTTATCATTGAGGAAACAATATATCTTATCTTAATGTTCAGTTTTTCTTTGAGATCCTCTGTGATTTCTCAGTATCTTCCCTGTTTAATCTCTGTATAATCCTTTTAATTACACTGAGATACACGGAGGATGCACTGAGAAATGCAGAAATGAAATCTTAATAATATCTTACTGATATTAAATGCATAAATGGAATAAAAATTTCTTAAAAAAACAGTAGGTTTGTATCAGAAACAATATTCAGTTACATAAAATAATATAAAGTATGAAAATGATTCAGGACTTCGATTTCAGAGGGAAAAAGGCCATCGTCAGGGTGGATTTCAATGTACCTCTTGACAAGAAAACCTTTGTTGTTACAGATGATACCCGTATCAGAGGGGCACTTCCAACTATCAATAAAATACTGAAAGATGGAGGATCCGTTGTTCTGATGTCGCATCTGGGAAGACCGGAAGGACGGATGGAAAAATATTCACTTAAACCTGTCCTGCCTGTTCTGGAAAAACATCTTGGCATGAAAGTGCTGTTTGCCGATGACTGTCTTGGAGAATCAGCAGTTTATATGTCTGCCGCATTAAAACCCGGAGAAGTATTACTGCTGGAAAATGTGAGGTTTTATCCGGAAGAAGAAGGAAAGCCCCTGTTACCGGACACAGCAACCGATGAAGAGAAAAAGGCAGCAAAAGCTGAAATGAAAGCAAAACAAAAGGAACTTGCCAGAAAGCTGTCAACCTATGCTGAAGTGTATGTTAATGATGCATTCGGAACAGCACACAGGGCACATGGAACAACAGCCGTGATTGCCGAATATTTTCCAAAAGATAAGATCATGTTCGGATTCCTCATAAACAGCGAACTGGCAGCAATGGATAAAGTTCTCACTAATGCCCAGCGACCATTTACTGCCATTATGGGCGGGGCAAAGGTTTCAGATAAAATAATGATAATTGAAAACCTGCTCAACAGGGTCGATAACCTTATAATAGGGGGAGGTATGACATATACATTCATTAAGGCAAAAGGAGGTAAGATTGGTAAATCTCTTTGTGAGGAGGATAAACTCGATCTGGCACTTAAGATCATTGATAAAGCAAAGGAAAAAGGAGTCAATCTCTATTTACCGGTTGACAGTCTTAATGCGGATAAGTTTGAAAATGACGCTAATACTAATGTTACAGCAGTTGATGAGGTAGAAGACAGCTGGCTTGGACTTGATATTGCCGAAAAAACAATCAGGGAATTTACTGCAGTAATTGCAAACTCAAAAACAATTCTCTGGAACGGACCTATGGGAGTATTTGAGATGGAAAAGTTCTCAAAAGGAACCACTGCAATCGCAAGGGCGATAGCCGAGGCTACGGAAAAAGGTGCCTTCAGCCTTATCGGAGGTGGTGATTCGGTTGCTGCAATCAACAAGAATGGCCTTGCAGATAAGGTCAGCTATGTTTCAACAGGCGGGGGTGCAATGCTTGAATATCTGGAAGGCAAAAAGCTTCCGGGGATAGTTGCTATAAGAGGTGAATAAACCCATCAGACTCCCCTTTGAAAGGGACCGGGGGATGTAAAACAGACATAAAAGCACACTTAATAAACTATTTTATGAGGCTGCATGGATTTGCAGCCTCTTTTTTTCACCATGGATTTCATGGAGAACACGGATGAAGAACACATAGTTTATAACAGGTAATCCTATATGACAACTCTGTGTCCAACCGTTATGTTCATAATAAAACAATTTCAAAAATCTTGAAAATAAGAGTGCGGGAAATACGTTATCTTTACTGATGGTTATGAAAAGTTCCTTATCATTTATATTATTCCTGTTGCTGACCTTTACAGGCTGTAACAAAACAAATAATCCCAGGTTATCGGGGACAGATACCATTGATAATTTACTTTATGGAGAAGGTCCATACTATGCAATAGGATTCAGCTTTTCAACAGCTGAAAAGGTGTCAACACTTAAGGATCCAGGTCCGGACATTACTTTAGAAAATGATGGAACCCTCATTAATCTTATTCTTCAGACTGATGTAGGTTTAAACGGATTTTATCTGGCCGGGGAATATGCGGATGCTTCAGCAGCACAACAGGCATTTGATAATATTACATCTCCCAATGTCACGGATTGGGCTGACTGGGCTTTTTCAATAAAGCCAAACCAGGTATGGATATACCGGTCGGGGACCGAACATTATGCTAAATTCAGGATAATATCCACCATTTCAGAAACCAGGAACAGTTGGGATTACGCCGAATGCACCTTTGAATGGGTTTATCAACCGGACGGAACCTTAACTTTTCCCGGCAAATGAGACCGGATTTATTAAACCGGATATTTCAGATTAATGATCAGACCGGATTTCAGGATGTTGCCCTGGAAATATTTGCTTATCAGTTTGCTAACAATCCGGTTTATCACAATTTCATTCAGCAGCTCGGTATTAATCAGAACGAAATTCATTCAGTTTACGATATCCCCTTCATTCCTGCAGAATTTTTTAAAAGTCATAATATAATAACCGGTAACTATCCGGTATCTGTCGTCTTTGAAAGCAGTGGTACCTCCGGAAAATATGTCAGCAGGCACTTCGTGGCCAGTCCCGCAATATACAGGGAGAGTCTTTTAAGGACATTCAGACATTTTTATGGTGAACCATCAGAATATTTAATTGCTGCTTTACTGCCCTCATTTTCTGAAAGGAAAAACTCCTCACTTGCTTTCATGATGCAGGATCTTATTGATAGAAGCTCGAATCCCTTAAGCGGATTCTATCTGAATAATATAAAAGGAATGATTTCCTGCATTGAACAAAGCCGTTCAGCAAATCAAAAAGTTTTATTAATAAGTGTAAGTTATACACTTATTGATCTGGCTGAAGAATATTCACCTGATCTTTCAGGCGTTATTGTTATGGAAACGGGAGGGATGAAGGGCAGGAGAAAAGAGATGACAAGGGAAGGACTTCATTCTGTTCTGAAAAAGAAATTCAATCTGAATGCCATTCATTCTGAATATGGGATGACAGAGCTTTTAAGTCAGGCTTATTCAAAGGGAGAAGGGATTTTCTTTTGTCCGCCCTGGATGAAAATATTTATCAGGGATCCTCAGGATCCCCTGACATTGATAACTGAACCTGGAAGAACCGGTGGAATTAATATAATTGACCTTGCCAATATTTACTCCTGTTCCTTTATAGCTACCGACGATCTGGGTAGGCTTCATGAAGACGGAGGATTTGAAATACTTGGAAGGTTTGACAACAGCGACATTCGCGGCTGCAACCTTCTGATGGATATTTCTATCTGAGCGTAGGATAAAAAGCATACTTGATATGATCAGCCACCTGATATAACTCCCCTTTCTTTATAACCGTTATTACGTCGAACCGGCTTTCTTTACTGATATTAAACCTTTTCAGATAGCCATCGGCGGCATATATTATTGATTTTTGTTTTTCGGGGGTCACTGCACTTGCCGGAGGTACCAGGGGATCATCTTTGCGGGTTTTCACTTCCACAAATACAATAAAATCTTTATTCTCACTGATTATATCAATTTCATGCTTTCCCCATTTCCAGTTACGGAAGAGAATCTTAAAGCCGGCTTTTTTCAGATGATCGGCAGCAACATCTTCCCCTTTCTGCCCCAGAATATGTGACTCAGCCATTTTAAATTTCAATAAGTTTGTTCCTTATAGCAAAGAGAATCAGACTGGCAGTGTTCTTTGAATTGGTTTTCCCCAGGAGATTTGCCCTGTGTTTATCAACTGTTCTTTTACTGATGAAAAGAGCATCAGCGATTTCCTGGTTTGAGAGTCCTTCGCATATTTTAAACAGGATCTCCTTCTCTCTTTTCGAAAGGTTGGCTGATTTACTTTCCAGTTCGCGATGCTTGATTTTCTGAATAACATGATATAGAAGTTCCTGGGAGAAATAGCTTCCACCCTTTTTTACTGTCAGTATTGCTTCCCTGACTTCGGAAATATCAGAGTCTTTAAGCAGGAATCCTTTTGCCCCGGCATCAACCATTTTATAATAATATTCCTCCTCACCGTACATCGAAAGCGCTATGATGTTAATATCAGGACAAATTTTAAGACCTTTTTTTGTGGCTTCTATGCCATCCATTTCCGGCATATTAATGTCCATCAGGGCGATATCAGCCTGAGTGATTTTAAGTAATTTCAGAAGTTCTTCCCCGTTGGAAGCTTCTCCTGTTACTTCAAAATCAGGGAAAGCATTAAGAAGTATCTTTAATCCGTTACGGAATAGCTGGTGATCGTCTGCTATTAAAATCCTTATTTTTTCCATTGTGATGCAATTGTGGTTTTAAAGGATTAGTCTGTTACTTTTATAAAAGCACTTGTTCCTTTACCCGGATTACTTTCGAGGATAAAAACCCCTTCTACCGTTTTAACCCTGGTTTCAATATTTGATAACCCCATCCCTTTTGTATCATCACTGTTTAGAGTAGATGTGTCGAATCCCCGGCCGTTATCATAAAACTGCAAGGTAACGAATTTTTCATGTCTGTTTAATTCAATCTCAATTTTTGAAGCTCCCGAGTGGCGAATAGCGTTATTAATGAGCTCGCATACAGCACGATACATAACGACTTCTTTGTCATTTTCAAGACGTTGATTTTCCATATTCGATTTAAAATCGATCTCAATTGCTTTTGTCTGGTTGATTTTTGTTGTAAATGCACTTATTGCACTCGCAAGGCCGAAATTAGAAAGTATGTGCGGACTAAGATTATTGGAAATATCTTTAATAGTGTTTATTGCTTCATTTACCAGGTGGTTGGTATTATTAAGAATTATCCTGCCTGCATTATCAGTGCTTTTTTCATTTAATGCTGAAAGCGACATTTTGACTGTTGAAAGAAGAGGACCAAGTCCGTCATGAAGATCATTTGCAAACCGTTTCCTCTCATTTTCCTCGGTATTTATTATAGCATTCAAAACTCTCTTTTCTGTCCGTAAACGGTCTATTTCAGCCCGCTTGAGCGAATAAAACAATTCACGGATAAGAACTACGCCGACTATTATCATAAAAGATACGAGAACTCCGGTCCATTCATCCACCATTTGCCAGAAAGATGAAGGTGTTCCGCGGAGATATTCAAACAGCTGAATTATTTTGCGCACTGCCATTAATACAAATGACAGGGAGAGAAGCATCCATGAGAGTCTGTACTTTGTAAGTTTCATGAATCCCAGTGCAATAGATGCGGCAAAAATCTGCAGCACAATAGAGATTATCAGAGCTATTAGTTTTACCATATCTGGTTTTTATATGTTACAAAAATAGGACTAATTTAAATAATGGTACAACGATGAAACGGGACAATGGCATACCGGTGTTGTTTTAATATTTTTGTGATTTTCCCTTTGAGCCATTGCGCCTTTGAGCCGTTGCTCCCTTGCCCCTTTGTAGCTTTATGCCTTTTTTTTACCTTTGACCGTTCTAAAAGCCGGATATGAAAATATTATACAATCTTGGGATCATAATTTATACGGCACTGGCTCAGCTTATTTCTCCGTTTAATAACAAAGCAAGGTTATATGTGGAGGGAAGGATCGGGTGGCAGAAAAAGCTTGCTGATAAAATTAATCCCGGAGATAAATATATCTGGATTCATTGTGCATCTCTGGGTGAGTTTGAACAGGGGAGACCTGTTATTGAAAAAATAAAAAAAGAAATGCCGGATTATAAGATTATTCTGACTTTCTTTTCCCCGTCAGGTTATGAGGTACAGAAAAATTACCAGCTTACGGATATAATTTGTTATCTGCCATATGATACCGCTGACAATGCTGCAAGATTTATCAGCCTGGTTGATCCTGTATTAGTCATTTTTGTTAAATATGAATTCTGGTACAATTTTATTTCACGGATTAAGAATAAGAACATTCCTCTTTATCTTATTTCGGGAATATTCAGGGAGGAGCAGATTTTCTTTAAATGGTATGGATCATTTTTCCGCAAAATATTGAAAATGTTCTCAAGGATTTTTGTTCAGGATGCTCACTCGTTTGATCTTCTCCGGAGCATAGGTATTGAAAATGTATCACTTGCAGGCGATACCCGTTTTGACAGGGTGATTCATATTGCAGGAAATGCAAAGGATATATCCCAGATAGAACGGTTCAGGGGAGAAGAGAGGCTGTTTCTGGCTGGCAGCAGCTGGAAACAGGATGAAGAAATAATATCTCAATATATTAACCGGTACCCGGACAAAATGAAATGGGTATTTGCACCCCACGAAATAGACATTAATAATATTGAGAGGCTGGAGAAACTTATCAGTGTGAAACATGTAAGGTTCTCCCGGTTCTCAGATGAATTTACTGATGCGAGGGTTATGATTATTGATAATATTGGAATGCTTTCTTCTGCATACCGATATGCATATATTGCTGCTGTGGGAGGAGGATTCGGAAAAGGCATCCACAATATTCTTGAGCCTGCATGCTGGGGCATACCGGTACTTTTTGGTCCAAACCATGAAAAATTCAGAGAAGCTGAAGAACTTGTCAGTGCCGGAGGTGCAAAATCATTCAATTCCTATGATAGTTTCAGAGATACATTTGAAACACTGGTGGACAATAAAACTCTTTATTCAGAGGCTTCTGAAACGGCCAGGAAATATGTAAAAGAAAATGCTGGCGCCACCGATAAAATTCTTAAAGAAATAAGCTGAAAAGATATTAACAGATTCTATTCATAATTTGTTTAAAACTTATCTTTTTGAAATTATATGGGATTATTCAAAGAGATGTAAATTGCTGCGCCGCCTAAATCATCAGGTTGGTTCCATTAATATCAGATAGTCAATTAATTACGATAATTTTAATAAGTGTTTACTAATCCTTAATCCTAATCCTATGATAAAACAATTCAGACACATTTTTACAATGTTGATTTTCCTGTTCATGGCAGTAATGGCCTACGGACAGGGAGTCACAACATCGTCACTGAGTGGCAAAATAACAGACAGTAATGGCGGTGCGCTTGCCGGTGCAGCAATTATTGCCGTTCATGTACCTTCAGGGACGCAATATGCTACAGTTGCTGATGCAGCGGGGAACTACCGGATCCAGAACATGCGTGTAGGCGGACCCTATACTGTAAATGTATCCTTTATTGGTTATTCCACTGTAACTTATACAGATGTTTTACTTAAACTGGGAGAAACATATGTGCAAAACGGTCAGTTAAAAGAAACTACAACTTCTTTAAACGAAGTGGTTGTAACTGCAGGTTTGCGTAACTCTATTTTAAGTTCGGAGCGTGCAGGTACACAGGCGAACATCGGCACTCGCGAAATAGTCAACCTGCCCACTATCAACAGGAGTATCATTGACTTTACGAAATTCTCACCGCAGGCACAAGGAAACTCATTTGGCGGGAGAGACGGACGTTTCAATACGATCACCGTCGATGGTGCTGCCTTTAACAACAATTTCGGACTGAGCAGTAATCCTCTCCCGGGTGGTGAGGCACAGCCAATAGCACTTGATGCCATTGAAGAGATTTCCGTAAATATTGCACCGTATGATGTACGCATGTCACAATTTACCGGCGCCAGTATCAATGCCGTGACTCGAAGCGGTGACAACGCTTTTAAAGCATCAGTCTATACATATATGCGCCCGAAATCGTTTACCGGAAATACTGTTGATGGGAATGAAGTTACAGGAGCCCGTTCAAGGAGCTCGCTTAATTTCGGCGGACGAGTTGGCGGCCCGATCATCAAAAATAAACTTTTCTTCTTCCTCAGCGGAGAATACGGTACTGAATCAATTCCGGGTGTTACCTGGAAACCCAGTACAGATGGTGTGGCTAATCCTGACCTGATGATCTCAAGGACGCTTGAATCAGACATGATCAGAGTAAAAGACCATCTGATATCGACCTATAATTATGATCCTGGAAAATACAAGGATTTTGATCCTTTCAAGAACCAGAATACCAAGTTCCTTGCACGTATTGACTGGAACATCAACAAGGACCACAAACTGACCGTCAGATACAACGACGTCGTTGGAACCTCCGATCAGCCGACTAATGCGACAAGTGGTCCTCCCCAAAACGCACGTAACTCAGGTCGTATAAGCAGCCAGTCAATGGCATTTTCAAATTCATTCTATGGATTTAAGAATACGGTCCGTTCAATAACAGGTGAATTGAACAGCACCTTTGCAACTAAATTCTCAAATAAATTCCTCGCCAGTTACACCTTTATCCAGGATACGCGTACCAGCAACTCTGATCTCTTTCCGTTCGTTGATATCTGGACTGGTTTCAATGCTGATCTTATAGGAGGTGATCAATATATGTCATTTGGTTATGAACTCTTCAGCTTCAACAATGATGTCACCAACAAGACTTTAACCATAACAGATAATTTTACCCTGAATCTTAATAAACACACAATAACCACAGGGATTTCATTTGACCGTCTCTTCTTCCGTAACTCATATATCAGAGAGGGAACCTCATATTATCGTTATGCTTCGGTCGACGATTTTATAAATAACGCTGACCCTATCGGTTTTGGTGTAACTTATGGTTATAATGGTGTTGATGCACCCGGAGCTATCGGCACATTCGGTTTTGCAGCAATTTATGCACAGGATGAATATCAGGTTGTGCCTAATCTTAAGGTCACATACGGTGTACGTCTTGAAATGCCTATGTACTTTGATAAGATGGAGAACAATCCGGCTATTTCAGCGCTTACTTTTGCCGACAACAAGAAGATGGACGTCAGCAAATGGCCAGACAGCAAACCGGTATTCTCTCCCCGCCTTGGCTTCAACTGGGATGTCAATGGTGACAGGTCACTTCAGATCCGTGGCGGATCAGGTCTTTTCACGGGTCTCCTTCCTTTTGTATGGTTTACCAATCAGCCAACCAACTCCGGTTTGATACAGGTGCCGGAAATAGGCTGGGGTCTGGTTTCCACAGACGTAACTCCTCCAATAGATCCGGCTGCGCCAATGACACGAAACACTAATCTTATAGGACTTGGTTTCCATCCTGATTACAAGGGTTTTATTGCCAGCAGGGCTGATCTGTTTCCTCAGAGCCCCGGAACACTTCCGAGTAACGCATCATTGGTGCAGGTAGGTAAAGATTTCAAATTCCCCCAGATCTGGAGGTCAAACCTTGGTGTTGATGTTGAACTTCCCTGGGGCATGATATTTACCGGAGAAGCAATTTTCTCAAAGGATGTAAATGCAGTTAAACAGATCAACCTCAATCTTCCTGCTCCTGCAGGTGAAATGACCGGCCCTGACAACCGTCCTTACTGGACGACCAACAAAGTAGTTTCAAGTGTTTCCAGTGCCATGGAGCTTACAAACACAAATAAAGGCTACCAATACTCATTCACTGCACAATTGACGAAAAACTTCCGTGATGGCTTTTCCGGGATGTTTGCTTATACGTATACCATGGCTAAAGACATATCAGCTAATCCGGGTTCAGCAGCATACTCCGCTTATTCTGCCAATACATCATTTGGAAACCTGAATGATCCGGAACTTAGTTTCTCCAATTTTGCCACTCCTCATAAACTAATCGGAAATGTATCTTACCGGATTGAATATGCCAAGTTATTTGCTACAACAATTTCACTTGTTTACCAGGGATATCAAACCGGCAGATGGTCATATACTTATTCAAATGACCTCAATGGTGACGGTATATCATCTGATCTGTTGTATATTCCTGCAAGTGCTACCGAGATAAATTTTGGTCCTTCCGGCGGTATGACCGCTGCCGAGCAGCAGGATGCATTCTGGGCTTATGTCGAAAGGAATGAATATCTTAACGATCATAAGGGAGAATACGCAGAACGCTATGGAGAATTACAGCCCTGGATACATCGTTTTGATGCAAAATTACTCCAGGATATATTTACAAATTTCGGTACCGACCGAAAATATACTCTTCAGTTTAGCTTAGACTTCCTGAATATCGGGAACCTTCTGAACGATTCATGGGGAACCTACACCTACAATCCTCTTGCAAGTTATGAAAACGTCCGTCCTCTTACAGTAGTTACAAGAGGCAGTGCCACTGCAGCACCAGTCTACAGACTGAATGCATCTTCGCTTGATGATTTTGAAGCTAAAACAACACTTTCAAAGAGTATAAGCACTTCGAGTACATGGGGATGTCTTCTTGGGATAAGGCTTATTTTCTGATAAAATTCGCAGTTTTTTAATTAAAGGGGTGTCTTGAAATAGCACCCTTTTTTTATTTATGTAAACAAATTTGGTGTTGAGAATTTTTACCTGGATTAATTCTCAGAATACTAGTTACTTTGCGCTTCAAACAAATTTAATAATTTGCGGCTTTATTCATAATATACTGAATACCAAAGAATAGCGGGCGGTTAATAACTATACTGCCAAATGTTGAT
>Ga0316630_10000313_pt1 | contig 14425 bp, 14 predicted proteins | sample OWC_May_M1_C1_D6_FD_207658 | JGI IMG/M metagenome (GOLD analysis project Ga0316630, IMG submission 207658) | Wetland soil microbial communities from Old Woman Creek delta, Ohio, United States - OWC_May_M1_C1_D6_A | ecosystem: Environmental > Terrestrial > Soil > Wetlands | place: USA: Ohio...
GGCGGGCGAACTCGTCGTCGTAGGACATGGCCAGAAAATCGTTGTAATACCATGTGACGATCAGAATGACGACTGCGCCGATGCCCCCCATCTGCCACAGATCCGAGGCCGGCACCGCCAGAATGCTACCGAAGAGGTAGCTCATCAGGTCGACGTGGTAGCCCGGCGTCAAGTCGAGCAGAACCACGCCGGCTGCCATCCCGACCGCCCAGATCACCCCGACCATGGCATCCGCCCGGTGCTTGGCCTTCAGCGTAATGGCCGCCATGGCCCCCGCCGCTGCGAGCGAGAAGCCCGCGGTGCCCACCAAGAAGGGCCACCCCATGAAAAACGCGAGCCCGATCCCGCCGTAGGCGGCGTGGGCGATGCCGCCCGCCAGGAACACGATCCGGTTCACCACCACCAGGGTCCCGATCACGCCGCACACGACGCTGACCAGGATCCCCGCCGCCAGGGCGTTGCGCATGAACTCCAATTGCAGCGCTTCAATCATGGGGAGGGCCCTCGTGCCGGCAGAGCACCCGGTGCGGCACCCCGTGGGCCACCAGGTCCACCGGGCAGCGGTAGGCCGCGTCCAACATCTCCTGGGTGATCTCGCCCGAGCCGTGATAGTGCAGATCGCGGTTGACACAGGCCACGGATTTGACGTGGCTGGAGAGGATCATCATGTCATGGCTCACCGCCACGATGGTCACGGTCCGGTTCAGCTCGGTCAGCGATTCGTAGAACCCGCCGCGGCTCTGGGCGTCGATGCTGGCCATGGCTTCGTCCAGGAAGAGCACTTCAGGCCCGGACACGAGCGCGCGGGCGATGAACACGCGCTGCAGCTGCCCGCCGGACAGATCGCCGATTCTCCGGTCCCGCACCTCCCAGACCCCAAGCTGCTCCAGGGCCGCCTGCGCGGACAGCCGGTCTTGCCGGCTGTTCCGCGACCAGCCTTTGCTCGTTCGCAACCGGCCCATCAGGACCACGTCGAGAACCGAGACCGGAAAAGTTTTGTTGACGTGGACGTTCTGGGGCACGTAGCCGATCCGATGGGCCGCCTTGGCCGGCGGCCGGCCGAAGACGCGCACCGACCCGCGGGTGGGCTCTATCAGCCCCAGCATCAGCTTGAGCAGGGTCGTCTTGCCGCCGCCGTTGGGGCCGATGACGACCAGGAAGTCCCCGCGTTCCACCTTCAAATCCACGTCCTGGAGAACCGGCTGCCCGTTGAAGGAGAACCAGACCCCGCTGACGTCAATGATGGGTTCGGCCATAGCGGGACTCTCAGCGCAGGGCGGCCTTGAATTTCCGGCCGACCTCCAGCAAATTTTCAGCCCAATCCGCCCCCAGCGGATCGGCAGCCACCACCTGAGCGTTGATTTCGCGGGACACCATCTCGGCGCTTTTCACTGAAAGCTGTGGTTGAACGAAAATCACCTTGATGGCGTGCTCCTTGGCATATTGGATGAGCTCTTTGAGCTGCGCGGGTTTGGGGTCCTTGCCTTCGATTTCTATCGGCACTTGCTCGAGGCCGTAGGCCTGGGCAAAATAGCCCCAGGAGGGGTGAAACACCATGAACCGGGTGCCCTGGCTGCCGGCAAAGAGCGATTTTAAGTCGGCGTCCAACGCATCGATTTCGCGAATAAACGCGGCATAGTTCTCCTCATAGCGCGTTCGGTTGGCCGAATCAACCGCAACGAGCGCATCCCTGATGTGCCCGGCCTGGACCTTCACCAGCGGCGGGGAGAGCCAGACGTGGGGGTCCGCCGCACCTTCGGGACCCTGGTGATGCTTGTCTTTGCCATGGGCATCTTTGGGCCCTTTATCAAGCTCATGAGGGTGGCGGCCGGCGACGGCTATCTTGGCGATGCCATCGTCGGTCGGCACGATCCGCATGCGGGGGTTCGCCGCGGAAATCTTGTTCATCCAGGCCTTTTCGAAGTCGATGCCGACTGCAAAGTACACGGCGGCCTTCGCAAGCTCGGCCATCTGCCGGGGTTTGGGTTCATACGTGTGCGGGTCCGCCCCCGGGGCGACCAGAACGGAAACATCCACCAGATCCCCTCCGATTTTTTGGACGAAATATCGCTGAGGGGCGATGCTGACAAAGGTCTTGACAGTCGCGGCCGATGCCGGGTGACCAAGCATGAGAAGAAAAAGAAACAATCCCGTTCCACCCACAGCACGTTTCATGGCGTTTGCCTTTCGCGCATCCTAAGCAATGTGGCGCAACATCAGAATCTGCCCCGGAGTCACCAGGCTCGATTTATTGCTCTGGCAAGTAAATATGTCGAATTTCCTCATTTCGCCCCGATCCGCCTGACAACGGCTACAGTTGCACCTGTTCAGTTGCCGGTTTAATAAAAAAAGCGGTGTTTCGCGGGATCGGTTACGGCTTCAGGAGCTTCACCCCGTCGCGCGTGTCTTTGACCGTGTACCCCCGCTTCTGGATCTCGTCGCGCAGCCGATCGGACTCGGCCCAGTTTTTGGCTTCGCGCGCTCGGCGGCGGGCTTCCAGCAGCTTCTGGACCTCCGCCGGCAGTTCCTGCGGTTGGTCGACCCGGTCCAAGTCCAGGCCCATCACGCGGTCGAAATCCAGGATGGTGGCGTGCTTTTCGGCCTCGGGGATATCGCTCTTGAGCACCTCCTGGACCACCGCCATGGCGCGCGGCAGGTTCAGGTCGTCGTTGACCGCTTCCAGGAATTTCTCGCGGAAGGCGGGATCGACGGCGCCGGCGGGCTCTTGGCCGCCCTTGGCCACGTCGCGGACCTGGTTGCGGAGATGCTCCAGGCCGTTCCTTGCGGCCTGGATGGACTCGTCGCTGTACTCCATGGGCTTGCGGTAGTGGGTCAGGAAGGCCGCGAACCGGTAGGCGAGGGGCGGGATCCCGCGCTTGATCAGGGCGTTTTCCAGCGTGAGGAAGTTCTCCTCGCTCTTGGCCATCTTTTTGCCGCCCTGGATGTTGAGAAACGCCCCGTGCATCCAGAAGTTGAAAAACTTCCGGCCGGTGGCCGCCTCGGACTGGGCGATTTCGTTGGTGTGGTGGATGTCGATGTGGTCGATCCCGCCGCAGTGGATGTCGAGCTGCTCGCCGAGAAACTTCATGCTCATGGCCGAGCACTCGATGTGCCATCCGGGAAACCCGACCCCCCAGGGGGAATCCCACTCCATCTGGCGCCGGGCGCCGGCCGGCGAGAACTTCCACAGGGCGAAGTCCGTCGCGTTGCGCTTCTCCGGGTTTTTCTCGACCCGGGCCCCTTCCTGCAGCGCATCCAGGTTCTGGCTCGAGAGCTTGGCGTATCCCGGGAATTGGGCGGTGTCGAAATAGATGCCGTCGCCGGTCTTGTAGGTGAACCCCTTTTCCTCCAGGATGCGGATGAGGTCGATCTGCTCGGGGATGCTGTCGGTCGCCTTGCACCAGACGGTGGGCTCCAGGATGTTCAGCTGCGCGATGTCCTGCTTGAAGGCCCGGGTGTAGGACTCGGCGATGTCCCAGGCCGTCTTGCCCTCGCGGCGCGACCCGGTCTCCATTTTGTCCTCGCCCATGTCGCGGTCGCCGGTCAGGTGGCCGACGTCGGTGATGTTCATGACGTGGCGCACCGCATAGCCGTTGAAGGCGAGCACCCGCTTCAAGACGTCTTCGAAGATGTAGGTGCGCAGGTTGCCGATGTGAGCGAAGTTGTAGACCGTCGGGCCGCAGGTGTAGAGTCCGACCTCGCCGGGCCGGATCGGGACGAACGCCTCCTTTTGCCGCGTCAGGGTGTTGAACAGGTAAAGCTTCATCGATCGCCTCCGTGCAGGAATACGCGGGCCTGTGTAGCACACCCTGACGCCGCACTCAACCGACGCGCGTGGGAGCCGACGCCTTTAATTTACAACGCCGCAGCCGATGCGCGCCCCCCCGCCCCCCAGCGGCTCCGGCTGGTCCGAAAAGTTGTCCCCCCCCGCGTGAATCATGAGGCTGCGGCCTTTGACGTCCGATATCTTCAACCGCGGCGCCAGCACCGGCAGCGTGGACCTGCCCTGGGCATCGACCACCAGCGGCGGCAGGTCCCCCAGGTGCCCATCTCCGTAAGGCCCTAAATGCTTGCCGGTTTTTGCCGGGTCGTAGTGGCCGCCGGCGCCGAGCGAGGCGACGGGCTTCCCATCCTTGTCCATGGGGGCGCAGCTGGGATGCTCATGGACATGGAACCCGTGCACCCCGGGGGTGAGGCCGCTCAGGTTCGGCGTGAACAGGGTGCCGTAAGGGGTTGCCGTGATCGTGACGCTGCCGAGCACCGCGCCGGGGCCGGAGGGCTCTGCGGCGCGGATTTCGACCACCGTCTGTTGCGCGGCAGCGTAGCCGGTAAATGCCGCCAGGGCCAAGAGAGTCAAGACCGCGATCCTTTTCATGGGGTTGCTCCTTTCATCAGCAAGCGGTTGGGCGACCCGCGGCAGGGGAACCCCTGCGCGCAAAGCGGCTCGTGCGAAGGGGCAGAACCCGGGAAGCCGGCTTAAAAAAAGGGATTTGCAGCACGAAAGGGTGAAAGCCTGCCGGTCGCTGTTGAAGTTAAAGGTAATACACAAATCCTGCCTGGAAAGATGGCCGGGGGGATGGCTGCGCGACCGCTGCCGGCCTCACAGCCGGCCGCTGCGCAGGATCGCCACCAGCAGCCAGATGCCCATGAGCGCGGCGGCCAGGAAACCGATGATGCCGATGAGCGAGATGCCGTAGAAAAGCGGCGGTGTCTTGGAGATGACGATCAGGGCCGAGCCCACGATGAGGGCGGCAATGACGATGGAAAAGGATAGGCGGTTGCTGATCTGGTCGTGGGTGGCCAGGACTTTTTCAAGCCCATCGTGCTTGATCTGCAGGCTGAGCTTTTGCTGTCTCAGCAGGCCGGCCAGGTCGAGGAGGTCTTTGGGGAACTGGTGCAGGAACTTGAGCATCCGCCCCGCCAGGTCGCCGACGTCCTCGGCCACCCGCTGGGGTTTGAAGCGGTCCATCAGGACCTGCTCGATGAAGGGGGCCGCTTTCGCGATCATGTCGAACTCCGGGTCGAGCATCCGGCCGACCGCCTCCACGGTGCTGATGGCCTTGAGCATCAGGAAAATATCCGGCGGGAGTTGCAGGTGAAACCGGGTGGCGATTTCCAGCAGATCGTGCAGGAGCTTGCCGACCTCGATGTCCTTGAGCGGGCGGTAAAGATGCCGACCCATGAAATCCGAAAGCTCGCGCTCCAATTGCCGCAGGTCCGGCGGCTGCTCCCAGCGGGTCAGCTGGAGGAGGACCTGGGCGGCCCGCGATTCGTTGCGCCGCACGACGCTGTCCACCAGCTCGACGAACATCTCCCGTGTCTGGCGGTCCACCACCCCCACCATGCCGAAATCCAGCAGGCAGATGACGTTGCCGGGCAGCGCGAAAATGTTCCCGGGGTGCGGGTCCGCATGGAAGAACCCGTGCCGGAAGACCTGCTTCAGGACGATGTCGGCCCCACGGGAGCAGAGCAGCCGGCGGTCGTAGCCGGCGGCATCGAGCTCGCCGATGTTGGAAATCTTGATCCCCTCCACGTATTCCGTGGTGAGAACGGCGGCGGTGCTGAACTCCCGGAAGACCGTCGGGATGTAGACGGTCGGGTCGCCGAGAAAGCCCTGGGCGACCCGGTCGATGTTGGCGGCCTCGATGCGGAAATCGATCTCTTTCTCCAGCGTGCGGGCAAACTCTTCGACGATGGTGACCGGCTTGTGAAGGGCCAGCTCCTCCACGTGTCGTTCCGCCAGGGTGGCCAGGTGGAGCATGATCTCGAGGTCCACCTCGATGACCGCGCGGATGCCGGGGCGCTGGATCTTCACGGCCGCCTCTTCGCCGTTTTTCAAGCGCGCGCGGTGCACCTGGCCGATGGAGGCCGAGGCCGCCGGCTCGGTGTCGATGCGGTCGAAGACATCGGAGGCGGGTGCGCCCAGCTCGCGCTGGATGATGGTTTCCGCGTCGGCAAAGGGGAACGGCGGGACGCTGTCCTGGAGCTTGGACAGCTCTTCGGTGAACTCGACCGGGATGAGGTCCGGCCGGGTGGAGAGCACCTGGCCGAGCTTGATGTAGGTGGGGCCCAGTTCCTCCAGGGCCTTGCGCAGGCGCTGCGGCCGGGTGAGGGGCTCCTCGCGCGGGCCTCTTTTTTTCGAAATCAACTGCAGCCCGACTTCGAGGTACTGGTCGATCCGCAACGACTCCACCACCTCGCCGAACCCGTGTTTCAGCAGCACCGCGAGGATGTGGCGGTAGCGGTTGAGATGGCGGTAGGTCCTGCTGACGACTCCGATTTTACGGATGCTCAGCATGGTCGGCCCGGAGCCGAAGCCCCCGTCGTTCAGGCGGCGTTTTTGACTTTGGGTTTGCCCTTGGCGGCCGGCCGGGCCTTGGCAGGCGACGCCTTGCCGGCCTTGGGCGCCTTGGCTGCCTTGAGTTCTTTCCGAAGGGTCTGGATCTCGCGCTTGAGCGCCTTCACGTCGTCGTTGGTCGCAATGTCGGCCTTCTTGAGGACGTCCTTCACCAGGCGATCGACCTGCGACTCCATTTTCTTCTGGGTCTTTTCGTAGCTCTCCTTCAGGTTCTTCAAAAATTGGCCGGCATCCTTTTCGGAGAGCTGGGCCTTCTTGATCATTTCCTTTCCCGCCGCCTCGACTTCCGTCCAGGTTTTGAGGGCCAGGCCGACACCCGTGGTCAACGCTTTCTTCAGCTGCTCGATCATGATCGGTTTCCTTTCATGGTTACTTCAGCTTGCCCAGCACCGCGCTGGCGATGGTGTTCTTCTGGATCTCCTTGGTGCCCTCGTAGATCTCGGTGATCTTGGCGTCGCGGTAGAAGCGCTCCACCTCGTATTCGGTCATGTAGCCGTAGCCGCCGAGCAGTTGGATGGCCTCGTCCGCCACCTCGACCGCCGTGCGCGCGGCATACATCTTGGCCATGGAGGTGAGCTTGGGGTCGATGCGGCCCTGGTCGTAGTTCCAGGCCGCCTTGTAGGTCATCAGCCGGGCCAGCTCGATCTTGGTGGCCATGTCGGCCAGCTTGTGCTGCGTCACTTGGAAATCGGCGATCCGCTTGCCGAACTGCTGGCGCTCCTTCACGTAGGCGAGCGCCCGGTCGAAGGCCCCTTGGGCGATCCCCAGGGCCTGGGCGGCGACGAGAATGCGGCTTTCGTCAAAGAACTCGAGCACCTGGTAGAACCCGCGCCCTTCCTTGCCGATCAGGTTGGCGGCCGGCACCCGCACGTCCTTGTAGTTCACCTCGGCGGTGGCCATCATGTGAATGCCCATCTTCTCGCCGACGTCGGCGGTGGTGAGCCCCGGCCGGTCCGCCTCCACCAGGATCATGCTGATACCGCGGTAGGAAGGGGTGCAGCCCACGTCGGTCTGGCACAGGGTGCAGTAAAACCCGGCCAGCCCGCCGTTGGTGATGAACGTCTTGGTGCCGTTGATGACCCACTCCGCGCCGTGGCGCACGGCGGTGGTGTCGAGGGAGGTGATGTCGGAGCCGTGGCCGGGCTCGGTGAAGGCACCGCCGGAGAGCATCTTGCCCTCGGCCACCTGCGGCAGGAATCGCTGCTTGAGCTCATCGCTGCCGAAGCGCAACACGCACTCGGACGCGAAGCTCGCCAGAACGATCGCACTGCCGATCCCGGAGTCCCGCGCGCAGAACTCTTCGGCGATCAGGATGTTCTCCAGGCAGCCGAGATTCTGGCCGGAGTATGGCTCCGGGTAGTGCACGCCGATGAACCCCAGCTCGGCGGCTTTTTGCCAGATCTTCCTGGGGAACTCGTGTTTTCGGTCGAGCTCCAGCGCCAGTTCCTTGTCGAACTCGCCCTTGGCAAATTCCCGTGCCGCCTTTTGGATTTCCTTTTGCGATTTGCTGAGCTCAAAATCCATTGCCGCCTCCCCCGTTGAGTTTAAGGCTTGAAGCGCCTCCATCGGCTTGCGATTAGCACAGGGCCTTTCCCATTTCAAGCGTATTTGACGCAACCGGGCGCCCGCGGCCCCCTCCCCGCGGACAGCGGCGCAGGCTCCGGGGCGGCCGGGGTCGGGTGCCGCGTCCCTTGCGCTTTCCACCTTGACTGTTTCTGAAAACTGGCCTAATGATTCCACCTGAGTTCGGGTGTGATCTGAAACACTTAGAAAGGATAACGTGGGGCCAATGACGTTTTCGATAGCCTTGGCGGGCAAGGGTGGAACCGGGAAGACCACCATGGCCGGATTTTTGGTAAAATACCTCCTGGATCGTCGCAAAACACCGGTGCTGGCGGTGGATGCCGACAGCAACTCCAACCTGAACGAGGTGCTGGGGGTTGCCGTGACCGACACGGTCGGCAATGCGCGCGAGGACATGAAAAAAGGCGCTGTGCCCAGCGGCATGACCAAGGACGTTTTCATGTCCATGAAACTGGAGCAGGCGGTGGCCGAGTCCGAGGGTTTCGACCTCATCGTCATGGGCCGACCGGAAGGCTCCGGCTGCTACTGCGCGGCGAACTCTCTGCTGGTGGGGTTCCTGGAGAAACTGGTCGACAATTACCCCTACATCGTCATGGACAATGAGGCCGGGATGGAACACGTCAGCCGGCTCACCACCAAGAATGTGAGCCTCCTGCTGCTGATTTCGGACCCGTCCCGGCGGGGGCTGCAGGCGGCGCTGCGCATCGACGCGCTGGCCCGGGAGCTCAATATCGGAGTGGGAAAGAGCTACATCATCATCAACCAGGCCAAGGAGCCGCCTTCCGCCGAGGTGCTCGCGCTGATCGCGGATGCCGGGGTCGAGCTCGCCGGCACCGTGCCCGAGGACCGCATGGTCTATGATTTCGACTACAAGGGCCGCCCGACGATTCAGATGCCGGACACCAGCCCCTGCGTCCAGGCGGCGTTTGCGATCTTCGACAAGATCGTTCCGTGATGGGTTTCCGCATGCCGAAGGGCACGGTGCGCCGTTCGGGCTTATGCCTTCCAGGAAGGATGATCGCCCATGAAACGAACCGGCATTGTCTTCGACGAACGCTACCTGCTCCACAAGACAGGCCCCTACCACCCGGAGGTGCCAGAACGGCTCACCGCCATACGTGAGGGCCTCGAGCAGGAGGGCCTGCGCGAGAAGCTGATCCCCGTTCCGGCCGTGCCCGCCGACTTGAAGTGGATCCTGGCCGTCCACACGGCCGAATACGTCAAGCGCTTCGAGGCGGCCTGCCGCACCGGCAAGCAGATGTTCGACTCGCCCGACAACCAGATGTGCGCCCAGACCTATGAAGTAGCCCTGCTTGCCGTGGGCGGGATCCTGGAGGCCTGCCGCGGGGTGATGGAAGGGCGGCTGGACAACGCCTTCTGCGCGGTGCGGCCTCCCGGTCACCACGCCGAAGTCAGCCGCGCCATGGGGTTTTGTTACTTCAACAATGTGGCCATCGCCGCCCGCTACATCCAGAAGCAGTTCGGCATCAACCGGGTGGGCATCGTGGATTTCGACGTGCACCACGGCAACGGCACCCAGCACATCTTCGACGACGACCCCACGGTCTACTACTACAGCATTCACCAGCACCCCTCCTTCGCATACCCCGGAACCGGCCGCGAGTTCGAATACGGCCGCGGCGACGGCTACGGGTTCACCAAGAATTCCCCGGTGCTGCCGGGTCAGGGCGACGAGGACTACCGGCGCCTCCTGGAACGCGACCTGTTCCCGACGTTCGCGGACTTCAAACCCGAGGTCATCATCGTCTCGGCCGGCTTCGACGGCCACCGCGACGACGACATGTCCGACACCAAGATCTCGACCGAGTTCTACACCTGGATGATGCGCAAAATCGTGGAGTTGGCCGACACCCACTCCGGCGGCCGCATCGTATCGGTTCTGGAAGGCGGGTACTGCCTGCACCGGCTGCCGGAGCTGGCGCGCCACCACGTGGAAACGCTCTTGAACGGCTGATGCGGTTAACCTTTTTGAAATGAGGGGGAGCATATGTTTGTCAGCAGATCAATGACCCGCCGGGTCGCCACCGTCGGACCCGAGGCGACGATTTTCGAAATCCAGGCGCTGATGTCCGAAAAAAGGATCCGCCACGTGCCGGTGGTGGAAAAGGACAACAAGCTGGTCGGCATCGTCAGCGACCGCGACCTTCGCAGCGCCCTGCCTTTCCGCTATTTTCAGGAAGGCATCCGTCCGGAGGAAAAGGCCAAGCTCCAGGGGCTGCGGGCCAAGGACATCATGACGCGCAAGGTCTTCACCATCTCGCCGGGATACACGATCCAGGACGCGTTGCTGATGATCCAGAACTCCAAGGTCGGCGCGCTGCCGGTGGTGGACGACGACGGCCGCCTGAGGGGCATTCTGTCGGTGCGGGACCTGCTCAGGGCGTTCATCAACGTGCTCGGCATCGGCCAGCCCGGAACCCTTCTGTGCATCCTGGTCGAGGAGAAAGTCGGGCAGCTCAAGAAAATCGTCGACGCGATCACCGACATGGGCGTCTCCTTCGGCAGCGTGCTGGTGGCCCGCTACTGGGAAGAGGACAAACGCGCGGTCTTCCCCTACCTGCTGACCCAGAACGTGGCCCACGTGAAGAAGCGGCTTCAGGAGATGGGCTACACGCTGCTCGACCCCATGCAGTGGTACCTGGACCAGCTGCCGGAAGAAGACCGGCCGGCGGACAAGCCGAAGCACTAGCCGGTGTGCATGCCCTGCCCGTACGAGGAGTTGTACATCTACCAGCTTGAGGGCCGAATGGAGCCCCGCGCCGCCATCGAAGACAGGAATTTCCTTGGCTGCTGGCAGGAGGAGGATTCGGCCTTTCTTTTTTTTTCAGCCCCGGCGGCGGACGCCGTCGGGGGCCTCCTGCGCCGCCGGCCGCACCTGCGCCTGCTCGACCGCACGCAGATGACCTACGCCCAGTGGCAGGGGGCTGTCTTCGCCGGCGAATGCATCGGCCGCTTCCGGCTGCTGCCGCCCTGGGGGGCGGCTCCGGCCGTCGGGCGGGACGACGCGCCGGCCCTGACGCTCCTTCTGGACCCCGGCCTGGTGTTCGGCGCCGGCACCCACCCCACCACCCGGGACTGCTTGATGGCGCTGGAGCGGGCCGCGGCGGACGGCGCTGCGGCAACGGCGCTCGATCTGGGAACCGGAACGGGCATCCTGGCCCTGGCGGCGGCCCTCCTGGGTTCGAGGGTCTTGGCGGTCGACCTCAACCCTCTGGCGGCGGAAACCGCCCGGCGCAACGTGCGGCTCAATCGGCTCGAAAAAAAAATCCTGGTCGTTCAGGGCAAGGCCGAGGAGGTGATCGAACGCCCGGCGGACCTGGTGGTCGCCAACCTTCACGGCGAGGCCATGTTGCGGGTGATGGAATCGGCGGGGTTCCGGCAGAAACGCCGCTTCATTCTTTCGGGCCTGATGCGCAGCGACGCCAAGGAAGTGCGGCGGCGGCTTGAACTGCTCGGCATCCGGATCGCCGGCGAGTGGGCCCAGGACGGCATCTGGCACACCTACTATGCCGAAAACCTTTCACGACGGGACCTCTCCGACCCCTGAACTTTCCGGACCTTTATGGACCATCTCATTCACCGCGCGGTCGACCATCTGAAGTCCGCCAGGCATGTCGCCGCCCTCACCGGCGCCGGCATATCCATCGAAAGCGGCATTCCCCCTTTTCGGGGCAAGGGCGGGCTGTGGGAGAAGTTCGACCCGATGGAGATCGCCCACATCGACGCCTTTCTGGCGGACCCGGCCCGCGTGTGGCGCATCCTGGTGAAGGACCTGAAGGAGATCATCGACCGCGCCCGGCCGAACGACGGCCACAAGGGCCTCGCGCGGCTGGAAACGATGGGCATCCTCAAAACGGTCATCACCCAGAACATCGACGGGCTGCACCAGGCGGCCGGCAACACCGACGTGATCGAGTTCCACGGCACCTTTGCCTGGCAGCGCTGCATGCAGTGCGAAACGCGCGTCGCAACTCAAAAGGTCGACGCCTCGGTGCTGCCGCCGCGCTGCACCTGCGGAGGGATCCTGCGCCCCGACGCCGTTTTTTTCGGCGAGATGATTCCGCCGGTCGCCCTGTGGCGGTCCCAGGAGATCGCCTCCCGCTGCGACGTGATGCTGGTGGTCGGCACCTCGGCCATCGTCCAGCCGGCGGCGAGCATGCCGATCATCGCCAAGCAGGCCGGGGCCGTCGTCATCGAGATCAACCCGGAGCCCACGCCCTTGACCGGCGTCATCAGCAACTACCTCATTCCCGGCACGGCCGGCGACGTAATGAACCGGATCATCTCCGGGCTGGAAGCGCAACGGTGAGTCCCTCACCCTCCCCCTGGGTCCGGTGCGTCGCCCTGCCGCCGCCGAGCCTCAAGGACAACACCGCCGACACGGACCGCCTGCTGACGGCCCTGAAAAAGGAACTGGCGGCCGAGACGATCGACGTCGACCTCGATCTCCTCAAGCAGCTGCCGTCGGCGCTGCGCACGGCCGGCTACCGCATCCGCTGCACCGTGTTCCGCGACCGCCGCCGCTGGGTCCTGACCGGCATCGACGCTCCCGACGCCCCACGGCCCGCGGCCGGGGTCGCCGTGGACCTGGGCACCACCCGGGTCGTGCTCCGGCTGATCGACCTCGCCTCCTGCCGGGTTCTCGGCGAACACGCCTTCGACAACCCCCAGATCGCCGTCGGCCCGGATGTGCTCGCCCGCATCCACCATGCCGACTCGCCCGGCGGCCTCGAGGAGCTGAAACGCCTAATCATCGACGGCCTCAACAGCGCCGTCAGCGAGATGTGCCGGGCGGCCGGAATCGCGCCGCACGACATCTGCGCCGTGTCGGTCGCCGGCAACACCGCCATGACCCACCTCTTCCTGGGGTTGGAGCCGCGCTGGATCATTCGGGAGCCTTACATCCCCGTGGTCAACCGGCCGGGGGTGCTCCCGGCGGCCGACCTCGGCCTCCGGGTGAGCCCCTTCGCGCGGGTGCTGGTCTTCCCCAACATCGGGAGCTACTTCGGCGGCGACCTCGTTGCCGGGATTCTTTTCTCGGGCCTGCACCGGCACCCGGAGCCGGCCCTCCTGGTGGACGTCGGCACCAATGCCGAGGTGGTGCTGGGAAACCGGGACTGGCTCGTCGGCTGCGCCGGCGCGGCCGGCCCGGCGCTCGAAGGCGGGGTGACCCGGATGGGCATGCTGGCCGGCCCCGGCGTCATCGACCGGGTGGCGATCGACCCGGCCGGCCGCCGCTTCGACATCCACACCATCGGCGAGATGCCTCCGGTGGGCATCTGCGGCTCCGGGGTGATCGACCTGGCGGCCCAGCTTTTCCTGGCGGGCATGATCGACATCCGCGGCAAGCTGGTTGCCGCCGCCTGCGGCGAGCGCCTGCGCGTCGTCGAGGGCCATCGGCACCTGGTCGTGGTCCCGGCCGCGCGGTCCGGCACGGGCCAGGATCTCACCATCGGCCAGGCGGACCTCGACAGCCTGGTCCGCTCCAAGGCCGCCATGTACACCATCCTCGAAACGATCGCCATGACCGTGGGTCTGAGCCTCGACGACCTCGGCACCTTCTACGTGGCCGGCACCTTCGGCTGCTACATCGACCCGCGCTCGGCCATCGCCATCGGCATGCTGCCGGACCTGCCGCTCGAGCGCTACGTGCCCATCGGGAACAGCTCCCTGCAGGGGGCCGCCCTGGCCCTGACCTCTGAAAACGCCATCGACGAAATCGACCGCATCCGCGACCGCATCACCTACCTCGAGCTCAACGTCAACCCGGACTTCATGAACCGCTTCAGCGCCGCCAAGTTCCTGCCGCACACGGATGCCGCGCGGTTTCCATCGGTGAAGATTCCATAAGGTGGAGGGAGCACCCGTATGCCCGACATGATCGTCAAGCTGTACGGCCTGCCCGGTCTTGATATCCGGGCAGACGGAATGAAACGACTCGGCGTGGAGATCCGGCGGCCGAACCCGTGGGAAAAGGCCCTGTTGTTGGACTGGGTTCGCCGCAATTTCACCGGGACCTGGGCGTCGGAATGCGAAACCGCCTTCGCCGCAAGCCCGCCATCCGGCTTCATCGCCGTCGAGGCCGATACGCTGATCGGTTTTGCCTGCTACGACTGCACCCGCAGGAATTTCTTCGGGCCCACCGGGGTGGCCGAAGCCGCGCGAGGCAGGGGCGTCGGGTTGTCGCTGCTGCTGACGTGCCTGCACGCCATGCGCGATGACGGCTACGCCTACGCCATCATCGGCGGGGTGGGCCCGGCGGAGTACTATGCGAAAACGGTCGGTGCCGCCCTGATCGAGGGGTCTTCCCCGGGGATCTACGATTTCGGGCTGCTGCGAAAAACGCAGGGGCCCGACCGCCGCACGTGACCCAGTCTCGGCCAAGGAGCTTGCCATGGACGAAAAAGCCGCCCTCATACTCGTAGATATACAGTACGACTATTTTCCGGGCGGGAAAATGAC
>Ga0316630_10000314_pt1 | contig 14408 bp, 18 predicted proteins | sample OWC_May_M1_C1_D6_FD_207658 | JGI IMG/M metagenome (GOLD analysis project Ga0316630, IMG submission 207658) | Wetland soil microbial communities from Old Woman Creek delta, Ohio, United States - OWC_May_M1_C1_D6_A | ecosystem: Environmental > Terrestrial > Soil > Wetlands | place: USA: Ohio...
CTTCCCATTAAGCGCTTAACAAGGTTCCATTACCGGCCGCCCGGGCGGCGGGCATCAGTGCGCGTGCTCCATGGAGCCGCTGAAGTACATGATCGACAAGAGGAAAAACACGAACGCCTGAACAAACGACACGAAGATGCCCATCGCCATGATGGGCAGGGGCGCGAAGAAGGCGCCGGCCAGCATGAACAGGATCATGAGCACCAGCTCGTGCCCCATCATGTTGCCGAAGAGACGGAACGAGAGGGACATGATGCGGGCCAGGTGGCCGATGAGCTCGATCGGGAAAATGATCGGGATCATCCACCAGATGGGCCCCAGAAAATGCTTGATGTATTTGACGCCGTGGTACTTGATCCCGACGAAATGGGTGAAAACGAAGGAGACCAGGGCGCAGGAGAGGGTCGTGTTGATGCTGGCCGTCGGCGGGAAGAACCCCGGGATAAGGCCGATCAGGTTGCAGGTGGCGATGTAAAGGAAAATGGTGCCGACCAGCGGGAAAAACCAGCGGCCCTCCTCTCCGGTGACATCCACCATGAACTCTTCCATGCCCGAGATCACCACCTCGAAGAAATTCTGGGCCTTGCCCGGCACCAGGCTGATCCGGCGCGTACCGAAATAGGCCAGCAGAATCAACAGGAGCAGAACGAACCAGGAATAGACGACGTGCGGGTAAGATTGGGCAAAGTGCCCGAGGCCGAAGAGTTCAAAAAACTTTGGCAGAAACAGATAGGGGTGTTCCATCCTTAGGCCGCCTCCTTAAAGATGATTTTTTTCACTTCCCGAATGGTCGCCAGGATGATGCTCATTACCACGATCGACAAGCCGATGACAAGCCCCAGCGGGTTCACCACTCCGCCGGCAATCAACAGGAAAATAACGAACCCGCTGACGATGAACCGCAGGTAGTATTTCGCCAGCACCGCATTGTGCGAGGCCAGGTGGGGCGGCGTGAGCGCCCGCTGCAGGGTTCTGGCCAGCAGGTGAAAGTTGACCGTGACAATCACCCCGCCGCAGAAGATCCCCAGCGCAAAATCCAGGGGCGCGAACACGGCCCCTGCCGCCGTCGCCCCCGCGAGCAAGACCCAGTTGGCCCGGCTGACGAAGGTCACTATCCGCTGCTGAACTTGCAAAATTTCGACACCACTGAATCGGTTGCCGCCGGTGTCAGAGCTTTCGGCTCTTCTTGATCGCGAGCCCGATGTTGCGAAAGGCCGCCGCGATCCCCAGCACCAAGAAAACGAGCGTGCACCAGGGGGAGGTCTCAAACCGCCGATCCAGGTATACCCCTGCGCCCAGCCCGATGAAAACCGAGAGCGCCACGGAGAAACCGATGCTGCTGAAATAGGCCAGCTCCCGCCACGCCCGTCTGGTGTCATGTTTCATTTAGTTGAGGAAGCGATCGCCGGACCCGTCTTCCGCCCGAAGAGACGCCTGCACGTACCATAGCTCTCCACACAAGTCAATGCGTATTTGGCAGGCGGGTGTCGGGTGTCTACTCCTCCGGCTGAACCGATGCCACTTGGGCCGGGGCCGGGTGCAGCGCGGCGCCCGCCGCGGGCTGTTCAAAGACGGAGCCCTGGATATCCGACCCACAATTTCCTAAAGCGCAATCTCCTCGGCGTCGAAGACCGGGCCGTCCAGGCAGGCGTGCAGGTAGCGCGTGTCGTCCGGACGCCCGCTGACCGCACAGCCCAGGCAGGCGCCCATGCCGCAGGCCATCATCGTCTCGATGGAGACCTGGCAGGGGACGGAGCAGGCGCGCACGATGCCCAGCACGCAGGCCAGCATGGACTTGGGCCCGCAGGCGAGCACCAGGTCGGGCGGCTCGCGCCGGATGGCCTCCTCCAGGGGGCTCGTCACCAGGCACTGGTCGCCGCAGCTGCCGTCGTCGGTCGTCAGGACCACAGAGGTGCCCAGGCGCTCGATCTCGCCGGCACACAGCAGGTCCTCCCGGTTGCGGCCGCCCAGAAAGAGCCGACAGGCCGGCGGCGCCGGCGGCATGGACCGCAGCCATTCGAGCAGAAAAACCATGGGCGCCACGCCGACGCCGCCGGCCGCCAGGTAGATGCGGCGGGTTCCGGATGCAACCCGGAAGGCGTTGCCGAGCGGCCCGAGGAGGCTGACCGCTTCACCGGCCCTCAGCCCGGAGAGCCGGCGCGTCGCCGGCCCAACCGTTTTATAAAGCACCTCGATGCCATGGCAACGGCCGCCGTCCATGATCAGCCGATGGATGGAAAACGGCCGGCGCAGCAGGGGATCGATGCTTCCGGGAAACCCCAGCATGACGAATTGACCGGGCTTTGAACGCGCGAAGGCCCCCCCGCAGGACAGGGAGATGCGGCCGTAATTCGGTGCGAGGGCCTCGTTTTGCAGCACAGTGGCGGTGGTTTGAATCATGGGGGGATTGGGGTGTTCTGCGTTTAGGGTTCGCTGCCGGGTCCTCACGCCTCCGGCTGCAGGCGCCCGGCGCGCCTGAGCCCGATCACCGCCGGGAAACGGCCGGTGGTCTTTTCGGCACGGTAGGAAAAGAAGCGGTCCGTGCCGCACTTCGTGCACAGCCCGCTCACGTGGATCCGGTCGGGAGGGACGCCGGCGCGGATCAACTGGTCGCGGCTCATGGCCCAGAAATCGAACCGCGTCGAATCAATCTTGTAGGCCCACAACTCCGGGGGAATCTCCTCGCGGTAGTTCGTGAACTCCGCGCAGCACGGCCCCAGCGAAGGGCCGATCCCGACCCGCACATCGCCGGGATGGCAGCCGAAGCGCTCGACCATGACGGCCACGGTGCGGCCCGCCACGTCGGCGACGCTGCCGCGCCAGCCGGAGTGAACGTTGGCCACCAGCCGCCGGCGCGGGTCGTACATCAGAATCGGCTGGCAGTCCGCCACGCTCACCACCAGGAATTTCCCCGATTGGTCGGTCACCATGGCGTCGCCGACGGGAATGCCGGTTTTCTCCAGGTCGTCGGGGTTCGCGGGCCGGCCGTCGATGACCACGACGGCATCCCCGTGCACCTGGCGCGCGAACACCAGCTGTTCTGCCTGCATGCTTTGAGCGACCAACCGCCGGTTGCGCTCCACCCGTCGAGCATCGTCGCCCACGGCCAGGCTCACGTTCAGCCGGTGGAAGGGGGCCTCGCTGCACCCGGGCGCGCGCGCGAAAACCCCGTGCTGGATTTCGGGAAACGCCGCCAGGTGCTCGAACTGGTAATAGGCCGCGCCGTTGTCGGTTTTCAGAATCAAAACGGTTTTCCCTGCCGGTAGCGGTCGAGGATGCGGGCGATCAGGGCGCTGGTGCCGGCGCCCTCCACGAGCGGAATGCGCACCACGCGGCCGCCTTCCTGTTTGACCGCATCCGCGCCGATGATCTCCGCTTCCACCCAGTCGCCGCCCTTGACCAGCACGTCCGGCCGCAAAGCCTGAATCACCCGCAACGGGTCGGCCTCCGCGAACACCGTAACGAAGTCGACGCAGGCCAGTCCGGCCAGCACTTCCGCCCGCTCGGCCTCGGGAACGATGGGCCTGCGCTCCCCTTTGATCGTTTGCACGGAGCGATCGGAGTTCACGCCGACGACGAGCAGATCCCCCTGACCGCGTGCGGCCGCCAGATAGCGCACATGCCCCACGTGCAGCAGGTCGAAGCACCCGTTCGTAAACACGACCGTTCGGCCGCCGCGGCGGAATTGCCGCACCAGCGGGGTCAGTTCTTCCAGCGTCTTGATCTTGTGGGAAACGGGCATCTGCCTTTGTGGTCCACCCGTCGCCGGTCGGCCCGCCGCCCGATGTCCGGGAATCTGCGTTCCCGGCGGTCCGATGGCCGGCAGAGCGGACGGCCTTTTTTAGATGACTCTCGCCAGCGCCAGCACGTCCACCCGGGCGGCGCCGCTTTTCAGCAGCACGCGCGCGGCTTCCGCCGCTGTCGCACCGGTGGTGACGACGTCGTCCACCAGCAGCAGGTGCCGTCCGGCAATCGTCTCCGGCCGCCGGACGGCAAAGGCGCCGCGAATGTTGACCTCGCGTTCGCGCCGGCCGAGGCCCGCCTGGGAGGCCGTCGCCCGCACCCGCCGCAGCACCCCGGCAACGAGGGGGGGCGCCTTCGCCCCGGCCGGACTGCTTTTCCATGCCCGCACCAGAAGCTCGGACTGGTTGAACCCGCGTGACCGCAGGCGCCGTCCGTGCAGCGGCACCGGCAGGATCGCGTCCACCCGCTCATCGCCCCAATAGCGCCCAAACGCCCGCTGCAACAGTTGCCCCAGGGGAGCGGCCAGCTGCTGCTTTTCTTTATACTTGAAACAGTGGATGACATCAACCAGCGACCGGTCATAGACAAACGCGGCGCGCGCCTTGAGGAAGCCGGGCGGCTGCTCCCGGCAGCGCCCGCACAGATGGTCGTCGCCGACCCGGCCCTTGAACATGACCCCGCAGCGCGGGCAGAGGGGAGGCTCGAGCGGCATCACGCCCTGCAGACAGGCCGCACAGAAAAAGGGCCGCAGCAGGGCAACGGCCCCCGGCGGTCCCCCTTCCTCACTCGCACCTTCCCCCGGGGCCCCGGGAATGAAGCCGCGACACTCCAGGCAGCGGGCCGGAAACACCGTGTCGCGGCACGCCCTGAAGGCGGCGGCGAGCATCCGGCGCAGCAGCCGGTCAGGGGATCTCGCGGCGTGCATTCGGCAAGCCCCCTGAGCCGGGCCGGCGCCCGGCCGCTCTTTGGCGGCCGATCTCGAACAGCGCGATGCCGGCGGCCACCGAGGCGTTCAGGGAGTCGAGCGGCCCCGTTTGGGGGATCGACACCAGCAGGTCGCAGGTCCGGCGCACCAGCGGCCGCATGCCCCGCCCCTCGCCGCCGATCACCAGGACCATGGGCAGGGTGAGGTCCGCGCGGTAGATGCTCTCGCCTGCGGACCGGTCCAGGCCGGCCACCCAGCGTCCGGCCTCCTTCATCGCCTCCAGCGCACGCACCAGGTTCGTCACCGGGGCGAGCCGGATGTGCTCAAGGGCCCCCGCGGAGATCCTGGATACGGCCGGCGTGGGCGGGGCCGACCGGTCCTTGGGAACCAGCACGGCCTCGACGCCGGCGCACAGCGCCGTCCGCAGAACGGCGCCCAGATTGTGGGGATCCACGATCTGGTCCAGGGCCAGAAAAGGGCCCGCCTCCGGCCGCCCCGCGGCAGCGAGCAGGCTCGAAAAATCGTGCCCGCTGTAGACGGAGACGCGGGCGGCCACCCCCTGGTGCGCGGGTGTGCCCGCCAGCGAGGCCATCTGCGCCGCGTCCGTTTGCCTGATTTCAATTCCCCGGGCCTCGGCAGCGGCCAGAATGGACGGCAGGCGGCCGGAGGCGGCGTGGCTCCGGTCGACATAAATCTCGAACAGGTCGCGCCGCCCGGCCGCCAGCGCCTCCTGCACGGCGTGAACCCCGTATAAGGTTTCCGTTTTCACGTTCGGTACGACCCGATGATCGCAACCAGTTCCCGGACCGCCGTGGGCAGGTCGTCGTTGACGATCACATGGCGGTACATCTCTTTCTGCGCCATCTCCTCGCGCGCGTTGCGAAGCCGCAGCGTGACGGCCTCCGGCCGGTCCGTGCCCCGGGAGCGCAGCCGCGCCTCGAGGATTTCCAAAGAAGGGGGCATGATGAAGATCGTGACGCTCTGCGAAAAACGCTTGAGGATCTGGCGGGCCCCCTGGACGTCGATGTCCAGCAGGACATCGCGGCCTTCCGCCAGGGCCTGCGAGAGGACCTCCGCCGAGGTCCCGTAGTAGTTGCCGTGCACCTGGGCCCATTCCGCCCAGCGATCGGCGCGGATGCCGTCCTCGAATTCGGCCGGGGAGATGAACACATAGTCGCGGCCGTACACCTCTCCGGCCCGGGGCGCACGCGTGGTGTAGGACACGGAGTAGCGCAGGTCGGGGAGGCGCTCGAGCGCCGCGCGGAGCAGCGTGGTCTTCCCGGCGCCGGAGGGGGCCGAGAGGATGAACACATGCCCGCCGGGAAACGGGAGGGGGCTGGATCGGCCGGAATCGGTGGATGTCATGGGCACGACGCTATGAGTCTTGCGGCGCCGCCGGGTCCGCCGCTTCCCGGAGCTGGGCATACCGCTGGGAGACAGTCTCGGCCTGGATGGCGGACAGCACCACGTGGTTGCTGTCCAGCACGATGATGGACCGCGTTCGGCGGCCGTGGGTGGCGTCGATCAACCGCCGATCCTCGCGCGCCTCGTCTTTCAGGCGTTTCATGGGGGCGGAGTTCGGGGAAACGATGGCCACCACCCGATCCGACACCACCGTGCTCCCGAAGCCGATGTTGAGCAGGGCCTGTTCCATCGTCCCCCCATCCCGTGTCGCGCCGCCTCCGGCCGCGGTGTTTCATTCGACGTTTTGAATCTGTTCGCGGATCTTTTCCAGCTCGGTTTTGACCTCGACCACCACATGGCCGGCCGCTGCGTTGCTGATTTTGGAACCCATCGTGTTGAATTCGCGGTTGAGCTCCTGCAGCAGGAAGTTCAATTTGCGGCCGCCGGGCTCGGCGGCGTCCATGATGGACCGGAACTGACTCAGGTGGCTTCCCGCGCGAACGATCTCCTCGGAGATGTCCGCGCGGTCGGCCAGGAAGGCGGCTTCCTGCGCCATCCGGGCGGGGTCGATCTCCACCATCCCCTGGGTCAGGGCCGTTATGCGCTCCTTGAGCCGCTCCTGATAAAGCGCCGCCAGGCCGGCGGACTTCCGCGAAATATCGCCGATGGCCGCCTCCAGCGCATCCAGGCGCGCCCCGAGGTCGACGGCCAGGTGTCGGCCTTCCGTTGCACGCATGGCGTCCAGCCCGTCCAGGGCCTGGGCCAGGCACCCCTCGAGCACGGACCACGCGGCGGCGAGGTCGGCTTTCGGCTGAACGGTCTTGAGGACGCCGCCGACACCCACCACGAGCTCCAGGGAGGCCGCGCCTTCAAGCCCGAGTTCGGTCTTGAGGTGTTGCAGGGCGGCGAGCACCGCGCGCGCACGCGCCATGTCCACCTCGACGGGCGAAGCCGAGTCGGAAATATCCTCGATATGGACCCGGGCCTCGACGCGGCCGCGCGTGAGGCGCGCGGCGATGACCGACCGGACCCGCTCCTCGAGGTCGGTGTAACCGGCCGGCAGCCGCAGCGCGAGGTCCAGGTTGCGGCTGTTGTAGGTGCGGATCTCGATGCCCACCGTCAGGCCGCCGGCGGCGGCCGAGGCGGATGCAAAACCGGTCATGCTCTTGATCATGAGGTCGCTGTCTCTCCTCTTATATCGGAGGCGTACTTGCGCCGCACCGCAACCAGAAAACGGCGCAGCGGCTCGCCGGCATAATCGGGATACGTCCAGGGCAGCGCCCGGTAGGCGCCGCGCCGGTAGATCAACGTCAGGTCGGCATAGATGCCCCGGCCGATGTAGATGCGGTGGCTGTAGTTTTTGCCGGTGGCGAGCACCCACCTCTCCAGCAGCAGGTAGCCGGGGTCGATGTTGACCGTTCGCCGTCCGCCCGCGCTGCGGGCCTGCTCCAGGGCGTTGGCCGCCAGCTTGACGTCGGCCAGCCGATCCTGTTCGATCAGCGTCCGGAAGGCCGACATGCGCCGCCACAGAGGGGCCCCCATTTCCTTCTCGTAGTAGGATGTGTAATCGAAGGCCCACCACGGGCTGACCACGTCGAAGGCCCCGAAGGCGGCCTCCAATTCGACGGCGAGGTCCGTGAAAAGGTCCCGGTCCTTCAGCAAAACGCCGACGACCAGCTTGGCCGGTCGGGGAGCCTGGGGCATGCTCATGACGGGGTTCGACCCTTAGCCGCCCGGCAGGGGCTTGGCCTCGTCGATCAGCATGATCGGGATCCCGTCCCTGATTTCGTAGACCAGCCGGCAGCGGTCGCAGATCAAGCCGTCCTGGGAATCGCTCAGGCGAAGGTCCCCTTTGCATTTGGGACAGGCCAGAATCTCCAGAAGCTCGGGATGAATGGTCATGGGTTTTTCCTCAGGGGTTCACTTCACTGTCCCGCGGCGGGGGCACATGGGGCTTGTTCCGTTTTCCGCCGGGCCCCGGGTGTCCGCCGAACATCCGGGATGCTTTCCGGGCGGCCGGCTAGGCGTTCTCGCCGAAGGAGGCCATCAGCTCGGCCTCGGCCACCACTTGCCCGTCCACCAGGGCCCGGCCTGCCATCTTGGCCACTTTCGACCGCATCTTCAGCACGTGCGCCTCAAGAATCAGCTGGTCGCCGGGAACGACGGGCCGGCGGAAGCGCACGTGGTCCATCCCCATGAAGTAGATGATCTCGCCCTGCTTGTCCGAGCCCCGGATCTCGGAGGCGAGCACCCCTCCCGCCTGGGCCAGGGCCTCCATGATCAGCACGCCCGGCATCACCGGCCGGGCGGGAAAATGCCCCTGAAAGAAAGGCTCGTTCATGGTCACGTTTTTCAGGGCGACGATTCCCTCGCCGGGGACGATCTTGATGATCCGGTCGATCAGCAGAAACGGATAGCGGTGCGGCAGCCGCCGCATGATGGCCATGATGTCCAACGGAGTTTCCATCGCTTGCCTCCACGGCCGGCATGCCGAACGCCATCGCACCGCGGCCGCGGCCCCGGCGGCTCGTCCAGCCGGCGGTTCGGTGGGTTATTGGCCGGGCTTCTTGACGGGCTTGGCGTTCAGCTCCTGGATCAGACGGCCGGTGATGTCCGCGGCCGGCTGGTGGTAGAGCACCCCGATGTTGCTGATGACCAGCAGGTACCCTTCCTTCTTGCCGATCTCGTCCACCAGGGCGCTGATGTCCTTTTGAAGCTCGCCCATGAGTTTGCGTTCGAGATCCTGGAGGTCGCCGCGGTATTTCTTCTGCAAGGCCTGGAAGTCGCTCGCCTTGATCCGGAACTCGCGCTCTTTTTCCTCGCGCGTCTCCTTGCTCATGACCGTGGCCTCGCGCTGTAGGCGCTTCTCGAGTTCCTGAAGATCGCTGCCTTTCTGCTTCAGGTCCCCCTCCAGCTTGTCGCGCTGGGCTTTGAGCCGGTCCTGGGCCGCTTTGCCGGCCACCGAGGTCTCGAGCACCGTCTGCAGGTTGACCACGGCGATCTTGGGCGCGTCGGCGGCCACCGCCGGTCGGCCCCCTGCGATGCAAAGGACGGCAAACGCCATCCCCGTCAAGGCTGTGATGATTCGCATTCCAATCCCCTTTCCTGTCGTCATCTGAGGCCCGCCCGGTCGGCGGCGGGCCGCGGTTTCCGCTTTTAGAACGCCGAGGCCATCGAAAACTCGAAGCCTCCATTGCTCTTGTATTCCGGTTTGGGGTTCAGGTACCACCCGTAAGCCAGCCGGATCGGGCCGATGGGCGACATCCAGCGAATCTCCGGCCCGCCGGTCACGATCCCATTGCTGAGATCCATCGAATCGTCCTTCCGGTAAACCGCGCCGGCATCGATGAAAAGGATCCCGAAAACGCCGGCTTCCTCCACCAGCGGGAATTTGACTTCGAAGTTGCCCTGGATGAATTTTTCCCCGCCGACCGGCTGTCCGTCCTGCTTGGGTGCCAGGTCGTTGCGGTCGCCGCCGCGCACCGAGTTCATTCCGCCGAGATAGAACTTCTCGTAGTCCGGCAGGTCCCAGCCCGGCAGCTGGTTCACGTACCCGGCCCGGCCGTGGGGCACGAACACGAGTTTCCAGATCGGGAAATACCAGCCCGAGTCCACGATGACCTTGTTGAACCCGACATCCCCGCCGAGGCCGGCGAATTCGTATTCGAGGCTGTGAACCGAACCCTCCTTGGCGTTGAAGCTTTGGTCCCGCGAATCGTACCGGATCAAGGGGCTGATGCTGCTCTTGAGGTGTTCGCCCTCATCCTGCTGGATCGAGGATGCGGCGCTTTCCTCCACGTTGCTGATGTCGGCGAGCTCCAGCGTGTAGGTCAGATATCCGCGTACGTACTCGTAGAGCGGGTAGCCGAACCGCAGCTTGCCGCCGATGCTGTTCTTGTCGTACTCGCTGAACTCGTAGCTCCACTTGTAGAGCTCGACCCCGGCCGAAAGCGGTATATCAAACAGATAGGGCTCCGTAAAGCTCACGCTGTATCGCTGGGTCTTCGAGCCGACCATCCCCTGCACCCCCAGGGTCTGGCCGCGGCCGAACAAATTGCGCTCGCGGACCGAGGCCGTGGCGAAAACGTCCTCCGCGGTGCTGTATCCCGCGCCGACGGAGAAGGCGCCCGTGTTCTTCTCCTTCACCTCCACGTCCATCCGCATCCGGTCCTCGGCGCTGCCCTTGGTGGTGTCGACCTTGACGTTCTCGAAATAGTCCAGGCGGTTCAGGTTGCGGATGCCGCGCTTGAGGCGCGTGCCGCTGTAAAGCTCCTCTTCGTAGACGCGCAGCTCGCGCCGGATCACTTTGTCGCGGGTCTTGGTGTTACCGCTGATCTGGATGCTTTCGAAGTAGACCTGCTTGCCCTTGTCGATCTGAAAGGTGATGTTGGCCAGCAGCTTCTCGTTGTCCTGATCCACCTTGGGGGAGATGTCGGCGTAGGCGTACCCCTCGTCGCTGTAGAGATCGCTCAGCGCCAGCACGTCGGCCCGCAGCGTTTCCCGGTTGTAGAAGAGCTCCTTGGTGATCTTGAGCTTCTTCATGAGCTCGTCCTTGGGCAGGATCAGGTCGCCGTTGAAGTCCACCTGGCCCAGCTTGAAACGCGGGCCTTCGTTGATCTTGAAGGTGACGACGATGCCGTCCGCCTCGAAATCCACCTGCGGCTCCCCCACCCGGGCGCGGATGTAGCCGTTGTTGTGGTAAAAGGCCGTCAGCTTGGCCGAATCCTGGTTCAGGATATCCTGGTTGAGGTCGCCCGCCGAAGTGATCCAGGACAGGAAGCTCTTCTCGGAGGTGTTGATCTCCCCCTTGAGCTGCCGTTCGGAAAAAGCGGAGTTGCCGGTGAAGAGGATTTTCTTGATCAGGATCTTGCTGCCCTCTTCGATGACATACTCCACGTCGACCTGGTTGTTCTTTTGGGGGAGGAGTTTGAAGTCGACCTTGATGTTGTGATAATTTTTCTCCTTGTACATATCCTCGATCCGCCGCACGTCGTTGCGGACCGTGAAGATGTTCAGGATCGACCCTTTTTTCAAGGTCAGGCTCTTCTTCATCTCGTCCGCGTCGAACACGACGTTGCCCGTGGTCTGGATGGAGCGCACGGTCGGTTTTTCAGTGACCTTGAAAACCAGCCGGATGCCGTCCGGATCTCGCTCGGACTGGATCTGAACGTCTTCGAAATACCCCATGCCGTACACGGCCTTGAGGTCATCCGCCGCATTCTTGGCGATGAAGACCTCGCCGGGCTTCTCCTTGACCACCCGCTGGATCGCGTCGGTCTCGATGCGCTGGTTGCCCTCGATCACGATGCCGGCGATCTTGTCGCGTTTGAAAAGGGCGAGCCCCATGTCGCGCGCCAGTCGCTTCACCGCGCCGGGCAGGTTCTCGACCCCCTTGCCCACCGCCGTGAAGACCCGGGCCCGCTGGTCGCCGGCGGAGGGCAGCAGCCGCAGGTCCAGGCTGAAGTCCTGCCCGATCCAGGTGAGGCTGCCCGTGACGATATAGTCGGCGCCGGTCTGCAGTGCCATGCGGGCGAAATCCGCATCGGTCCCGCCGGTCCTGCTCCAATCCGCCGCCGTTTCCGCATCCAGCACCCGGGCATTGGCGCCGTCCTCGGCGAACTGCTGCCGCATCGCCTCCGCGATCTCGCTCCGCAGATAGGCCATCTCCGCCGGTGCATGGATCGAAATGGGCATGACGACGACCCCCACGGTGGGTTGCGCCGGCGCGCCGATGACGGTCCCGAACACGATGGCCAGAAACACCCACGTCCACCGGAACATTTGATCGCGCGAGCGGACGCCCGGCGTCTGCCGCCGCCTGCCGTTTCTAAGATCGTGAGCCTTCAATGCCATCCGTTCACCCGTCCGCCGGCGCCTCAGGACACCGGCGATAGACGGCCCTCCCGCAGCGTCACCCGTCGCGACAAGCAGGCAGCCAGTTCCAGGTTGTGCGTCACCGCGACCAACGTCATGCCGATCTCCGCGTTGAGCTCCATCAGCAGCCGGTGCACCTGTTCGCTGTTGGCGCGGTCCAGGTTCCCGGTGGGCTCGTCGGTAAGCAGGAGGGGCGGCCGGAGAACCAGCGCTCGCGCCAAAGCCACACGCTGCTGTTCGCCGCCCGACAATTTTCCGACCCGGTAGTCGAGCCGCGCCTGCAGCCCCACCCGCGCCAGGATCGCGGTCGCCGCGGCGGCCGCCCGGTTCCGGTCCCATCCCTGGATCAGGGCCGGCATCATCGTGTTCTCGAGCGCGCTGAACTCGGGCAGCAGGTGATGAAACTGAAACACAAACCCGATGGACTCGTTGCGAAACCGCGCCATGCGGTCTTCCGGGTAGTCGAGGATGCGTTCGCCGTTGATGCTCAGGCTGCCGCTGTCGGGCCGGTCCAGCGTCCCCAGGATGTGCAGCAGCGTCGACTTGCCGATCCCGGAGGCGCCGACGATGGCCACGGTCTCACCGGGCTCCAGGTCGAAATCCAGGTCCTGCAGCACGTTCACCACGGCCCCGCCGTTCCGGAAGCGCTTGCACAGCCCGCGCGCCGACAGCAGCGGGGCGGAATTCGTCCGGGCCCGCTCGCGGTCCGTCGAAGACGATCGACCTTCAGCCATATCGAATCGCCTCGACCGGGTTCAACCGGGCCGCCTGGCGGGCGGGGTAAAGGGTCGCCAGAAAACAGATCGCGAGCGCGGCGACCACGATGGAGACCACATCCAGCGCCTCCATCTTGACCGGCAGCTGGGTGGTGAAATAATAGATGTCGCCCGTGAGTTCGTGGATGTTGTAGCGCTTCAGCAGGGCGCACACGGCGACGGCGAGGATGAGCCCCATGCCGGTGCCGATGAGGCCGATCACCATGCCGTTGAACACGAAGATCTTGCGGATGCTGCGGTCGGTCGCCCCCATGGCCTTCAGGATGGCGATGTCCTTGGTCTTGCCCATCACGAGCATGATCAGCGAGCTGGCGATGTTGAACGCCGCCACGAGCACGATCAGCGTCAGGATGATGAACATGACCCGCCGCTCCAGCTTGAGCGCCTTGAACAGGTTGCGGTTCATCTGCATCCAGTCCCTGGCGTAATAGCCGGGGCCCAGCCGCGCCACGACGGCATCGGCCACCTCCCGGGCCTTGTAGATGTCGTCCACGCGCAGCTCGAGGCCGGTCACGGCATCCCCCATGCGCAGCAGCCGCTGGGCGTCCAGCAGGTGGATGTAGGCGAACGTCTGGTCGAACTCATACATGCCGGACTCGAAGTAACCGGTGACCCGGAACGGCTTCATGGCCGGCACATGGCCGGTGGGCGCCAGCATGCCGCGCGGGGATATCAGGTGGAGCACGTCGCCCTGGACCACGCCCAGATTCTTGGCCAGCTCCCGGCCGAGGACGATCCCCGGCATGGCGCCCCCGGCCCCCTCCGGGCCGCCGCCCGTCCCTGCCTCCGGCAGCTTCACGTTTTCCAGGGTCTTCATCACATGTCCGACGGTCTCCGGGTCGATGCCCCGCAGCACGGCGCCGGTGGTGGCCGAGGCCGTGCGCAGCATGACTTGGCTGTAGATGAAGGGAGTGGCGGCCGCCACCCCCTCGACCGTCTCGATTTGACGCATGACGCCCCGATAGTCCTCGAAGGGGCCGCTGTAGCGCATCAGGACGGCGTTGGCCTGCCCGCCGAGGATGCGGCTCTTGAGATCGGCCTCGAAGCCGGTCATCACCGCAATGACCACGATCAGGGCCATGACCCCCACCGCCACCCCGGCGATGGACAAGTAGGTGATGAGCGCAATGAAGGCCTGCTTCTGCTTGGCCCGCAGGTACCGCCCGCCGATGAAGCGTTCAAAAGACATAAGATAGGGTGTCGGTTTAAAGTTTAAGGTTTAAGGCGCGCAAATGTCGTGCGGCGAGGCGCACATCCCTTCCAGCGCCGGCCGATGGCCGCGCCCAAAGCCCAAGTTCAAGGCGCGCGAAGCCCGCGACGCGAGGCGTACTTTTCGTACGCCGCAGCGCCCGCGGGCTGAAGCGCAACGCGGAAATTGGGCTTTCGGCGCGGCCATCACTCGCGGGGCTTCATGTGCGGGAACAGTATCACCTCCCGGATGGACGGCGCATCGGTCAGCAGCATGGCCAGCCGGTCGATGCCGATGCCCTCGCCCGCCGTCGGCGGCATGCCGTATTCGAGGGCTTCGATGTAGTCTTCGTCCATCCAGTGGGCCTCCGCGTCGCCTGCGTCCCGCTCCTGCACCTGCTGCAGGAAACGATCGCGCTGATCGGCCGGGTCGTTCAGCTCGGAGAACCCGTTGGCGATTTCCCGCCCGGCGATGAACAGTTCAAAGCGCTCCGTCA
>Ga0316630_10000315_pt1 | contig 14402 bp, 13 predicted proteins | sample OWC_May_M1_C1_D6_FD_207658 | JGI IMG/M metagenome (GOLD analysis project Ga0316630, IMG submission 207658) | Wetland soil microbial communities from Old Woman Creek delta, Ohio, United States - OWC_May_M1_C1_D6_A | ecosystem: Environmental > Terrestrial > Soil > Wetlands | place: USA: Ohio...
GTTTCGTCCGATCGTGATGACGTCGATGGCGTTCATCCTTGGCGTCGTGCCGCTGGCGTTTTCCAGCGGCGCCGGCGCCGGCGCGCGCATCTCCGCCGGCACCGGCGTGATGGGCGGGATGCTGGCTGCGACGTTCCTCGCGATCTTCTTCGTGCCGTTCTTCTTCAAGTTGATTACGGACCGCCGGCTCGCTGAGCCGCGCAGCGAGGCCGAGTTGCGCGAAGAAGTGGCCGAGGACGAACGCCGTACCGTCGAGCGTCACCGGGAACTCGCAAGGGAAGAAGCGACGCACGTGCATCATCGGAAAGGCACGACATGACGATTTTGCGCACCCTGCTCGCGGCGGCCATCGCCGCTGCCCTGACCGCCTGCGCCTCCACCGAAACGAAACTGCCTGCTGTCGATGTACCGGCGCTGGACGCGGCACCGGTGGCAGGCATCGACCGCTGGTGGACCCAGTTCAACGATCCGCAGCTGACCGCGCTGATCGAGGAAGCGCTCGCATCGAACCTCGATCTCGGCATCGCAGTCCTGCGCATCGAGGAAGCGCGCGCAAACCTGCGCATCGTGCGTTCGAGTCTGTATCCGGCCGTCGAGGCCTATGCCGGCGCCGACCGCAGCCGCCGCAGCAACGCCACCGAGCCCACATTTCCCGGTCCGCTGACCAGCAATTTCTACTCGGCCGGCCTGCAGGCCTCCTATGAAGTCGATCTGTTTGGACGTGTACGCGCCGGCGCGAACGCCGCGCAGTCGACGCTGCTTGCGACGCGCTACAACACCGAGACCGTACGCACGGTGCTTGCCGCCCAGGTTGCCACGACCTACTTCACGCTGCTCGCGCTGGACGCCGAATTGCAGATCTCGCGCGACACCCTGGTGTCGCGTGACGAGAGTGTCTCGCTGCAGCGCATGCGCTACGACGCCGGCCTCATCAGTGAATTCGACCTGCGGCTCGCCGAGGCCGACCGCGCCAGCGTGGCGGCCTCGGTGCCGCCGCTTGAGCGATCGCGCGCGCAGACGGAAGCGGCGCTGGCGTCCCTCGCCGGACGCAGCGCGCGCGCCGTGTTCACGCCGGTGATCATGCGCGGCGCCGTGCTGCAGGAAATGCCGATGCCCGACGTTCCGCCCGGATTGCCCTCCGATGTGCTCACGCGCCGCCCCGATATCCGACAGTCAGAGGCTCAGCTGGCGGCAGCGAATGCGCGGATTGCCGAAGCGCGGGCCCAGTATTTTCCATCGCTGATACTCACGGGACGCTACGGCAGCGAAAGCTCGGAGCTGGCCAATCTGTTCTCCGGTCCGGCACTCATCTGGTCGGTAGCCGCCAGCGCACTACAGCCGATCTTTGAAGGGGGCCGCATCTCGGCGCAGGTGGATGCGGCGACCGCGCGGCGGCAGCAGGTGGAACTCGACTACCTGCAAGCGGTGCAGTCCGCCTTTCGCGACACCCACGACGCACTGGTCGCCCATCGCAGTGCGCGCGAAAGCTTTATCGCCCAGGACGAACGTCGGTCCCTGTATGCCCAGGCCTACATGCTGGCGGATGCGCGCTATCGCAGCGGCTACGTGAGCTATATCGACGTCCTTGATACCCAGCGCAATCTGCTGGAGGCCGAACGCCAGCGCGTGCTCGCCTTGCGTGCACGACAGGTGGCTCTGGTGGATCTGTACAAGGCGCTCGGGGGCGGCTGGTCTCCCGAGCAGTTCGCAGAAGCGCGTTAACGCCTCGATGCGGCGGAACGTGGACCGCTGCAATCACACCCCCGAGTCCGCGACCAACGACTCGCTTAAGGCGGTCGAGGCTCCGCGTTCGTTGGAGCGCGTATTCAGGTTGCGGTTGCGGTAGGGGCGCCGTGCAGGTGCCAGGCCTCGCGCACCATGTCGAGCAAGGCCGCCAGCGCCGGCTCCGTCGCCCGCTCCGCGAGGCAGACGAACCACAACGTGGTTTCGATCGCAACGCCCGGCCAGGTGACCAGTTCGCCCTCGGCGGCGCGGGCCCGTGCCACTTCATCGCGCACCAGAGCGACGCCCAGCCCCTCGACAATCAGGTTCGCGATCACCGTCTCGTCATCGGCCAGCACGGCCGGCTCGGGCGGCTCGACGCCATGTGACTCAAACAGCTGCGTCACGAGGCGCGTGTGGGTGCTCAGCGTTGGCGTGCGTATCCACGGCATCGCCGCGATCTCGGGCCAGCGTGCGTCTCGAATGCGCGCACTCCAGGCAGCCGGCGCCGCAACGCGATAGATCAGCTGCCGCAGTGGCAAGGCCGTGAACGGCGCCACCGGCCCATCGCCGAAGAAGAACGTGGCATCAAGGTGTCCGTCGCGGACGCTTTCCAGTGCGTTACCGGACATCGCCTGATGCAGTTCGATGCGCAGCAGGGGATGTTTCCTGGCCGCCGCGGTCAGCACCGCGCCCAGGCGGTTGTCGGCAGGATCGGCCACGGTGCCGACATGAAGCACACCGGCGACTTCGGCATGAAGTTGTTGAGCAGTGCGCTTGACCCCTTCCGCCGCACTCAGGACCTTGAGCGCGTGGCCGAGCAATTGCCGCCCCGCTTCCGTCAGCACCATGCCGGTCGCAGCGCGCTCGAACAGGCGTACGTCGAGTTCCTGCTCCAGTGCCTTGATGTGGCCGCTTACCGCCGGCTGACTCAAATGGAGCCGCTCGGCCGCACGCGTCAAATGGCCTTCTTCGGCCACCGCCGCGAACGTGCGTAGCTGGTACAGCTCCATATAACTCCTGTTCTTTCAACAGCCTAGCGGTCGTTTTGCAGCGCCGCAACGAGCGAATGCCACGATTTGTGGCATTAATCCTAATTATCTGAAATTACGATTGTATTTTTCCACCCGGCGGTCCGATTATTGCCTTGTGCAATGCAGCAATTCTACCCTCTCCGGAGCTGCCCTTGAAGATTCTTGCCCGTTTCATGCCCTGGCCGTCCATGTTCCTGCCGCGCCGTCCGCGAGCCGCGCCCATCCAGACCGCACCGCCCGCCGCGCCCGTGACCCCGGCCCTGCTCCCGCCCGATGAAGCCGTCGCCTTGGCGGAACGCCGTGCTTCGACACTGCGGACGATGTTTCCGCTGCTGTTCAGCCGCCATGCCCGCCGTGCCGACCTGTGGCAGGCCATCGTCATCGAGCGCTACCTGTCGCAAGCGGCCAATCTCGCCGACCTCGAGCAACGAATCCAGGAGGTGCAGCGACGCCGCCAATTCTCCTGGTCGGAGTGATTCGTGCCTAGAACCTTCTGACCTCGCGCAAGGCTGCCCCGCTTGGCAACTGGAGCAAACGCTCGAACAGCAGACCATGCTGCAAAACAGCAACATAAGCCCTTGCATACGCGAAGGTCGATCGCGAATTGTGATGCTAACTATCCGTAATCATTATTTTATTTTCTAAACCAGAGCGCCCATTATTTGATTGTCGCAACGCACCGAAACACGGTGGACAGCAGGAAGGTTCTATGGAAAAGACACTTCAACGAACTGACGAACGCAATCAACTCACCCGCCTCTTTGAGTGGCTGACGGAAGCCTTTGAGCGTGCACAGATGCGTGAACACGATCGCTATGTCGCCGAGGCGCGCAACCCCCGCGAAGTCTCGCAGCGAGTGCACCAGCTTGAACAAGGCATACAAGCCTTCCACGTCTAAACCGGTTGTCTCCTTGGCGCGCTAACGTCTGTCTCCTTGGTACGCGCCCCTCCCGGCCGACGCGGCTCACCGCGTCGGCCCTTTTTTTGGCTGATCGACCGGCCAGGCGGGATCGGCCTTCCAGCGCGGGCGGGCGCGGGTTCCGACCACGAGTTCGTCGAACACGGCCTCGACGCCTGCGACCCGCCGGACCCGGTCGATCAACGACTCACGCAGCGCAGGTGATTCCAGGCACCCCTGCAGCGTCACCCAACCCCGCTCGGTCGTGACCCACACGCTGGAGCGCGCATAAGCAGGCGTGGAGGCGACCGCGTCGATCACGCGTCGCTGGATCTCCGGATCGCGCCGATAGGCATTACTGTCCTCGCACTTCTTCGCCAGCCAGCAGGACGTGCCGCGCTCGATGCGGGCGTGCGCCAGCTGGCGCATCTCCTCTTCCGTAATCAGCGGTCCCTCCGGCCGCGGACAGGCGGCCAGCCCCACCACCGCAGGGCCGAACGGCGTATCGAACCAGTTCCGCCGCTTTGTCGACGGTTCGCCGCCGCACGCGGAACTCACGACCAGCGCGGCCAGCACTCCGGCCACCGTGTCGATCCAGGAAGTGCGGTCTCGCAGATGCTGCGTCGTTCCGCGGGACACCACGCTCTTGCGCATGTCCGTATTCTCCGATGCTGCGCCCATGTCTCTCAACGATCTGCACCCGCTGGTACAGCAGTACGGCCTGATCGCCGTGCTTGTCGGTGCCTTCCTCGAAGGCGAGACCGTGCTGCTGCTCGCCGGCGCCAGTGCGCACCTCGGACTGCTCGACCTGCGGGGGGTCGTCGTCGTTGCCGCGGTCGGCGCATTCCTTGGTGACAATTTCTTCTTCCTGCTCGGCCGGCACTTCGGCCCGCGCGCGACTGACCGCTTTCCGTGGGTCGCTACGGCGGTACCGCGAGTCGACCGGTTGCTGAAGCGTTGGCGCTGGGGTGCGGTCATCGGGCTGCGCTTCATGTACGGCCTGCGCATGGCGGGCCCGGTGCTGATCGGAGCAGGGACGATGCCCGCGTGGGAGTTCATGGCTGCCAACGCGGCCGGCGCGCTGATCTGGGCCACATTGATCGGTGTATTGGGCTATTTCGGCGGGCACGCCGTGGAGCGGTTGCTCGGCAGCGTGGCATCAGGGGAGAAGCTGCTGCTGATCATCGTGGTGCTGGCCGGCGCGCTGGCGTTCGCGCTACGCGCACTGATGCGACATCGAGCCCGACGTCCTGACCTCTGAGGCCGGCGCGCCCTACAGTCGCCGCGGTATCGTTGCGCATCCTGAAGCGCGCGATGAAGAGCAATGCGCATACTGCTCGTTGAAGACGATGCAATGATCGGCGAGAGCGTGGCCGACGGCCTCAAGGCCGAAGGCTATGCGGTCGACTGGGTGCGCGACGGCAAGGAAGCCGAGGTCGCGGTATCGGCGACTCCTTACTCGCTGGTGGTGCTCGATCTCGGTCTGCCGCGTCGCGACGGCATCGACGTGCTGAAGGGCATCCGCGAGCGCCGGATCGATGTGCCCGTGCTGGTGATGACCGCGCGCGACACCGTGCGCGACCGCATCAAGGGCCTTGATGCCGGCGCGGACGATTACCTGATCAAGCCCTTTGATCTCGACGAACTGACGGCGCGGGCGCGGGCGCTGATGCGCCGCGCGGCGGGTCGTTCCGAGCCGGTGATCGAGCGTGGCCCGCTGTCGATCAATCCCGCCACACGCGAAGTGACCTGGCGCGGCGAATCAATGTCGCTTTCGGCGCGCGAGTACGCGCTGCTCGCGGCGCTGGCCGAGCGTCCCGGCGTCGTGCTGTCGCGCGCGCAGCTCGAGGAGAAGCTGTACGGGTGGAACGAGTCGGTTGGCAGCAACGCCGTCGAAGTGCATATCCACAACGTTCGCAAGAAGCTCGGCGAGGACGTGATCCGCAACGTGCGCGGCTTGGGCTACACGCTGGCGACCGAGTGAACAGTCACGCCCTGATCGGGCCGATTCGCCAGGAGCTGGTTGCGTGACCTCGATCCGCCGCTGGCTGCTGGCTGCTCTGCTCGCCGCACTGGCTTTCGCAGGCCTGGCCGCGGCCACGGCGACTTATTTATCGGCTCGAGACGAAGTCGACGCGCTGCTCGACGAGGAACTGCGGCAGGTTGCGCTGTCGTTGCGCGACCACGCCGTGCTCGACCTGCGTCGACTTGAGAGCGTCGCCGCCAACCCGGCGCAGCGGGTGTTGGTGCAGATCTGGGACCCGGCGTTCGATCGGCCGTACGTATCGCGGCTCGTCGGCACAAGTCCGATGCCGCGCACCGACGAAGGCTTTGCGACCGTCCTGCACGATGATCGCCCGTGGCGTGTGTTCACGCTGTTTACCGGCCGGCAGCTGGTCCAGGTGGCCCAGCCTACCGCGCTGCGCACCGAGCTCGCGGCACGGACCGCGTGGAAGCTGCTGCTTCCTGTGCTGGTGTTGCTGCCGTTCCTCGGTCTGGCCGGTTGGTGGATCGTCGGCCGCGGACTGGCGCCACTGGGTCGCATTGCCGGCGCCGTAAAAGAGCGCAGCCCGACCGCGCTGACGGCCGTTCCGACAGTGGGCCTGCCGACCGAGATCCGGCCTCTGGCCGACGCACTGAATGACCTGCTTAGCCGGCTCGATCAATCGTTCTCACTACAACGCCGCTTTGCGGCGGACGCTGCGCACGAACTGCGAACACCGCTGACAGCGCTCAACCTTCAGGTGCAACTCGCGGAGCGCGCCCAAACTGACGAGGATCGCGCACGTGCCTTCGAGCGGTTGCATCAGGGCATTCGGCGCGCCACGCGAATGGTGCAGCAGTTGCTGACGATGGCGCGCCTCGATCCGGATGCCGCGACGGCGACGCCGGCCACAATCGATGTCGGCAAGCTGGTCGCGTCGGTCGTCGAAGACGCGCGTCCGCTCGCTGCCGAGCGCGCCATTGTCCTGAATTGCGAAGGCGCCACGGACACGGCGTGCGTCAGCGGCAGCGAGGACGCACTGCGCATCCTGTTCAACAACCTCGTCGACAACGCACTGCGTTACACGCCCGCAGGCGGCCGCGTCATCACCGCGGTGTCACGCGATCAGGATGCCGTGCAGGTGATCGTCGAAGACACCGGGCCGGGCATTCCCGAGGAAGAACGCGAACGCGTATTCGATCGCTTCTATCGCGGCCGCAGCGCCGAGGCGACTGGCACCGGGCTGGGCCTGGCGATTGTTTCGCAAGTGGTGGAAATGCATCGCGGTGCCGTGACGCTCGAGGCGCCTGATGCGGGCTCGGGCGGCTTGCGAGTGCGGGTCCGGTTGCCGGCTGCGACGCCGGGCTCCGAGCCGCCGTCGGCCCAAGGGGCCAGTGACCAAGCCTCGACATGATGCGAGCGCTTGCTCACACGCTTAGGCCCGTCTTCGTTGATCGCGCCAAGACTGAATCGGATCGAATCCCGGGCCGACCACCGTTTGAACGCTCATCCTGCCGACCAGCGGCGACGGCCTTAAGTCACGTTTAAGTAAGCCGTCCTAGTGTTCGCACTGTGACTCGACGGTGCATTCCGTCGCCGCTCACTCACTCGAATTCAAGCGCCGCTCTGCGGCGCTTTTTTTTTGGCCCTGAGCCGCCGCACATGCCATTGGAGCGTGTCGCGATTAAGTTCGGCTTAAGCCTCGCGGTCATCCACGCCGGAATTCACGCCGCCCATCCGACGAGTACGGCGCCTTAAGCGGAAACTAAGTTGCGGTACACACATTGGTCCCGTTCAACCACGGGAGCAATGCATGAACAGCAGGTCACTGATCAAACCGACCCTCATCGCGACTGCCGTCGCCGCCGCCTTCTTCATCGGACAGCGTAGCCACGGCATCCCGGAAGCGACCGCGGCGGCCGCGGCTACAGTGCCGCACGTTCAGGCACCCGCGGCACGAAGCACTCAGGACCTGCCGGACTTCAGTTCACTGGTCGAGGCGCACGGCGCGACGGTTGTGAACATTGCCGTCACCAAGCGCGGCGCGATGACGTCGGCGCAGTTCGACGAGGATGGCCCGATGGGCGAGATGTTGCGACGCTTCGGCGTGCCGACGCCCGACGGTGCGCCGCAGGGCCGTGAAGGCCGCGGAGTGGGCTCGGGCTTCATCGTCGGCGCCGACGGCGTCATCCTGACCAACGCGCACGTAGTCGAAGGCGCGAGCGAACTCACGGTGCGCCTGGCAGACGAGCGCGAGTTCAAGGGCAAGGTCGTCGGCACTGACCGACTGACCGATGTTGCGGTCGTGAAGATAGATGCGACGAATCTGCCGACCGTGAAGACCGGTGATCCATCGCAACTCAAGGTGGGCCAATGGGTCGCGGCGATCGGCTCGCCGTTTGGGCTCGAGAACTCGGTGACCGCGGGGATTGTCTCCGCAAAGTCGCGTGCGCTGCCGCAGGAAACGCTGGTGCCGTTCATCCAGACCGATGTGGCGGTGAATCCGGGCAATTCCGGCGGGCCGCTTTTCAACATGGCCGGCGAAGTCGTGGGCATCAACTCGCAGATCTTTTCCACCAGCGGCGGCTACATGGGACTGTCGTTCGCGATCCCGATCGACCTGGCGCTCAAGGTCAAGGACGACCTCGTCGCGCACGGCAAGGTGACGCGCGGACGCATCGGTGTCGGCATCCAGTCGGTCGACCCCTCCCTCGCCGAGACCTTCGGCCTCGACAAGGCACGCGGTGCGCTCGTCAGTCGTGTCGAGCCAGGGTCGCCGGCGGCGAGGGCGGGGCTGAAGGAGGGCGACGTCATCCTCGAGTTCAACGGCAAGCCGATCGCGAAGTCGAACGACCTGCCCGCCGCGGTCGCCCAGGTGGCGCCGGGCACCAAGGCACCGCTCAAGGTCTGGCGCGATCGTTCGGAGAAATCCATCGACGTCACGATCGGCGAACTTCCCAATGAACGCGTCGCGCAGGCACCGGCCGAGGCATCGAAGCCGCAGGGCAAACTCGGCGTCGCGGTGCGTCCGTTGTCGAACGAAGAAGCGCGAACGCTGCAGTCGGAGGGCGGTTTGCTGGTGCAGCAGGCCAAGGGTCCGGCTGCCAAGGCAGGATTGCGCGCCGGCGATGTCATCGTTGCAGTCAATGGCCAGCCGACACGCACGGTTGATGAATTGCGCAAGCAGGTCGGCGACGCGAAGGGCAAGCTTGCGGTGCTGATCGAGCGCGAGGGGCAGCGCGTGTTCGTGCCGGTCGAGCTTTCGTAGCTTCGCTCGTGTGCGCGAGCCGCATGTGCCCGTGCACACGAGGAACGCGATCCGCTAGTTCGTTGGCTTCCAGCCCGGCGAATGTGCGAGGCGGCTACCGACCCGCTCCGTGCAACTGCAGCACGGAAAGGGCGGAGGAGGGCAGATGTTCATGCAAGTGCACTGGGCCGACTCGCCGATGGAAAACGAGTGTTCGCCGTGCGCCAGTGGCGGGCGAGAAAGCGCTCGGCCGATAGCCTGTTCCGGCGACTGCGGGCGCTCGGCATCGCCTTCGATGATGATGCGGTCCAGTTCGACCGTGGCGCGATCGACTCGTCGCGACTCGATGCGCCGCGCTGCCTCCAGCTTTGACCGATCGTTTACAGCCGGGTCCGGCTTGTCGCACTTGACGATGACGACCGAGCCGCAGTCGGGCGGTCGCAGCGGCGGAACGGCTGTCGCTTGAGCGCGACTGCCAGACGCATGTATGACGCCAGCGGCGAGCACCGCGACCACTAGCCACGCCCTCCTCATGCCGGCTCGATCAGGATGGCGTCGTCCGGGTACGGCGCGAGCAGGTCCCGCGAGTCAGCACTGCTGTCGAGCCATCGTGCGTAATCCGAAGCACCGATGATGACCGGCATGCGATCGTGCACCGGTGCCAGTACCGTGTTCGCCTCCGTGGTGATGATCGTGTAGGTCTCGACACCGTGCTGCGTCGCCGGGTCGCGCCACCACTCCCACAGGCCCGCCACCGCAAACAGCGGTTCGTCCTTCAGGCGAATGCGCCACTTCGTCTTGTGACCCTTCTCGCCGCTCCATTCGAAGAACGCATTGAGCGGCACCAGGCAATGCCGCTTTGCGTAGGCGCCGCGGAACGCCGGCGTCGTCGCGATGCCTTCCGCGCGCGCGTTGATGCAGCGGTTGCCGAACTTCAATTCCTTCGCCCACGACGGCACGAGTCCCCAGCGCGCCACCACGCATTCGCGCTCGCCCGCACTCTCCTGTCCACGCGCCAGCCGAACAATCGGTTTCATCTCGGTCGGCCGCACATCCGGGCTCGCGATGAAGTCCGGCACGCCGGGCACCCGGAAGTGCGCCTTGATCGCCGCGGGGTTCTGCGAGAGATCGTAGCGACCACACATCTCGCGAGATCCGGAAGGCCGTTAGCTGCAGCGCTCGTAGACAAGGTGCGCGAGCGCCACGTCCTCGAGCCCGATCCCTACCGACTTGTAGACGACGATGTCGCCGGAGCGCCGATCGTAGGTCGTGCCCCTGACCAGCAGTTTGCCGAGTTCGGTCACGCGCGTCGAATCGATGACGCCTGACGCTGCGCGTACGAACTCGCCGGCCTCCGTCTGTGCCGCCGGCAGCCACTCGACGACGATCAGTTCGGCGCGTGTCAGCAGCGCATCGTCGAGTTCACGCGCGGCGGGCTTGCTCGAACCCACCGCGGCAACGAATGCACCGCGTTTGACCAGCGCCCCGTCGAACAGTGGCTCGGTCGCACGCGTTGCCGTGACGATCACATCGGCCTCGCGCGCCGCCGTTGGAGCATCAACCGCGCTCGCTGCGACACCGAATTCGGTCTGCACCCAGTCCGCGAATTCGGGCGCAGTGGCACGGCCCACAACGAGGACGCGTTCGAATGGATGTGTCAGCAGCAGTGCCTCGGCATGCGCGCGCGCCTGCACTCCAGTACCGAAGAGGGCCAGCGTTCGCGCTTCGCGCGGCGCAAGCCGCCCGGCGGCGACCGCGGTCGCCGCAGCCGTGCGAAAGCGCGTGATCTCGTTCGCCTCGATCGCCGCCAGCGGCTTGCCGGTGACTGATGAAAACAGCACGATGACGAAACTGAATCGCCCGCCGATGGTGGAGTAGACCTTCGCGCCGAGCACGCCGGCCGCCGGCAGTGACGCACCCATCATCGACACTGCCGCCGACTGCTGACGGTGCTCTGCCGTCGCGCGCACACGTGGCGCGACTGCACCCGCGCCGTTGCCGAACTGCTCGAACGCCGCGGCCATCGCATCGATGGCCTCGCGCATCGTGATGACGTCGGAGACGTCGGCGTCACTGATCAGTCGCATGGCTGCCTTCCGCTCTCAAGCCGACACCGGCGACGCGCGCCGCATGCGCAGGCCCTGCATCAGCCAGACCAGCACGATGATCACGAGCCCAGGAATGTAGAACCAGTGCGCATTGATGCGGTCCGTCGGCACCTTGACGCCGACGATCTCGAAGCCCTGCTCGATGCGCGCCTTGGCGGCCGTGCTGCCGAAGCGAACCGTGCTTACCTGCAGCATCTCGCCCATGCCGGAGATCGACACGCCCGCATCCGTGAGGCGCTTGCGGGCGTCGGTCGTCGCGTTGCCCGACGTGCCCTTCGGCCCCAGCAACTGCAGTCCGACGGTCTTGCGGGTGTCTTCGCCCTCGAGTGACTGGCCCTTGATCAGGAACACCAGCCGGTCGCCCGGCTCGAGCGCCGCAGCCACTTCGTAGAACTTGGACGCCGGCGCGTCCGTATATTCGGGCGCTATCCGGTCGGCGAACCAGTCCGGACGGAACAGGAAGAACGTGGCGATCAGCAGCAGCACGACCTCCCACCAGCGGCACTTGATACGGAACCAGACCATCGTCGCCGCGGCGAAGGCCAGCGACGCGATGGTCGATGCGAAGGCGACCAGCAGAGCTTCGCCCCAGCCATGCACGTCGATCAGCAGCAGTGCCGGATTGAAGATCCAGATGAACGGCAGCACAACGGTGCGCACCGCATAGACCGAACCCTGGATGCCGACCTGAATCGGGTCCTCCTTGGCAATCGCCGCGCCGGCGAAGGTTGCGAGACCGACCGGTGGCGTGATGTCGCCCATGATCCCGTAGTAGAAGACGAAGAGGTGCACGGCGATCAGCGGGATCACGAGTCCGGACTGAGCACCGAGCTCGACGATGACCGGCGCCATCAGCGTGGCCACGAGGATGTAGTTGGCGGTGGTTGGCACGCCCATGCCGAGGACCAGGCAGACGAACGCGGTGAACAGCAGCATCGCCATGATGTTGCCCTGGGACACGAACTCGACGAAGTCAGTCATGCGCAGGCCCAGACCCGTCAAGGTAATCGCGCCGACGATGATGCCCGCGCAGCCCGTCGCGACGGCGATGCCGATCATGTTGCGAGCACCGTCGTCGCAGCCGTTGATGACCTCCTTGAGTCCGATAGTGAACTGACGGCCGAGGTCGCGCTGCTTGCGGAAGAACGCGATCAGCGGTCGCTGCGTCACCATCAGCACGATCTGTGTGGTCACGCCCCAGAAAGCCGACAGTCCGGGCGACAGTTCCTCGACCATCAGGCACCAGATCAGCACGCCGATCGGGATCAGGAAATGCAGGCCGGCCTTCACCGTCGGCCACGTGGGCGGAAGGATCGGATTCTTGACGTCGATCTCGGTCGGCAGATCCGGCTGCTTCGCCGCCACCCACACGCTGTAGACGTAGAGCGCGCCGAGCAGCGCGCTGAGAATCACCGGCGCCGCGGCTCCGAACGCCGCCTGGGCGCCCAGCGCGACGTAATAGATGACGCCGAAGACGACGGCGCTACCGCTCAGGCCGAGGAGCCAGGACGTCACACGGTTGCCCATCGTGCGGTCGCGCTCACGTGCGGTCGCCGCCAGGCCGAGCTTCAACGCCTCGAGATGCACGATGTAGAAGAGCGCGATGTAGCTGATGATCGCCGGAATGAAGGCGTGCTTGACGATGTCCGAGTAAGGAATGCCGACGTATTCGACCATCAGGAACGCCGCCGCTCCCATCACCGGCGGCATGATCTGGCCGTTGACCGACGACGAGGTCTCGATCGCCGCCGCCTTCACGCCACCGTAACCCGCGCGCTTCATCAGCGGAATCGTGAAAATGCCGCCGGACACGACGTTGCTGACCGACGAGCCGGAGATCAGGCCGTTCAACGCCGACGAAACAACGGCCACCTTGGCCGGCCCGCCGCGCAGGTGACCCAGCAGCGCGAAGCTCACCTGCATCATGTAGTTGCCGCCACCAGCGCGGTCGAGCAGCGTGCCGAACAGCACGAAGACGAAGATGAAGCTCACCGACACGCCGAGCGCAATGCCAAACACGCCCTCGGTCACCATCCACATGTGCGAGACCACGCGCGGCACCGAGGCGCCTTTATGCGCGATGACGTCCGGCAGCATTGGACCGGCCATCACATAGCCGAGGAACAGGACCGCCAGAATCGCCATCGGCAGGCCAACCGCCCGGCGCGTGGCCTCGAGCAGCAACAGCACGCCGACGATGCCGACCACGACATCGAGCCCGGTCGGGTTGCCCGGTCGCAGTGACAGTTCCTTGTAGAAGACGATCAGGTAAAGCGCCGTCGCCGCACCGACGATGGCGAACAGCCAGTCCTGCCAAGGGACGTAATCGCGCGGCGAACGCTTGAATGCCGGAAACGCCAGGAAAGCGAGGAACAGGCCGAGCGCGAGGTGTATCGAGCGCGCTTCCGTGTCGTTGAACAGGCCGAACCGGAACCCCGAGGGCAGCGAGAAGGGAATGGGTGACGCGTACCACATCTGGAACGCCACCCACAACAGCCCGACCACCAGCATCACCTTGCCGGCGAAACCTGCGGTCGAGCGCCCGCCGAAGTCCGTGTCCTTGACCAGCTGGAGGACGTCGGTTTCGCCGAGCTGCATCTCGGCGGTCGGACCCAGTTCCTCCTCAAGCTTGATCAGTTCCTGTTCGAGCTTCTTCTTGTCCACGCTTCCTCCCAGAAACACGACGGGCGGCCGCAGCCGCCCGTTCCACTCTACGCGCAGTTCTCCGCGCGTGGCTACTTGATCCAGCCCTTCTCCTTGTAGTAGCGCACTGCGCCTTCATGCAGCGGCGCGGACAGTCCATTTTTGATCATGTCCTCGGGTTTCAGGTTGGCCAGTGCGGGGTGCAGCTTCTTGAACTCGTCGAGGTTGTCGAACACGGTCTTGACGACGACGTAGACCACATCCGCGGGCACCTTGGCCGAGCTGACGATCGTCGCCTGCACGCCGTAGGTAGTCGTCGGATTCGGGTTGTTCGGGTACATGCCGCCCGGAATCGTCGCCATGGCGTAGTACGGCTTGTCCTTGACCAGTTTGTCGACGGCCGGGCCGGTCAGCGACACGAGCTTCGCGCCGCAGATCGTGGTCGGGTCCTGGATGTTGGCGGACGGGTGACCGACGGCATAAAAGAAGCCGTCGATCTTGCCGTCGCACAGCGCCGGGCCATGCTCGTCCGGACGCAGCTCGGAGGCGAGACCGAAGTCGCTCATCTTCCAGCCCATCGCCGCCAGCAGCTCGTTCATCGACGCCAGCGTGCCCGAGCCCGGATTGCCGACATTGAAGCGCTTGCCCTTGAAGTCCTCGAACTTGGTGATGTTCGCTTCCTTGCGCGCCACCACGGTGAAGGGCTCCGGATGCAGCGCGAATACCGCGCGCAGGTCGCCCATCGCGCCATCCTTCTGGAACTGGC
>Ga0316630_10000316_pt1 | contig 14343 bp, 9 predicted proteins | sample OWC_May_M1_C1_D6_FD_207658 | JGI IMG/M metagenome (GOLD analysis project Ga0316630, IMG submission 207658) | Wetland soil microbial communities from Old Woman Creek delta, Ohio, United States - OWC_May_M1_C1_D6_A | ecosystem: Environmental > Terrestrial > Soil > Wetlands | place: USA: Ohio...
TCTGCACGACGTCGTGCATCGAGTACTCACTCAGAGAGAGCGTCAGTTGTCCCGCTTCGATCTTAGACAGGTCGAGGACGTCATTGATCAGGGCGAGGAGGTGGCGCCCGCTCTGCTCCAGACGTGCTAGCACGTCCCGTACCTTCTCCGACACGTCACCGTAGATATTGTCCAGGATCAGCTCCGTGTATCCTAGAATCGCGTTCAGAGGAGTCCGGAGTTCATGACTCATGTTGGCCAAGAACTGAGATTTGTGCTTGCTGGCAGTCTCCAAATCGCGCCCCTTCTCCTCCACCTCGCGAAAGAGCCGGGCGTTCTCCATGGCCATGACCGACTGGGTCGCAAAGGTCTGGAGCAAGTTCACGACCTCGGTCGAAAACTTGCAGGGCTCCCTACACCAGACAACCAAACCGCCTAAGATTCGCTCCTCACGCAGGAGCGGCACGGCCAGGAGGGAACGATAGCCCAGCCGGACCAAAATGGGCCGGAGGTGCGTGGCGCCGTAATCGTGGTCGTCCAGAATGTCGGACACTTGAAAGGGGGCCCGGATGACCGCTGCCCGCCCGATCGCAGCCTCTCCCAGGCGGATCGGTGTTCCTCGAACGGCCTCAAACAGCTCTTCCTCCATCTGATGGGTAACACGCGGGTGAAACTCCTGCCTGGCCTCGATATACTCGTAGACAACCCCACCGGCCGTTCCCGATAACTGGACCGCCCGGGTGACAATGGTGGTGAGCACCGCCTCCAGATTGAGGGTCGAGCTGAGGGCCTGACCGACCTCCCAAAGCGCTTTCAGCTTCTTCAGGGCCTCCGTCAGCTCCCGCGTCCGGGCCTCCACTTTCTGTTCAAGATTAGCGTGTGATTCTTGGAGCCGGGCGGTCATTGCATTGAATTCGTTCGCCAGCAACTCCAGCTCGTCCCCCGTCCGAACCTCGATTCTGTGATCCAGAGCGCCGGTCCCGATCCGGGCTGCGCCGGCGTGAAGCGCCTGGATGGGCTGGACGATTTTTCGCGCCAGGAACAAGCTGGCTGCTACGGACATGCATAAGCCGACCAGCAAAATGGCCAGAGTACCGATGATCGAATCGTATAGCGGGGCAAAGGCCTCGCTGACGGGCTGCTCCACCAGAACCGACCACCCCAGGAGAGCGATCGGCGCGGATCCGGCCAGCACCAAATCCCCGCGCAGATCCTGTCCGATCCCGGCCTCGATCGCATCTTCACCTGGCTTTTGCAGGTTCACGAGGGCCTCCCGAACTTGCGGTAATCGCGAGAGGTCGGTCTTTTGGAGCACCAGACTGATATCCGGGTGGGCGATAAGAGTGCCGCCTGCATCCACCACGTAGGCATACCCCTTCCGCCCGGCCTTGATCTGGGAAACCACGTCCCAGACGAGCTTCAGGTTCAGCTCCGCCACGCTGACACCGGCGCTCGGGCCCTGCCACTTCAAGGCCAATGTCATGTACGGCTCGGATTTCTTGAAAAAATACACCGGGCTGAAGTAGATATGGGCCTTCATGGCGTGGAGGAACTTCGGATCGGCTGAGTGGTCTTTCTGACTCCTCACCTCGTCTATTCCCAGCCGCGACACTCGGAGCTGTTCCCTGCCTTTTCCATCCAGGTAGCTGACCTCGGAGATGGATGGGGCCTGCCTTAGAAGCCAGAGGAAATCCAATCGACGCTGCTCAGCCACCTGCTCCTGCGCCATGAAAATGGGCCGCGAGGCCCATCGGACCTGCCACTCGATCTGGCGAATGAAATGCTCGATTCGAAGGGCCGCGCCCGTCGCTTTCTCTCTTTGAAGCCGCAGCATGGCAGCCTTGTTGTCCCGATAGGACATGTACAGCTCCATCATGCCGCGGGCGATCAGCATGCCGCCGATAAAGGCTATGAGGACGATAACGTATTTGCGGAAAAGCGTGCCCCGAGTTCTCATGGCTTTGCCTTCCGACATCGTTTCAGTTGATGACCTCCTCCGCCAGCATGAGAAGCGTCGGGGGAATGGTCAGCCCGAGGCTCCCAGCCGTCTTGAGGTTGATCACCAGATTGAATTTAGTCGGCTGTTCCACCGGTAGATCGCCCGGATTAGCTCCGTTCAGGATCTTGTCCACATAAAAGCCGATGCGCCTGCGGATGGCAGGTGTGTCCACACAATAGGACATGAGTCCGCCCAATTGAACGAATTCTCTGCTTTGGAAGGTGGACGGCAGCCTGTTCTGGGTAGCGAACTCGACGAGGCGTTGCGGGGTGTCGCCCATTTCCCAGATACCCGTCGGCACCACATAGAGTGCTTCTTCTTCCGCTTTGACCATCGCGGCGAAGGCACCCAATAGTTCCTCGGGGCCACTGGCCGAATAGCCATGGAGTTTTAATCCGAGCTTCCTCGCGGCAGCCTCAATGTGTTCCGTCCAGTATTCTAACATCCGACCCTTGCGATGGAGAACGGCCACGCGGGAGAGGTTGGGGACGGCCTCCTTGAGGAACTGCAGGCGTTTCCCCTCCATCTCTAGAAGTGTGTCCGTCAGCCCTGTGACGTTTTTGCCTGGATGGGCGAGGCTGTCGACCAGCCCGCGCCCAACGGGGTCGATGACGCCTATCATCACGATGGGAATGGTACTGGTGGCCTGCTTGGCCGCCCGGACCTGCCAGGTGCCAAGGGCAACCATAATGTCGGGCTTGAGGCTCACGAGCTCCGCCGCGAGCGGTGGGGCTTGATCATCCTGATCCTCCGTCCATCGGCACTCAATCGATAGGTTTTTCCCCGGGACATACCCGCGCTCGCGCAAACCCTCCAGGAATTCCTGCCAATTAGGGCTGCCCGTTATCGGGCAATTGTGGGTGTCCCTTTCATAATTTCCAGGAGAGATTGCGAGATACCCCATACGGTAGGCCTTCCCAGGCTGCTGTGCATGGGAGGCAATCGATCCCGCCACGACGCTGAAGACGATGACCAGGCTTAATCCGACTCCCCTGCGCTTCACGGCGGCCCTCCATGCTTGCTTCTCTTCGGCCAACAGCCTCTCAATTAATCCCTTCGTCCGCCAACAGGAGAAGGCTCTGCGGCAGGGTCAAGCCACAGGCCGTCGCCGTCTTACTGCAGCTTCAGGCCGACCGCCTTCGCCGGCGCCTCCATGTATTGCATCCACTTATTGGGTCCTTTCCCTCCGGGGCCGAGATACAGAACGGCCACCCGGGAAACTTTAGGGCGATTTCCTTGAGGAACTGGAGGCGTTTCCCCTACATCTCAGCGAGCGTGTCGGTCAAACCGGTGACGTTCCCACCGTGATGGGCAAGGCGATCAACCAGGCCTCGCCCGACCGGGTCGAGGATGCTTGTCATCACGATGGGGATGGTGCCGGTGGCCTGTTTGGCGGCCCGCACCTGATCTGTGCCCATCGCCCAAAGGAGCTCAGGCGCGAGGCTCACGGGTTCGGCCGCTAAAGACGGCATTCGGCCAGCCTGCCCCCCCGTCCAGCGACACTCGAGCACGAGGTTCCGCTCCCGGATGGACCCGTGCGCTTGCAGGCCCTCGATGGCCGCCTGCCAGTTGGAATTCCCCTGGACCGGGCAATTGCGCAAGTCGGTTTCGAAGCCGAACGTCGAGGTCCCAAGGACCCCGATGCGATAGACCCTTGGCTTCTGTTGCGCATCCGACACGGACGGGGCCATGAGCATGGCGAGGGCGAGGATGACGCTTAATATGAATTGTCTATGCTCCACTGGGATCTCCGAATTTGACATCCTGCCTTCCAGGATAGTGCAGCTTTCAGAGACTTAGCCACCCGAATGCAAAGGCGAATGAAACCTCAGGCAAAAACCATTCGACTGTCGACTTGGTAGCGTCCCTCTCTCTGGTAAGATGGGAATTTATCCGGAAGCGCACTTCGAACGGAAGCGATGGATTCCATGCTTGCACAGTGCATGGGCACGACCCGATTCAGTCCAATCGATTGAAGGTGGGCAATCGTGTCGTTTACGACACGTGCGGGGGCTCTTTCATGATGGGTGCCGCCGATGACCGCGTGAACCTGCTTGATCCCGGATTGACTGATGGCAGTATCAATGGCGCTTTCAAGACCACGATGAGAACAAGCCGAGATAACGATCAACCCCTTGCGGTTCAAATGCAAAAAGATTGCCTGTTCATCGACATCGTCATCGTATCCTGCCCACTCGGAATCTGTACTAGGAAGCGGCCCGGTTGCAAAGATGCCCGGCACGACCTCGGTTTTTTGCGCGATGCGTTTGACTCGGTATTGAGCCAAACGTCCCAGCAGGTCTTGATCGCCGAAGACTCCCGTTGGCACATAGACCGGAATTTTAGCTTCAAACTGATTCAAAAATTCTAAAATGGACAGGCTTCCCTTCGCATGGTCAGCGTACCCATGACTTAGCACGACAGCGTCAATGGCAGCTGGGCTTATCCCGCACCTGTGGAGGGTCTGCAGAAGTTGGGAACCATCGATCCCACAATCAAAAAGAAGACCGCTTGGCCGCCCATTTCTAACCGCCTCCACATAGAGGCAGAACCCGGGGTCGCTTTTGGAAGGATACGAGGCGTAGGTATCGGCAATAACAGCTACGGTTGCTTTCTGTGAAGCCGAATAATCATGTAGGCTGAGGCAGCCCCCGGTAGACAACCCAAAACCAAGGGATAGCCCCATCCCAATGAATTTTCTGCGGGTGAGGGTGGAGGTCATAACCATATCCTCCTTTCTGGTGTCGCGGATAGGCCGTCTATCAAACCTCAGCTATTTAATTGCCGGAGTTAGAAGAGACGATTACTTCTTCGGAGAACTCAACCGATGATCTTTATGCTGCATAGCCCTCATTCTTGCACCTCCTTGTTGGTAAATGCCAACAGCCCAACCGGTGGAAGTGAATCTAAAATGAGAGGCCAATAGGAGGAGAGAACCCGGATCGCTATTCAAGAGGAGGGGTGCCTTGGGATCCGGGGGAAGACAGACGTTGAGAGGAATTATATTTTTACTGATCTTGAATAGCAAGAAGGTTTTTTTTGAATACGTATAAATGCTACACGGTGGTATATTTAGGCCGATTTTCTAAACAACAATGAATCCATCCGAATGTATATTCGTGCTTCAGTCCAATCCCTTCCCGGGTTGAAAGCAGGATTGGCTTAGCAGATCAAAAATAGCGATTCCGGGAATTGCAGATTTGTTGCAGCTCTGGAAGACACCAAGGGTCATAGGCCCCTGAGATTGGCCGAAAGTATCTCAGAAAAGGCCATTCGGGGATACGTCGGATCTGATACCTCACGGTGCCTCTTCGTTGAGGTCACGAGCGCGTATCCACATCCGCGAAAGAGGCGTGCCCTGGTCATGCGCTTGCGAAGGCCGCCTTCCTCGATGAAGGCCTTTTCCAGAGGATATTCTGCTTCCCCGGGCGCGCCGCCTAGACCATCTGGTCAACGGTTCGGTCGCGCCTGTCGAGAAAGCGTTCGCAAAACCGGACCGTGGCATCGTAGACCACCTCGGCCCACTGGTAGGAGATCAGCTTGCGGTAACCCCCGTGCGGGGGGATGAAGCCCTTGGGCATTGGAACTCCTTAAAAACAGGGACAAAAGAGACGAAAGAGACCTAAGCGAAAACCGAAGACTTTTCCTTTGGTCGCTTACGTCCCTCATGTCGCTTTTCTCAAACCCGCTTCCGCCCTCAGCCGGCGATCTCCTTGACGCACTCCTCGAAGATCGATAGGCACACATCGATCTCCTCGGCGCTCACCGTCAGGGACGGGCAGAAGCGGATGCTGTTCTGGCCGCAGCCCAGGATGAGGAGGCCCTTCTCGAAGGCGCGCTGGATGATCCGCGCCCGCCAGTCTCCGGCGGGGGTCTTGCGCGCGCGATCTTTCACCAGCTCGGCCCCGACCATCAGGCCCTTGCCGCGCACGTCCCCGATGCACTCGAAGCGCGCCTGCAGCGCCCGCAGCCCTGCCATCAGGCGCTCGCCCTGGCGCGCAGCGTTTTCCATGAGACCTTCTTCCAGCAGCTCGATCGTCGCCAGCGCGGCCCGGCAGGCCAGCGGGTTGCCGCCGAACGTGGAGGCGTGGGAGCCGGCCTCCCAGTCCATGATGGCCGCCGGGGCCACCATGGCACCGAGCGGCAGCCCCGAGGCGATGCCCTTGGCGAGCGCCATGATGTCGGGGGTCACTCCGAACTGCTCGATTGCGAACATCTTCCCGGTCCGCCCCATGCCCGACTGCACCTCGTCCACGACGTAGAGGATGCCGTGCTTGCGCGCAAGGGCGGCCATCTCACGGTGGAACTCCGGCGGCGGGACAATGTAGCCCCCCTCGCCCTGGATCGGCTCCACGAAGATGGCGGCCACCTCGTCGGCCGGCACGGTCGTGCGGAAGAGCGTCTCCTCCACCCAGCGCACGCAGTACAGCTCGCACGCCGGGTGGGTCAGGTTGTAGGGGCAGCGGTAGCAGTAGGCATAGGGGATGTGGGTGATGCCCGGCACCAGGGGATTGTAGTTCTTTTTCTGCACCGTCTTGCTGGCGGTCAGCGACAGCGCCCCCATGGTGCGGCCGTGGAAGGCGCCGAAGAAGGCGATGTTGAGCTCGCGCTTGGTGTGCCAGCGCGCCAGCTTGAAGGCGGCTTCCACCGCCTCGGCGCCCGAGTTGCCGAAGTAGACGCGGTGGACGCCCTCCCCCGGTGCCAACGACGCGAGTTTCTCCGCGAGCTCGATCTGCGGCGTATAGTAGAAGTCGGTCCCGGACATGTGCAGCAGACGGTCGGCCTGGTCCTTGATGGCCGCGACGACCCCGGGGTGGCAGTGGCCCGTGGCGTTGACGGCAATCCCGGCCGTGAAATCCAGAAACCGGTTCCCGTCCACGTCCTGGATCCAGAGGCCCTCGCCGCGTTCTGCCACCAGCGGGTACACGCGGGTGTAGGACGGCGAGACGTAAGTCGAATCCAGTGCGATCAGGTGCTGAGCGCGCGGGCCCGGCAACGGGGTACGGATTTCGGGTTTTTTCATCGAAAGTCCTCCAGCGGCGGGTTGGGACGTCGGCCGGCGACAACGGGTGCAATGGCAAAAAGCTTACCGCTCTTCACCGTCAGGGTCAAGCAGTGACACGGGCGGCGACAAAGCGGTTGACCTGCGTGCGGATCCGGATTAGATAGACAGCCCTTCGCAACTCTTTTTCAGGAGACGTCTATGACCGCCACGGTCAACCGCCGGACCCCGCTTTACCAGGGGCGGGTGTTTCTCATGGTCAGGGAAAACGTGACGCTGGACAACGGGGTGAGCACGGACCTGGATTTCATCGAGCACCCGGGCGCGGCGGCCATCCTCCCGCTCATCGCGCCCGGCGAAGTCCTGCTGATCAAGCAGTACCGCCACGCGCTCAAGCAGTACATCTGGGAGGTCCCCGCCGGCACCCTCGACCCGGGCGAACCGGTGATGGACTGCGCCCGGCGCGAGCTCATCGAGGAGACGGGGTACGCGGCGCAGGTGTGGCGGAAACTCGGGGAAATCACGCCCGTGCCCGGCTACTCGGACGAGCGCGTCCATCTTTTTCTGGCGACTGAACTGACGGCCGCTCGCCAGGAACTCGATGCCGACGAGGTCCTCGCGGTCCACCGCATGCCCCTGGCCCAGGCCTTGGACATGATCACACGGGGCGAGATCCAGGACGCCAAGTCCATCTGCGCGTTGCTGCTGGCCCAAAAACAGCTGAGTGATCCACTTCAAGCGCTATAGGCGCTTTAGCGCATTTTAGGCACTGTTTACTGACCCGCCTTCTTGCCGGTCATGAGGGTGGTCTTCACCTGAAAAACGACGGTCTTGGCCAAGGCGGCTTCCACATACTCGAACGGCCCCTGCGCGTAGTGCGCCATGATGATGTCCAGGGCGCGGCGCTTGGGTTCGGCCGCATCGACCCGCTCGGCCCGGCCGAACGCGATGACGCTGCGGAAATTCATCCCCCAGTCGCAGGCCTTGGCACCGGTCTTCAGCGAGACGCCGGCCTCCAGCTCCAGACAGACCCGGGGGTTCTTTTCCAAAACATCGAGTTTGCGCCCCGCGGCGGCACCGTGGAAGTAAAAAGTGCCGCCCGCGTACCCGAAGCTCAAAGGGACCACGTAGGGATGGTCTCCGTCGCACATGGCCATGCGGCAGATCTGCGCAGCGGCGATGACCGCCTCGAGCTCCGCCCGGTCGACGATTTCCTTCTCTTTCCTGCGCACGAAAACCTCCTTGAAGAATACGGAATATCAAACCCGAAACCCGAAACAAGGTCCGGGGTTCGGCATTGGGTCATCAGGACATTCAGAATCGGCTCGGTTGCGGCTCTCGATTCCGACGATTCAGACGGCTTAGCCTTGCCGGGAGATGCCGGTTCAGTCCCGCGACAGGGCGCGCCCGTCGATGCGAGACCCCTTACCAAGGCGAGGTGGAAAGATCAAGGGGAGGGAAGGCGTCCGGGGCGGCGAGGCAAAACGAACAGGGAGCGGCCGGACGGCTTTTTCCACGAGGGCGGACGGCTCCACCCGGATCATCGGGAGCACCGCGACGATGCCGACGAAAAACCAGAACGGCTCCATGATGCGCACCAGGATGAACGTGTTGGTGCCGAAGGAGTGCACCACGAGGCCGACAAAACCGGCGGTGAAGCCCATGATGAGCCCTTTGAAGAACGGGTCCTCCGTCTCCCGCAGGCGCTGCAGCGCCATCCGGAACACGGACACCAGGAGGTAGATGAACGCCGATATTCCGAGCAGCCCGGTTTCCGTCAGCACGCGCGGGAACTGGGCATCGATGAAGGCATACCCGGTGACGCCATAGCCCAGGAGGGGGTGCTTCGTAAAATCCCGCACCGCCTCCTGCCAGCTCTGCAGCCGGGCGGAGGTGGAGGTGTCGAGCCGGAGTTCGCCGATGGTGATCTGCCCCGGCTCCTCGGGCTGGTTGAAGGTGTACAGAATGCGCTGCTTGACGATCCCCGGCAGGAACAGGGGGCTCAGCAGCAGCCCCACCGAGAGCAGGCCCACGATGATCAGCCGGCGCTCGGTCATGAACCCCAGCACCATCAGGGCCGGGACGAAGGCGAGGTAGGAGGAGCGCGACTGGGTGAAGAAAAACGGCGGCACCATGCACACGATCAACAGCAGCAGCAGGTGCATCGCCCTCCGGTTTTTGATCTTCGCCGCCACGCCGGCGGCCACCATGCCGGTGAACAGCAGGTACCCGCCGAACGTGTTCGGTTCGCCGATGTCGCCTTCAAACGGGGCGCTCACCCGCTCTCCGCCGGGGATTTGAAACATGCCGACGACCGCAACGATGAAGGCGGTCAGGAAAAGGCAGACCACGAACCGCTTGACCTGCGCGCCGTTGCGCACGTGGTTGACCATCATGAAAAAGACGATGAAGTACTCAAGGTACTTGAGCAGGAACAGAAGACCCGTTTTGAGCTCCACCCGGCCGGCCATGACGCCGAAGCCCGTCGAGAGCACGCAGGCCAGCATGTAAAAGAGGATCGGCCTGTTGAGGGGCGTTTTGAGGAACAGCCCCAGCTCCTTCATCACGGCGTTGCGGGCGAACCAGCTCAGCCCGATCAGCACCAGCAGCAGGTCCTCCAGCCGCAGCGTCACGCCCCGACCGAGCGAGCTGCCGGCGGTCTCGCCGGTCAGGAATTCGGGGGACAGCAGCATGGAGAAGATCAGGATGTAGAGCCCCCAGTCGACCTTGATGAAGGCCGCCGTGAAAATGACAACGGCGCAGATGGCGACCAGCATCTTCGCCGGCGTGACCTGCGCGACCATTCCCCCCGTCAGCAGGGCGATGGCGACCAGCGCTAGGACGAAGACGATCGATCGCATGCAGGGCTCCAGGGAAAGCGGCACGGTTGCCGTCAACTTGGATGACGTTGTAACAAGGCCAAGGTCAAGGCGCGCGAATCTCGCGGCGCGAGGCGTACGTTCAGTACGCCGCAGCGATCGCGAGATGAAGCGCAACGCCGAAATTGGCCTTGTTGCAACGTCATCTTAATTGCTGAACAGGGTCTGCGCATAGGGCAGCAGCCACTCCGGCAGGTAGGCGGGCAGCTCCTGCCAGAGGACCCCGATGGTGAACGCCGACAGCGCCATCACGAAGGCGACGAGGCCGAAGGCCTTGGCCAGGGCGCTCGGCCAGCGGAAACCGCGGCCCTCCAGGCTGCCCGCGCCGGGGTGGGGGCCGGTGGTGTCGGGCCCGTAATAGTAGTGGGAATGGTATCGAAAATAATCCGGCCCGGCCTCGGGCTTGACGTTGTTCAGGACCACGCCCAGGACCTTGGCCTCCACGTTGTCGAGGTTGGACTTGGCCCGCTTCAGCACGCCGCGGCCGATGCGGCCCACGGTGTAGACCAGAAACACGCCGTCCATCAGCGGGGCGATTTCGGTGGCGTCGGCCACCGGGAGGATCGGCGGGGCGTCCACGAAGATGAAATCGTACACCTGCTTGGCTTCCCGCAGGAATTCCCGAAAACGCTCGGAGCTCAGGATTTCGGTCGGGTTGGGCGGTTTGGTGCCGGCCGTCACGAAGTGCAGATTGTCCAACCCCGGGGTCTGCAGGATGTCCTCCATGGCAAAATCGCCGAGCATCACGTCCGAGATGCTTCCGACCACCTCGCGCCAATGGTAGTTGCCGAGCACGTAGTCCGTGACCCCCGGCTCGCGCTGCAGCCCGAACACGCGGTGAACGTTCGGCTTGCGCAGGTCCGCGTCCACCAGCAGGACCTTGTTCCCGGCCTGGGCCATGCTGAGCGCCAGGTTGACGACATTCAGCGTTTTCCCTTCCTGAATGAAGGAGCTGGTGATCAGGAAGAGCTTGCCCTTTGATTCCACCCGCAGGAACTGGAGGTTGGCCCGCAGCGCCCGGAAGGACTCCGCGGCCTGGGACTTGGGCTCGTAGTGGGTCACCAGGTCCCGCGATCGGTTCCGGATGCCCGCGTCGCCCCGCTCCGGGCGGCCTTTGCGCTTGGGGTCGCTGTCCAGCTGGGGGATCACGCCCAGCACGGGGACTTTCAGCAGCTCCTCCACATCCTCGATGGTGCCCATGGAGGTGTCGAACACCTCGGCCAGGAAGGCCAGCACGACCCCGATGATCAACCCCATGACCACCCCGGTGAGGACGATCATGAGCTTGGAGGGGACGTTGAACGGGTGGGCCGGCGCCACGGCGGGCTTGACCACCGAGACCTCCTCCACCTTGCCGGACTCCTGGATCAGGACTTCCTGGTACTTGCCCTTCAGCTGGGTGTAGAGCGACTGCTGCAGGTCCGCTTCCCGCTGCAGCCGCACCAGCATCTGTCCTTTTTCCGGCAGGCTCATGTTTTCCCGGTGCACCAGCTCGACGCGGCGGGCCAGCTCCGATTCCCGCCCGGCGGCCACCTGCAGCATCGACTGCAGGTCTTTGCGGACCTCGGCGTACACCGCCTGGATCTGGCGGGTGACGTCCTCCACCTGCGGGTGCTTCTCCGTGAGGGAGATCAGCAGCGTCTGGCGCTTCAGGTTGAGATCGCCCAACTTGCCGCGCAGCTGCTCCAGCGGGGACCCGGCCGGGGCCGTCATCACGATCCCCATGAGCCGTTCGTTCTGCCCCTTGCCGGCGGCCTCGACCGCTTTGAGCTGGTTTTCAATTTCAACCCGGTCGGCCTTGGCCCGCTCGTGCTCGAGTTCCAATGCGTTGAGTTTGGTCAGCGTGTTGGCGGTCTGGGCATCCAGGGCGATCAGGCCGTTTTGCTCCTTGAACCGCTGCAGCTCCAGTTCGGCCTGCTTGAGGCGCTCCCGGGTCAGGCGCAGCTGCTCCTCGATGAAGGTTTTGGTCTCGAAGGTCTTCTTGTTGCTCTGCTGGATGCTGTAGTCCCGGTAGGCGTGCGCCAGCGCATTGGCCACGCGCGCCGACTGCCGGGGGTCATCCGACACGGCGCGGATGTTGATGATGTGGGTGCCTTCCTGGGTTTTGGCCTCCACCATGCGTTTGAGCCGCTGGATCTCCTCGGCGGCGGCCGGGTCCTCGGGGCCCGCCGCCGCGGAGCCGGGGGGGGCCCACCCGAGCGCCTCGGCCGCGCTTTTCAGCACGGGGTGGCTGGTAATGATGTAGGCATGGGTTTCCATGTTTTCGGCCTGGCGCCAGTACCCGCCCGTCAGGATGGAGGCCAGGTTGGAGAAGCGATCGATCTTGATGGCGGAGTGGGCCTCGTAGAGGGCGGCCGGTTCGCGAAACTTGGCAAAGCCGTAGCTGCAGAGCCCGACCAACAGCACCATGAAAAGGATGGATGCCTTGCGCTTGCGGATGATGCGCCAGTAATCCCTAAGGTCGACGTCGTACTGTGCCATGCGGTCGTTCCCTCATTTCACGCCGGTGATGTCGGCCGCGCTGTTCCAGTCGATGACGACCCGCGCGGGCCAGAGCACCATTTCCAGCAGCGGCCGGACTTGGTCGTAGAAGAGTTTGATGTCGCCGAAGCGGCTGCGCGGCACGTAGACCAGGTCGCCGCTGGCCAGCAGGAGGTTCTGCGACCAGTCTCCCCTTTCGATGAGGCGGGCGAGGTCGGCCGAGAGGATCTCGGGCTGCGTGATGTCGCCGCGTACCACCTTGGTGTCGGTCCGATAGGCGAAGGGCGTCGTGCCGCCGGCCTCGGAAATCGCATCGATCAGGCGCATCTCCGAGCCGCTGAAGGTGTAGGCGCCGGGTTTCTGCACCTCGCCGAACACGAACACGCGGTTGGCCTCTTTGGACAGAGTGGGGATATAAATCAAATCGCCGTCGTTCAGCACCATGTCCTGGCTCAGATCGCCCTGGAGGATGGTCTTGTAGAGGTTCAAGGAGACGGTCTCTCCGTCCTTGCGGCGGATGCGCACGGATTTCAGGTCGGCCTCGGCGGTGGGCCCGCCCACCGCCGTGATCATCTCGAGCACCGTGGACTTGCCCTGCAGCTTGTATTCTCCCGCCCCCGTGCCCTGTGCACTTGACTTGGCAAGCGCCCCCAGCAGCCTTACGGCCTTGCTGTTGTGCTGTTTGACCCGCACATCGACGCGCGGCCGTTTATAGAACTGCCCCAGCTTGGAATTCATGAGATCGTCGACCTCGCCGGCGGTCAGCCCGGACACTTTCAGGTGCTCCAGCAGGCCGAACGAGATCCGGCCGTTCGGCCGCACCAGGAGGTCCTGTCGCGTGGAGGTGCTGCCTTCCCAAAACGTGATTTCCAGGACATCCCCCGGGCCGATCTTGTATTCGGGCGTTCCGTCGACGGTTTTAAAAACGTCGTTTTCCCGCGGAAGCGCGGCGGCGGAAGCCTCCGGCCCGCCGGCGACACCGTGCGGCGCCCGGGCCGCCGCCGCGGGGGTCGCGGGACGGCTGTCCAGGACGACGACCCCCTTGCCCCAATTCGCGGCGCACAGATCGGGCCGGCTGTCGGCGTTGAGGTCCGCCGCCGCAAGGCCGTAGAAATTGCCGGACCGCGGGAGTTCCTGGGCGTACGGCTCCCAGCCCCTTCCCGCCCGGTTCAACCAGGCATAGACGCCTTGATGGTCGAGCGAACCGGCGACGATGTCCGTCCAGCCGTCGCCGTTGAGATCCACCGGCAGCCCCTGCCAGAAACTGGTTTCGCGGTCGAGGGATTCGAGCGTCTGCACGGCGGCCCCATCGCCGGACGCCTCCTCCGGACGCTGCGCCTTCACGCGCATTTTTTCTTCAAAACCGCCGCGGCCGTCGCCGTGGAAAATCCGGATGCCGGTCTTGTAAGTCCCTGCCACGAGATCCAGCCGCCCGTCGTTGTTCAGGTCCGCCGCACGCAACGCGTAGAAATTGCCCGTGCCCATCGGGTCGACCGCCGTCCAGTGCCCGCCCCCGTTTCCAAGCCAGATCCGCAGCGCCCCGTGGGTCCCCCAGCCGGCGCCGGCAAGATCGAGCACCCCGTCCCCGTTGAAATCCGCGACGGCCACGTCCATGTAAGTCCCGGTCACGGTCGGGTTCAATCCCGGGACCCAGCTGCCGCGCCCGGTGCCCCACCAGACCTGGATGCCGCCCTGGAGGTCGGAGGAGGCATTCGCGGCCACGAGGTCGATGTGGCCGTCGCCGTTGAGGTCTGCGGCCCGCAGGCCCTCGTACTTGTTGATCTCCGTCGGCCCCTTGCCCGCTTTCCACTGACGCCCGGGCTGATTCAGCAAGACCCGGATGCCCGAGGACTGGCGCTGCACGCTGTAGATGAGGTCCGGCAGGCCGTCCTCGTTGACGTCGGCGACCGCGACCGAGCGCACGTCGCCCTCGGCCGGCAGCGTCTGGGGCGCGGAGAACCGTCCGGAGCCCTCGCCGTAGCTGATGGTGATCGCACCCGGGT
>Ga0316630_10000317_pt1 | contig 14333 bp, 7 predicted proteins | sample OWC_May_M1_C1_D6_FD_207658 | JGI IMG/M metagenome (GOLD analysis project Ga0316630, IMG submission 207658) | Wetland soil microbial communities from Old Woman Creek delta, Ohio, United States - OWC_May_M1_C1_D6_A | ecosystem: Environmental > Terrestrial > Soil > Wetlands | place: USA: Ohio...
TCTGAAAAAAAACCTGCCGTTGTGTGTGTAAAAATAGTGAAAAGCGGCTGATTAGAGAGAATGCCTCTTGACAACACATGTAAAATCTGGTAAGCTTGGCAATATCTCGCCAAGGCGATCTTCAAACCATGTAGGATGGTCCTGGCGGGGGGCGGAACGTGTAAGTTGGGGGTGTCTCACGGAAATCACAGTAAACAGGACAAGTACCTTGTTTGGATTGCCGAAGAGGGGAAGGAACTATAAATCCTGACGCAGAAGGACTATGTAGACCGCGGATAGAGAGCGGCCACGAGAACGTATTTTGTGAGAGGTGGAGCATGGTGGAGAGCAGTGGCAATCAGGTGACACGGGCAGGCGTGCACCTCTGGGCAGGTCGATCGTCGCGGCCGGTCGCAACGAGCAGGACAGCCACGGCCCGAATTATCGGAGCCATGGCAATCGTCCTGTTGGCCGGCAGTTCCGCGTTTGGTCAGTTCATCATTCAACCCTTGAAGGTAGTGGTTCCGGCGCCGCCGGGCAGAAGGGTCCCGATCGAGTTGATACTGGAAAACACGACCAATAATACGACTCAGAACGTGGCCCTGCGCCTTGTGGACGTGGCACAGGATCCGGATGGCATATGGCAGGGTATCGAGCCGGACGCGGTGGTGGTAGACGGCCCGAACGGCACCAAACTGGTGAACGTCGGGAGCGAGACCAATCCGAATTTCGTCGATATCTCGAACCTGCGAAGTTGCCAGAGCTGGCTGCGTCTCATGCAGGCGGACGACAACGGGAATCGTAACCTGGAGGTCCTGGCTCTTCATCGCGTCCCGATCCAGATGTTCATCGACGTCCCCTCCGACAGGCGAGGATTCTGGTGTGCGGCGTTACTGGCGCAGGCGAACCTCGGACAGCAGGTGGTCGATGGCTTCACATCCGACGTCGTGCTCGAGTTCCTGGTCCCGGTCATCGTCGAGGTCCAGGGTCGTCCCGAGCCTCAGGGCGTCGAGCTGACCGACGTCGGCCTGGAGTTCCGGCCGCAGGACGAGAACGGACCGGCGGCGACCCTGGTCACACTGTCCGTCAAGAACACCGGCGGAACCTACTCAATGATCAAGGGCTACGCTCGTATCTGGAGCAAGGTCGGCGGTCACTGGCGAAAGCTCGCTGACCGCGAGTTCCCGAACGACGTCAGCATCATTCCGGGTGCGGAGTTCCGTTTGAAGACGGATGTGGGCGTCGCAGTGGGCAGCGGCGACTACAAAGTCGAGGGCTACCTCTATGTCGATGGCCGCCAGAGCGCCGGCGAATCGAAGGAGCTGGCGTTCAAGGGCGATCCTCGGGTGCGCGGTCCAGGCCCGGGTGGCGCGGCCTTGGACCTGCAGCAGCGGGAGGTTGTGATCGAGACTCAGCCCGGCCAGACGCGTTCGGAGACGATCTTCGTGGTCAATGGCTCGGATGAACCCGTTAACGTAGACTTGAAAGTGGCTCTGCCGGATTGCATGCGTGATAAGGTGGCCGGGAATGTGCGCGGCGACCAGTTCGAATGCACTCAGTGGGTGACGGTCACCCCAACGCGGTTCACGCTGGAGAGTCATGCCCGCACCAATCTGAGAGTCGTGTCCGCCATGCCGAACGACGCGACGGGTCCAAACTATTACGCAATGATTGAACTGCATGCCACACATGCGGATGGACAGGAAGGCGGCAAAACGGATTGTCGCGTGGTCATCCGGAACAGGAACGCACAAGGCAGCACGAATATTCAGGGCCTGCCGGTGCGCCTGGCGGAATTGTCGCCCGGCCGATACGCGGTGACCGCGCAGTTCGGCAACTACGGCGACACCCATCTGCAACCGACCTGCTGGGCCTACCTGACCACCGCCGGCGCAACCGGCAGTGGCGATGTGGCCAAGAAGGTCAACTTGAGCAATGATGTCCTCTCGCAGAGCGGGCTCATGCTGCCCCTGGAGACACGCAACTTCACCGGCATCATGGACGTGTCGGGCGTTCCCTCCGGGAAATACCGCCTGACCGCCGTGCTGATGCCTGAGAAGGGCAGTGCGGTCCAGAGGCAGATCGGCCTCGAAATCACGGCCACCGCCAATGGCAAGGCGGTCCGGACGATCGAGATTGGGCAGCCGGTTCCTATAAGACTGTAGCATGCCGCAGAGCGGCATTTGCTTAACGCAAGGCGCGGGATTGCCGATATTCGAGAAAGCCGTGGGATGGCGTGGTTTCGGCGGCTGAAAGGGTCGTTAACCTATGGCAAGGAACTATATCGGTCGAATATTATCGGGCGGGGTGGTGGTTCTGTGCATAATCCTCCTTTTCACGCCATCAACCTTCGGTCAGACCAAGGTGGGGGGCAGGTACCAGACCTTCACCATCTCCGGTACGGTAGGGGAAGCCGGTGTGACCATGCAGGGATTCCCTGTGAAGGCCGGCGATCCGCCGATCATGACGGACGACAACGGCGTGTACACCGTGCAGGTCAGGTACGGCTGGAGTGGAACCGTCACACCCGTCAAGCCTGGCTATACGTTCGATCCGAAGCAACGTGCCTACACCAATGTCACGGAAGACAAGACGAATGAGGACTACACGGGGACACTGCAAACGTTCACCATCTCCGGCACGACAGGCAAGCCGGGCGTGAAGCTGCGCGGCCTGCTGGACGATCCGAACAGTGATGCCACCGGTCGCTACAGCGTCAAGGTGCCCTACGGGTGGGCCGGCACCGTCACACCCGAGCTGGAGGGATTCCGTTTCGACCCGCCGTCCAAGGACTACACTCAGCTCACCGGTGACAAGACGAACGAAAACTACACGGCTCGCGTGCAGACCTTCACCATCACTGGCACCGCCGACGCCGAAGGCGTTCTCATGAAGGGCTTCCCCACCGAAGTAAAGACCGCCAAGGACGGGACCTACAAAGCGGAGGTTCCGTACAAGTGGTCCGGCAAGGTCACACTCCTGAAAGAGGGCTATGAGTTCACGCCCGAGTCTAAAGACTACAGCGAAGTGATCGACAACTACGCGAACGAGGACTACATCGCTCGCGTGTTCACGTTCGAGATTTCCGGCAGCGCGGGCATGGCGGGCGTTGTCATGCAGGGATTGCTTGGGGAGCCGATTACGGATGCGGATGGTCGGTATACGGCCACCGTGCACTACGGATGGTCCGGCAAGATCACCCCGACGAAGGCCGGCTGGAGTTTCAAGCCTGCCGTCCTCGACGTGGCGAAGGTGACGGAGAACAAGGCCGGCCAGGATTTCTCGGCTTCGATCATGAAGTTCAAGGTCGGGGGCACGACCGGCGTCGGCGGGGTGAAGCTGACAGGCCTGCCCGTGGAGCTGACCAGCGGCCCGAGCGGCACCTACACGACGACGGTCGACTTCGGCTGGATCGGAACGATCACGCCGGAGAAGGAAGGCTACATCTTTGAGCCGGCCAGCCTGATGATTGGACCCGTCGAAAAGGATCTGAACAAGCAGGACTTCAAGCCCAAACCTGTGACGTCCACGATTGCCGGCAATGTCGGCATGGCGGGTGTGATGATGCAGGGGTTGCCCGGCCGAGTTGTCTCCGGCGCGGACGGTTCCTACACCGCCGAGGTGCCCTTTAAGTGGACTCAGATTGTCACGCCGATCAAGGACGGCTACACGTTTGACCCGGTCAAGAGAGAGTATAAGGATGTGCGGGAATCGATGACGGCCGAGGACTATGTGGCCACGATCAAGCAGTATGTCATTTCCGGGCGCATCACCTCCGACCGAGGAGTCGCCCTCGCAGATGTTCTGATCCTGACCGATAAGCCCGGCGTCAACACGATGAGCGACATCAACGGCGAGTTCAAACTGTCCGTGGAGCACACTTGGACCGGCAAGATCACGCCGCAGAAAGACGGCTGTACCTTTACTCCGCCCCAGAAGTCGGTCGGCCCGGTCGTTCAGAACATCACCAATCAGAGCTTCATCGGCAAGATGCGGATGGTCTCCATCACCGACAAGATCGAGCTGCAACTGGATGACGGCAAGCCCGCTGACCCGATCCAGGGTGTCACCATCACCGCCAAGCCCGGTGATATTCGCGTGACCACCGACGCCAGGGGCCGCTATACCATTCAGGTCCCCTACAACTGGACCGGCCAACTGTACATGTCCAAGCCGGGGCTTATCTTCGATCCTTGCAGTGTCCTCTATGAGAACCTCGTCCAGGATGTCGATACCGTCAACCCCCCGAGGCCGGTGACCGATAGACCGCCGGTTGTTGATGGGCCGCCGGTCGTCCAGCCGCCGGTCGACAAAACCGTGCCGACTGTGGGGGACAGGCCTGCGACTATGACTGGTCAGGCCAGCGCGGAGAGGGCGAAATTGGATAGAATGCTCGCGAACCTCACTACGCAACTCGAGAATTCCAAGAGCGTGGTGGAGAGGGCCTCGCTGCAGAAACAGATTGAGGATATCCGCAAGCAGGTTGAGGCGCTGCCCAAGCCGGCGACAACGGATGCCAATGACATTCCCGTTGTGCGACCAGACGGGCGTATCACGCCGCCCGTGACGCCACCTGTCATGCCGGAGGGCATTCCGAGCAACGTGGGCCCGATAGTCAGCGGCACCTTCAGCGGCACCGTCATCGATGTCTTGACTCAGATCGCGGCCAGGACCAGCGCGAAGGTGTATGCGGATATGACGGTCAAGCCCGATCCGATCCAGCCGGTGCAGATCACGGCCATGCCCATGGCCTCGGCCCTGTCGATGATCCTCAGGGGCAGCAACTACGCATTCCGCAGAATCGAGAAGCCGGACGAGGCATGGCAGGTGTTCCGCCCGATCACCAACTCGTTCAACGGCGACGATTTGCCGCAGGCGTTGCAGGATATTTCGCTTGCCGCCGGCGTATCCATCTCTAAGGATGACACTGTGGTCGGACGCGTCTATGCGGACCTGCAGGGAGTGCCCCTGGAGGTGGCCCTGGAGACGGTTCTGGCCGGCACGACCTATGTGGCGAAGCGAGAAGGGAACTACTACGTGGTGGCGGACCGCAAGCCGGAAGGCCCTGCCTTCGCCAATATCAGCACGACCCGTCGGCTCCGGCTCAACTACATTACGCCCACTGCGGCTAAGAACCTTCTGTCGACGGCCTTCGCGCCCTACGTCCAGGCCGACGCGGATCCCAACAGCCACATCGTCACGGTGACAGCCCCGGCGGATCTGGCGGAACGCCTCGTGGGTGAGTTGAAGGCCATAGATACCCGGCCGCGGCACGTGCTGCTCGATGCTCGCATCGTCGCGATGGAGCGGGGCGACCTGCTGAACATCGGCGTCGAGTGGGGCATGCCCGCAGGTCAGTTGGGCGGCTTCACCGACTCGTGGGTGCGCGGCACGCCGGCGACAAACGGCGAAGCCATCCCCACCGGCAGCTTCCCGTGGGCCCTCTCGGTAGGTCTGTCGGTCGACAGAACGTTCACGAACGCCCTCACCGCCGCCCTGAACCTGCTCCAGGAGAATAACAAGGTGGACATCCTGTCGAGCCCGCAGATCATGGGGCGCGACGGCAAACGCTCCCGAATCCAGGCGATCACCGAGGAGTACTATGCTCTGACGCCGCCGATCGCCCAGCAGGGCGGGTTCTTCTACTCGCAGACGCAGTTCGAAACCGTCAAGTCCGGCACGACGCTGGAGATCACGCCGCTCATCGGAGACAACAACGACATCACACTGGAGATCGCCGTAGAGGTCAGCGACAGTATCCCGCGAGGCCGCGGCAGCGACTTGCCCGTGGTCACGCGGCGCACCGCCCAGAACTACGTGACGATCCGCGACGGGGGTACGGTGGCCGTGGCCGGCCTGACGGAGAACCGCACACGCGAGAAACAGAAGAAAGTCCCGTGGCTCGGCGACCTGCCGCTGGTCGGTGCCGCGTTCCGCAACAATGACAACGACAAAGCGACTCGGGAAATTGCGGTGTTCGTCACGGCGCACCTGGTGCCGGAGGGCAGTCCGACGACCAGTCATCTCGGGACCCCGACGCCGACGCCGAGCGGCCGGATCATTTCGCCCGCTACGGATTCATTCCGAGAGGAACTGAGGGATGAGTTGTCGCAACAATAAGGTGAATGATGGGTAACCGGCGGGAACGCCCGCCGTGTGCAGTGAGGAGTGCCGAACCGTGCGAGTTGGATGCAGACATATCATCGGGCTGCTGGTCGCGCTGGCTTTAGGGGCGGGCGGTTGCCAGAGCGGGTCCGGAGCGTCCCCATGGCCGAGCTTCAGCCAGAGGGCTCAATCCAGAGACCTGCGCGTGGAGCAGCGCGTCGGCGGCGGGCAGGCTGTGGATTTGAAGGCGAGTGAGATCATCCACATCATGCGGCGGATCGGTCTGGCCAAGGAGCAGATCGTCGATCTCGGTCCTGATCTGCGGGATGCGATGCGGGCCACCGGAGCCGCCGAGCTGATGCACGGAGAGCAGACGGAGGTCAGACTCGCCGCCAACGAAGACCACCTGTTCGTCCAGTCGCGGTCCCAGGGCAGCTTCGTCTATTGTCTCAAGGAGCAGCGATTCGTTCCTGTACCCCCCATGCCCGGAGCCAACCGGTAGTTGACAATCTCTCGCGGTGTGCCGATCACACCGTGGTGAACACCTGAAGCACCCGGAGGAGGGTGCTTTTTTTATTGGCGCGCTTCCCCCAACGCCAGAGCGGGTTGCGGAGACAGCAGCCAGTAATAAGGGATCCATTTCAGATCCTGGATATCGACAGTTTGGGTGCCGTCGAAATCGGCAGCGGCATGCGATGCGGCCTCGGCGCTGTTCGGGTCGCTGCGGCGCCACTGTCGTGCGAAGACGGCGAAATCCTCGAAGTTGACGAACCCGTCGGTGTTGAGGTCGGTGATCTGTCGGGAGACCGTGAGCCTGACGTCGAGCTGGATTCTGCCGACGCCCAGCGTGCTGCCGACGCCAATCTCATTGAGCCCGCCGCCGGCGGTGCCGAGAAAGATGCGGACCGGCTCGCCGGCGAAGACGGTGATCTGGTCGTGGCGCAACCCGTACGGACCGTTGGGATCGTATCCGCACTCGACTTGCTCCACATAGGAGACCGCTTCGAATCGCCAGAGGTACTCGCCCGTCCAGGTGTCCTGTGGCCAGTTCACATCGTAGCGCAGGCTACACGGCGTGCCGGGGGGAAACTCGTCAACGTATACCGTGGCGTCCACGGTGCCCTGGGCTTGCTGATAGAAGTACGTGAACAGCGGCGTCCCCGCCTCGGACCGGAACGAGCCGGACAGGTCGGTCGTCAGCACGATCAGGTTCGGCTCCGCCGTCGCCGAGGCGGCGATGTTGATGCCAAGCCTGCCCGCAAATTGAATCTCGTCCCAGTACGCGTCGGCATAACTGCGTCCGCCGGCGGCCTTGTCACTGTCTTCGACGGGCTCGGCGATGGACCCGAACCACGGGTCATACCAGCCCACTTCCGCCAGAGCCTTGGCTGACGTGGAATAGTCCAGCGTTATGGCGCCCAGGGAATGCACAAGGGTTGTCAGACATGCGCAGGGGAGCAGCACCAGACACCACTTTCGACGTGCCATACTCCAACCTCCAACAGACGTTCGCTCGTATCCGCCTTGGCAGAGACGCAAAATGTTGCGTCTCTACGGACTGGTCGCCGACGCAAGGTTCGCCAACACCAGTATAGCCGCGCGTCCGTTCCGCATAAACAGAATTCTCGCCTCGACTGTCAGTATCCGGAATCCCTGGTGAACGCGTTGATGAGGGCGTTGTGGAGACGCAAAATGTTGCGTCTCTACCGGCCGCCCGCGCGGTATAATCCGGCGGGTAATGGAGATGAACAGAGGCGGTCGGTCGCCTCGTAGTCATGGTTGGACAGGACAAGGTATGGCTGGCGACGTCAAGAAGCGAATTGACCGGTTGCGGAGGGAGATTCGAAAACATGACCACCTCTACTACATCCTCAACCAGCCCGCGATCAGCGACCGGCAGTACGATGAGTTGTTCACGGAGCTCAAGACGCTGGAGTCACAACATCCGGAGCTTGTGACGGTTGACTCGCCCACGCAGCGGGTGTCCGGCCGGCCCCTGGAGCAGTTCGCTACGATCCGACACGCCGTCCCCATGCTCAGCGTGGATAACACCTATAGCGCCGACGAGCTGCGGGCGTTCGACGCCAGGGTGCGAAAGCAGCTCGGCACGACCGATTACGACTACGTCGTCGAGCTCAAAATCGACGGCCTGGCGGTCAACCTGCGGTACGAGCACGGCAGGCTCGTCACGGCCGCCACTCGCGGCGACGGCGAGGTCGGCGACGACGTCACCGCCAACATCCGGACGATTCGTTCCATTCCCCTGGTACTGACTGACGACGAGAAGGTGCCGGCCCTCCTCGAAGTTCGCGGCGAAGTGTACATGCCGACGAGGTCCTTTGTCGCACTGAACGAGGCGCGGGCGGAGGCGGGCGAGACGGCGTTTGCCAATCCTCGCAACGCGGCCGCCGGCTCCCTGAAACTGCTGGATCCCAGAATCACGGCGACGCGCAACCTTGCCTTCTACGTGTACGGGACGGGCGAGCTTTCCGGGCCGCCGGCCGAGGATTACCATCGCACGTTGCAGCGGCTCAGAGAGTTGGGCCTGCCCGTCAATCCGCACGTCCGCAAGGCCGCCAACATCGACGAGGTGATCGAGATTTGCATGAGCTGGAAGGACCGGCGCTCTACCCTCACCTACCAGACCGACGGCATGGTCATCAAGGTCAATCAATTCAACTACCGCGACATCCTTGGAGCGACCGGGCGGGCGCCGCGATGGTGTATCGCCTACAAATTCCCGGCCGAGCGGGCACAGACTGTCGTGCAATCCATCGTCGTCCAGGTCGGCAAGACGGGGGCACTGACGCCGGTAGCCAAATTCAAGCCGGTGCAACTGGCGGGGACCACGATCGGCAGCGCGAGCCTCCACAACTTCGACGAGATGCATCGGCTGGATGTCCGGGTCGGCGATACGGTGCTGATTGAAAAGGCCGGCGAGATCATTCCGCAGGTTGTGGAAGTGAAGAAGGAGTTTCGTCCGGCCGGCGCCAAGCCGTTCCCGGTGCCCAAGGTCTGCCCTAACTGCGGCACGCCGGTCGTCAAGGACGAGGCGTACGTCTACGTACGCTGTCCGAATCCCGAGTGCACAGGGATGTTGACAGAGCGTCTGCGCTACTTCGCCGGCCGCGACCAGATGGACATCGAGCACCTGGGCATCTCGTTGATCGAGCAACTGATTGCCGGCGGGCTCGTGACCAACTTTGCGGACCTGTACCGGCTCACCAAAGATGATCTGCTCTCACTGGAGCGCATGGGTGACAAGAGCGCCCAGAACGTGCTGGACGCGATCGAGGCGAGCAAAACCCGGCCGCTGTGGCGGTTCATCGCGGGACTGGGCATCCGCCACGTCGGCAGCCAGTCGGCGGAGATTCTGGCCGACCGCTTCGGCTCCCTGGAGGCGCTCATGAACGCCGACCAGGAAGAGTTGGAGAGGACAGACCAGGTCGGGCCCGTCATGGCGGAGAGTGTCTACCAGTACTTCCATGATCGACGTCATCGCGACGTGATTGACCAGTTGCTTGCCGCAGGCGTCCGTCCTCAGCCGCCGGCGCCGAAGAAGACCGCCGGCAAACTGCAGGGCAAGACCTTCGTCGTCACCGGGACGTTGAAGAACTTCACTCGCCCGGAGGCGGAGCAGGCCATCCGCGACGCGGGCGGCAAAGTCGCAGGCAGCGTCGGCAAGAAGACCGGCTTTGTCGTGGCCGGAGAGGACCCGGGAAGCAAACTGGACAAGGCGCGAACCCTCGGCGTCGAAGTCCTCGACGAAGAGCAGTTCGTGAAGATGATCGGCCGGGCAAAGAAGTGACAGGTGCACGGGCCCATACGATGGGTTCCTGGATTCCCGCCTTCGCGGGAATGACATGACGCGCGGGTGTTCATGATGTGCCCGCGCTCTCTTGTAGAGACACAACATTTTGCGTCTCCGCGGCAGCGCAGAAGGCATGGAGGTCTGTAGGACGAAAGGACAGTGACGTGAACGCGCAGGACGAGAAATTCATGCGGTCGGCGCTGAAGCTGGCTGAGAAAGGCATCGGCTCGGTGGAGCCGAATCCGGCGGTCGGGTGTATCATTACCGGCGCCGGCCGGAAGATGGGCACAGGTTATCACAAGCAATTCGGCGGGCCGCACGCGGAGATCAACGCTCTCGAAAGCTGCAAAGCCCTCGGTTTCAATCCCCGGGGCGCGACGATGTACGTGACGCTCGAGCCGTGCTGCCACCAGGGCAAGACCGGGCCGTGCACGCAGGCCATCATCGGCGCCGGGATCAAGCGGGTCATTGCCGCGACGGTGGATCCGTCCGCTCACGCCAACGGCAAGGGGTTCGAGCAGTTGCGCCGGGCGGGAATCGAAGTGGAAGTGGGGCTGTGCGAGCGGGAGGCCAGGCTCCTCAACGCGCCGTTCTTCAAATATGCCACGACCGGCAGGTGCTGGGTCGTGCTCAAGTGGGCCCAGAGCCTCGACGGCAAGCTCGCCTTCACGGACCCCTCGCCGGAGAAACGATGGATTACGAACGAGGCCAGCCGCAATGACGCCCACAAGTTGCGCCGCCGTGTCGGCGCGATCATTGTCGGCATCAAGACCGTTCTGGCGGACGATCCCATGTTGACGCCCCGGCCAAGCAGAGGAAGAAAGCCGATCCGCGTTGTCCTTGATGACTCGCTCCAGATCCCGCTGACGTGCCGGCTCCTGCGCACGACGAGGACATGCCCCGTCTTGATTTATGCTCGTGAAGAGACAGCCGGAGCAGACGCCAAAACTGTCGAGCGAATCGCGAAGAAGGGCGCGGAGGTACTGACCTGGTCCGACGCGCAACACGGCTCCAATCTGGCCCAATTGCTGGAGTCGCTGAGCAAACGCGGGATAGCCCAGGTGCTCGTGGAGGGCGGCCCGACGGTCCTGGCCTCCTTCCTGAAGCAGGGCCTGGCCGATGAGATTCGGGTGTATATTTCGCCGAAGGTTCTCGGGGCCGGCGGGACCGCCTCGATTGGCGAATCGATGGTGGACCTGCGGCAGGCTGTTCAACTGAGCCATGTGGCCATCAAGGCATTTGACGAAGACGTCCGTATCAGCGGCCTGCCGGGCGCCATGCCCGCACCCGCGCAGCCCTGATGCCCCCTGTAAGCCCTGCGTCTGTGCTGCACAAATCCGCCCTCGGATACCCGCCATGCCGCCTTCACGAAATGCGCAAATCCCCCTTGACTGGGGTCCGGACGTGGCGTATACTATACTTGTTGCGGGTGCATACGGAGATCTATAGGTCTCGCAAGCACCGGCCGCGGTTCGGTGCGATTTGGCATCTCGCAACAAGGAGACGGGCCTACAACCAGTTCGATTCATTCGAGCCTACGTCTCCTTTTTTTATGCGCGTGAATCTCGTCACCACCCGCTTCCGCCACCGTTGCCTACCGAATCCCTGTCCAGGCATCCAAATTTTTGCGTCGGGGGAGTGATTTCCCTGCATGGAACCCGGTAGTCGGGTACAATACGAAGGACTTTTTTTTGTTGGGGATGGTCTGGGATGAGTAGCAAGTGTTTGGAGCAGATCAACAGCCCGGTAGACCTGAAGAAACTACAGGCGGCCGAGCTTTCAGATTTAGCCGAAGAGATTCGGCAGTTTATTCTGAATTCAGTGAGCAAGTCCGGCGGCCACCTGGCGAGCAACTTAGGCGCGGTCGAGTTGACGCTGGCGTTGCACTACGTGTTCGACTTCAGCCAGGACAAGCTGCTGTGGGACGTAGGCCACCAGTGCTACACCCACAAGATTGTCACCGGCCGCAAGGCGGGTTTCGACCTGTTACGCCACGCGGGCGGAATCAGCGGCTTTCCCAATCCGGCCGAGAGTGAATACGATCAGTTCACCGTCGGTCACGCCGGCACGTCCGTCGCCACGGCCATTGGGATGGCCTTGGCCGAGCAACTGAAGGCCGGGAAGGCCGAGACCGACCTGAAACGGTCCCGACGCGACGCCGACAAGCTCAAGCCCGTCGCGCCGAAGATTGTTGCCGTGGTGGGTGATGCCAGCATCGTCAACGGCACCTCCTTCGAGGCCTTGAACAACCTCGGCCTGATCAAGCGACAGATGCTGGTCGTGCTCAACGACAACAACATGGCCATCGACGCGACCGTTGGGGCGGTGGCCAAATACTTCTCCAAGTTTCGGCTGAGCCACACGTACGAGGACCTGCGCTGGACAACCAAGACGATCCTCGAACACGTCCCCGGCATCGGCCGCAGCGTCGAGGATGCCCTCGAAAGAGTCAAAAAGAGCATCCGAATGACCCTGGCTCCGAGCCAGATGTTCGAGAGTCTCAACGTGCCTTATTTCGGCCCCGTGGATGGCCATGACATCGAGTCGCTCGTGAAGATATTCAGGACGCTCGGCCAAGTGGATCATCCGGTCCTGCTGCACGTGTACACGAAGAAGGGCAAGGGTTTCAATCCCGCCGACAAGGGACCGGCGAAATTCCACTCGACAGGTCCGTTCACGATCAACGGCGACACCGTGGAATCGACGGCGACGGAGCATCCGCAGACTTTCACGGATGCCTTTGGCCGGTCGCTGACCGCGTTGGCCGACCAGGATGACCGGATCGTGGCGATCACCTCGGCGATGTGTGACGGGACCGGCCTGGTGGAGTTCCGCCAGAAGTTCCCGGACCGGTTCTATGACGTGGGCATCGCGGAAAGTGCGGCGGTGGACATTGCCGCGGGCCTGGCCAGGAACGGCATGCGTCCGGTCGTGTGTATCTACTCGACCTTCCTGCAGCGAAGCTTCGACCAGATCTTCCAGGAGGTATCGCTTCAGAACCTGCCGGTCATCTTCTGTGTGGACCGGGCCGGCATGGTTGGCTGTGATGGGGCCACTCATCATGGCCTGATGGACATTGGCTACCTGCGGATGCTGCCCAACATGGTCCTGACGGCCCCGGCTGACGCCGGCGAGATGAACCAGGCGCTGCAATTTGCTCTGGGGCAGGCTCGGCCGGTCGTGATCCGCTACCCGAAGGACCTCGTTCCCGCCGACGAGTCCGTGCAGACGGCCACGGAAAAGCCATTCGAGCTGGGCAAGAGCATCGTGGTCCAGCGGGGCCGCAAGCCGTCTCTGGCCATCGTCTGTTACGGCAGCGTCCTGGCCGAAGGCCTGAAAGCCTCCGATATCCTCAGCTCCGAGAAAATCTCGACGGAAGTCATTAATGCCCGCTTTGCCGCGCCGATTGATGAGCGACTCATCAGTCTGCTGTCGACGGGCAAAAGTCTGATCACAGTCGAGGACCACTACCTCTCATGCGGATTCGGCTCGGCTGTGCTCGAGATGGCGGCCACCGAAGGCTGCGATCTGGGCAATATCCGCGTCCTCGCTGCCCCAAGGTGCTTTATCGGGCATGATTCCCGGAGTGCCCAACTTATCCAGGCCGGCATAAATGCCGATGAAATAGCTAAAACTGCCAGGGAACTGATGGCAAACCGAGGCAGTAAGGGACCCGTAAAGGAACAAGTTGGGCAGATATGAGCAGGCGGGGCCGCATCGTGGTCCTGGCTTCACCTTCGCAACGAGAGCTATGAGACAGGGCAAGTCTCTACCCCGAATAGTGATCTTCGGCGACCCGGCGAGAGGACCTGTCGCCGAGGCCATCCGGGACTTTTCGCAGTTTCTCAAGGACAAGGCTGAGTTAGTCGCCATTTGTCACATCTCCGGATGCAAGGCCGAAATCCTCAAGGATATCGACTTTGCGGTCGTCCTCGGTGGCGACGGGACAATCATCTCGGCCGCGAGAACCCTCAGCGAAGCAAGGGTCCCGGTCATTGGCGTCAATATGGGCAAGCTGGGCTTCCTGGCCGAGTTCAGCGCTGGCGAGTTCAAGAAATGGTACAGCGACATCGTCTCGGGCAAGGCACCGGTCGAGAAGCGGATGATCCTCAGTTGCCGGGTCACGGACAAATCCGAGGGTGATGCCCCGCGGTTCCGCTCGAAAGCGGTCAATGACGTGTACATAACGGCCGGGCCGCCCTATCATGTCATCGAGCTGAACATCTCGGTGGACGGTCAGCATGTGGCCAGTTGCGTGGGTGACGGCCTGATCGTCTCGACGCCGTCCGGCTCGACAGCTTATAACCTGTCCGCCGGCGGGCCAATCCTGGCCGGAGCGATGGAGGCAATGGTCATCACGCCCATCTGCCCGCACTCGCTGAGTTTCCGCCCGATCGTCATTGGGGCGGCCAACGTCGTGCAGATTACCGCCACTCGG
>Ga0316630_10000318_pt1:0-12500 | contig 14316 bp, 8 predicted proteins | sample OWC_May_M1_C1_D6_FD_207658 | JGI IMG/M metagenome (GOLD analysis project Ga0316630, IMG submission 207658) | Wetland soil microbial communities from Old Woman Creek delta, Ohio, United States - OWC_May_M1_C1_D6_A | ecosystem: Environmental > Terrestrial > Soil > Wetlands | place: USA...
CCGCGAGTGCGAGCGTTCCGAACGCGAGCGCACGCGGGGCGGCATCGATCGCGTTCGTCGCGGCGAGCGCACGGTTCGCGGCCTCGCGCGCGAGGTCGCCGCGCCCGGTACGCGCGTAGTGTTCGCCACTCGCGAGCGCGACCGTCACCGACACCGCGTGGGTGGGCCCGTAGCTCGCATCGAGGATCGAGCGCGCGCCCGCGAGCTCGACATCCGCACGCGCGCGATCGCCGAGCGCGACCGCGAGCTGCCCGCGGTTGAGGCGCGCGTATCCGACGAGCGGGTGGTTCTCGCCGAGCGATCTGACCTGGAGCTCGAGTCCGCGGTCCATCACCTCGGCGGCTTCGCGGTACTTGCCGAGCGCACCCTTGACGAGCCCGAGGTTGACGAGCCCCGCCGCGAGCTCGGGATGGTTTGCACCCAGGTCGCGCTCGGCGAGACGCGTCGCCTCGGCGAGGTGATCGTGCGCCGACGCCATGTCACCGACGTTCATCTCGGCGATGCCGAGCATCGCGATCGTCGGGCCGAGGTTCGGGTGCTCCGCGTCGAGCTTCCTCCACGCCGCGATCGCACGCTCGAGCGCCGGCTTCGCGTTCACGGCATCGGCCGCGGTCAGATAGATATTGCCTTCGACGTGCGCGAGCTTCGCCGCGATGTCGTCGGACAGCTCGAGCTTCGCGCGCAGCGACTCGCCCGTACGCACCCAGTCGAGCGACTCCGACGCGCGCGACGAATCGAACGCACCGGTGAACGCGATCGTCGACGCCGCGATCGCCGCCGTCCGGTGATCCCGAATGCCGAGCGCGAGGTCGAAGCACTGCTTCGCGACGGTCCGCGCTTCGTCGTAGCGACCGAGCACGGTCAGCGCCTCGGCTTTCCATAGCAGCGCCGCGATCTGCGTCGGTTCGTAGCCGAGCGTCGAGCCTTCTCGCGCGACGAGCTCCGCGGTCGCGAGCGCGTCGCCGCCCTCGCCGGCGATCAGGCGCACGCGCGCCTCGGCCAACTTGTCGTCGAGCTCGTCGAGCTTCTTCGCGACCGCCGGATCGGTCGGCCGCGGTGGACCTGCTTCGAGCTCGACCGTATCCGCGCACCGCGAGATCGGCGGGAGCTCGGCAACGGCGCGCGTCGCGACGTCGATGATCGCCGGCGTCGCCCGTGCAAAGCGATCGCTCAGCGCCGCGAGCCGGCGCCGCCAGTCGCGCAGGCACGCCATGCGTCGATCGAGCAGCGCGGGCGATTGCTCGTGCCGCACGTGCGTCGCCGCGCACGCGTCCTGGTGCGCGTCGAGCCACGTCGTCGTCGCGCGATCGAGGAGCTCGGCCACGCGCGTGAACGTCGCCGCCGCACGCGCGTCGCCGGTCGCGGCGAACGACTTCTCGATCGCGGCCTTGCGCGCGCCGTCCCAGACGCCGGCGAGCTCCGCCGTCGGTCGCGCGCACGCGGGCCCGCTGTCGCTGTTCCCGCCGCGCGCGATCATCACGCCCGCACCCGCACCGAGGACGGCGGTGCCGACGAGCGCCGCGATCACGAGGCGGCGGCGCGAGCGTGCACGATCGAGCTCGGCGATGACCGCCTCCATCGACCCGAACCGCCCCGCCGGATCGCGCGACAGCCCGCGTTCGAGCGCGCGCACGATCGGCCGAGGCACGCGGGGCTTGCGAGGCGGATCGGGCAGCGGCCGCGCGTGCGCTTCCCGCAGCTCGTCGACGGAGCTCCCCCCGTACGGCCGAACCGCATACAGCGCTTCCCACATCGTCGCGCAGAACGCGAACTGATCCGAGGCCGCGCTCGCGGGCGCGCCCTCGAACAGCTCCGGCGCCATGTAGGCCGGCGTGCCGGCGATCGTGCCGGTGTGCGTCGCCGTGACCGGCGCATCGTCATCCACGCGCGTCGCCGTCGCGCGTGCGAGCCCGAAGTCGACGACGCGCACGCGTCCGTCATCACCGACGAGCACGTTCTCGGGCTTGACGTCGCGGTGCACGATGCCGGCGCGATGGGCCGCCGCGATCCCCTGCCCGACCTGCCGCATCACGTCGACGATCGCCTGCACCGTACGCGGCGCTCCGAGCCACTCGCGCAGGTTGCGCCCGACGACGAGCTCCATCGCGATGAACACGCGCGTCGGCGTCATCTCCGCGAGCACGCCGGCATCGAAGATCGCGGCGACGTTCGGGTGCCCGATCGTCGCCATCACCTTCGCCTCGCCGAGCAGGTCGTCGTGCACGATGCCGCGATCGACGTCGAGCACCTTGAGCGCGATCGTGCGGGCGAGCTGCGGATCCTTCGCGCGATACACGCGACCGAAGGCGCCCGCGCCGATCCGATCGACGATCTCGTAGCGCCCCACGCGTACGAGCTCCGCATCGCCGCCGAACAGCGCGCGCTCGATGCGTCCGATCGCCGCCGCCTCGCCGAACGAGACGGTGTCTTCGAGGTCAGGTCTGCGGGTCATCGCTCATCGCCGAGGGCAACGTGCCGAGCCACTTGTCGAGCTCGCCGACGACGCTCGCGAGCAGCTCCTCCGAGCCCGCGGTCGCCTCGATGCGTTCGCGCAGCAGCTCGCGCCCGCGTGACAGGAGGCTCTTGATCGTTCCGACCGGCCGCTCGAGAGCTTCGGCGATCTCGGCGATCGGCATCGCCTCGAAGTAGAACAGCTCGAGCGCGATCTGATAGTCGACCGGCACGCTCTGCAGCGCGCTCGCCAGCAAGCTCTGCTGCTGCTGCCGCGCGATGATCTTCACGGGGCTCGCACCCGCGTCGGGCGCCGACCACGTGAGCGGATCGAAGCGCTTGTCGGCCCGTGTCTTCGCGCGCAGGTGCATCAGCAGCTGATTACGCGCGACGCCGAACAGGTACGCGCGAAACGGCGCACTGCCCAGCCGCGCGGGATCGAGCTGCGCGATCGCGAGGAACGTGCTCTGCGTCAGATCCTCCGCCGCGTCGGGAATCTTCGTGCGAAAGAACCGCGACACGCTGCGGATGTGCCGGCGAAACAACTGATTGCCGCGCTCGCGATCGCCGTTGCGCCACAGCTCCAAGAGCGCGCGATCGTCGGGCTCGTCGGTCACGGCGTGATCCTATCAAGCCAACTGACGGCCGCGCGTGCGCGCGCCATCATCGTCGACTCGTTATAGCGATCGATACGGCTCTTCACGCGCCCGAACAGCGCGGCGTATTCGGCGTCGGGCAGCTTCGTCAGGTTCACCTGCGGCGTGCGGAAGTCGATCGAGCCCGGCATGTGGCTCCCACCCGCGAGCGTCCACAGCTCGGTCCCGGGCAGCGGCGTCGCCGAGAACAGCGAGATCGCGTCGAGGCCGAGCGAGGTCGCGAACTCCGCCGTGCGCTCGATCAGCACCTCGTCTTCCCAAGGAAAGCCGACCATGAAGAACCCCGAGCACCGAATCCCGCGCGCCTTGACGAGCTCGACGGCCGCACGGATCGACTCGAGCGACATCTTCTTGCGGATCTTCGCGAGCGACTCGAGGTCACCCGACTCGATGCCGAAGAAGATCTGCTCGCAGCCCGCGCGCACCATCACATCCACGAGCTCGCCGTCGACGCGATCGGTGCGGGTCTGGCACGTGAACGGCAGCGCGAGCCCGCGCGCGGTCATGCCCTCGCAGATCGCGACCGTCCGCTCGCGATGCAACGAGAACACGCTGTCGTGAAAGAACAGGCCGGGCACGTCGTGCGCGTGCCGCAACTCCTCGATCTCGTCGAGGACATCGGTCGCCGACCGATACCGCGTCTTGCGATCGACGCTCTGCGGGACCGCGCAGTAGATGCAGCGATACGGGCACCCGCGCAGCGTGATGAGCGCCTGAAACAGCGAAGGATGAAGGTCCTCGTTCCACACCACGTGCGCCGGATCGCGAAGCGGGAACGGCAGCGTGTCGAGGTCTTCGATCGCCGGTGCGCTCGGGTTGATCACGATCCCCATCGGCCCGCGCCACCCGAGCCCCGCCACGCGCGCAGGCTCGATCGTCCCCGCCTCCTCCAGCGCGCGCGCGAGCGACACGATCGCGTGCTCCCCTTCGCCCTGCACGACGTAGTCGATCGCCGGCGCCGCGCGCAGCGCCCCGCGCGGATCCGCCGACGCATGCGTCCCCCCGAGCACGATCACGATCTCCGGATTCACCTGCTTCGCGACTTCGGCCAGCTTCGCGGCCGCCGGAAGCGTCGCCGTCACCGCGGTGATGCCGAGCAGCCCCGGGCGCTCGCACTCGATCGCCCTCCCGATCTCGCCCCACGGATCGTCGCCGCGATACGCGCGCACGTCGGGCAACAGCAACCGCACGTCGTGTTCGGCCGCGAGCATCGCCCCCAGGTACGCGAGGCCGAGTGGCAACACGTGCCGGGTGTGCCCCTCCCCCGCCAAGAACATCTGCGGAGGATCGGCGAGCAGGATGCGCACGCGTCGATGATACGTCAGTCGTCGGGCGCCGAGTCGTCAGTTCCCGCGGTCGTCATCCCACCCGTACGCCGTCGATCGCCCTCGTCAAGGCCTGCTTGCCCACCGCCGTCACGCGGGTCTTGTCCAGGTTGATCGCTCGCAGGTGCTTCGCGAACGGTGACGCCGCGAGCGCCCGTGCACCGACGTCGGTGACATCGTTCGCGCGCAAGCTGAGCACCTGCACGTGGGCGAGCAGTGGTGCATCGGCGAGAATGCGAACGGCGGCGTCGTCGAGGCGCGTCGCCTGGAGGCAGAGCTCGCGCAAGGCGGTGAGGCCGCTGCCGCCGACGAGCGCACGCAGCCCTTCGGTGCCGAGCGGATTCGACGTGAGATCGAGCGTGCGTAGCTCCGCGAACGCGTCTCCGATCGCGCGCGCGCCGTCTCGACGGATGGTGCACGTTCGCACGTCGAGGGCACGCAGCTGGCGCAGGTGCTCGGAGCTCGCGAGCGCTGCGGCGCCGTCACACCCGATGCGGTTCGTGACGAGGCTGAGCGCGCGCAAGCTGCGTGTGTTGCGGCACCCCGCCAGCGCGAGGGCGCCCGCCTCGCCGAGCTTGGCCTGCCGGAGCTGCAGCTCCTCGAGCAACCGCGCGGCGTCGAGAAGGTCGATCACCCGGTCTGCGCCGACGTTCGCCATCACGAGATCGAGTGCACGCAGCTGCGCGACCGCTCCCCACTTGATCAGCGGGTCGGGCTGCCACGTCCGCGTGTCGGCGACCTCGAGCCGCTGCAGCGCGCGTGGCCGCGTCGAGCACACGTCGCGGAGCGCCGACGCGTGGATCGCGAGCGCCCGCAACTGCACCAGCGCCCGCGCGTCGAGCCTGATGCGTGCGCTCCCGTTCAAGTTGGAGAGCTCGAGCTCGACGAGCGTCGGCACCACGTCGAGTACACGCTCGAGAGACTTGCGCCCGTCGGCCATGATCCGCGAGACGAAGCCGCGCTCGAACACGTAGCGCCGATGAGCCGATACCGATTTCGCACCGGCCGCCCACGTCGCTTCATGCTCGCGCAGGAGCGTGTTCTCGCGGCTTCGCAGCGTGCGCGCACGATCCGGATCCGCGGGCTCGTCGTCGAGCAGCGCATCGCCCACCCATTCGAACGCGGTCGGGCGCTGCACGTGGCCGAGCTGCGCGAGCTCGCACTGGACGGCGATGAACTCTCCGAGCGGATCGCCGCGTCGCTGCAGCACCTCGGCGTAGGCGAGGCGCGGTGCATCGTCATCCAGGTTCGCGCGTATCTCGGCGAGGTGATCGTCCACGGGCGCTCACCTCGATCAGGTCAACACGGGCTCGGTCGGCGTGGTCGGCGGCGGCGTATCACCACCGGTTCCGCCACCACCGCCACCGCCGTCACCGCCGTCGCCGCTGTCGCCACCATCACCATCGCCCGGGTCATCGACGACGTCTTCATCGCAGCAGCCGTTCTCGTCGCAGCCGGGCTGCGGGAACATGCAGTTGTGCTTCTTGTCGTCGCCTTGGCCGCTGTTGCCGTCGCCGATGCAGTCGACCTTGCCGCTGCTCAGATCGTCGCAGTTGTCGCCGTTTGAAGTGCCTTGGCACTTGTTGTTGGTGTGCTTCTTCGGCTTCGGCATGTAGCTGCCGTTCGGCGTGCACGTCTCGAGCGTGTACGCGTTCACGTGCTCGGTCGGGCTTTGACAGGCAGCGACGGCGAACACGAAACAAACGAGGGCGAGAAAGCGCATAGGGGTGACCTCCACCGCCATACATAGGCAACCGCCGTGCCTCGGCTATCTGCGCGGAATCGTGATTTGCGGTCGCCTCGAGCCAGTACGAGTTGAACCGATCGGTACAATCTGAACTGGTGCAGGCGAAGCCAGTGCACGGAGGGGGTGTCTTGGTCGCGGTCGGCGAGACCGCGTTCGGCGCGTATACGTTGCCGCCCAAGGAGAAGGTGACGATCGGGCGATCGGACGACAACGACGTGTCGATCAACGATCCGTCGATGTCGCGCGAGCACGCGGTCATTCACTTCGGCGACGACGTCTCGATCGAAGATCTCGGCAGCACGAACGGCACCCGCGTTCGCGAGCCCGCGCAGTGGACACCCGATCTCGATCCGCGCGAGATCGCCGCGAGCGAACGCCAGCTCGAGCGCGGCGAGCGCGTGCCGTTGGTCTCGGGCTCGATCGTCATGCTCGGAACCGTGATGCTGATGTTTCAAGCGCGCCCGGCGCGCGGGCGGCCCCGACGGATCTGGCCGCGCGCGTTGTTCGAAGAGCGCGTCGAGGAGGAGTGTGCGCGCGCCGCACGCGAGAAGCGCACGTTCGCGCTCGTGCGCATCCGCCTCGCGGGTGCGACCACACCGACCGCGACGATCGACATCGACAAGCACCTCGTCAACGCACGACCGAGCCTCGGACCGCAGCACATCGCCGAAGACATCCTCGCGAACACGACACGCGCGGGCGACGTCATCGCTGCCGATGAAGCCGGCGAGTACGACGTCTTGCTGTGTCCCGCCGCCGCCGCCGATGTCGAAGACCTCGTCGCGCGGCTGGAGGAAGCGTTCAAGCTGCGCGGCATGAACGTCGAGATCGGGCACGCGTTGTATCCACGCGACGGTCGCTCGACCGACGCACTCCTCGCACGCGCCGCGAAAGGCGGCACACCCGAGATCGATCTGCCGCATCAGATCATCGTGCGCGATCCCCAGATGATCGCGCTCCACCAGCTGATCGATCGGGTCGCGGCGAGCGATGTGACGGTCCTCCTGCTCGGCGAGACCGGCGTCGGCAAAGAGGTGATCGCGGAGACGCTCCACCAAAAATCACGGCGCGCCGCGGGCCCGCTCGTTCGCATCAACTGCGCGGCGCTGCCGGAAGGCCTCCTCGAAGGCGAGCTGTTCGGGCACGAGCGCGGCGCCTTCACCGGCGCCGACAAAGCGAAGATCGGCCACTTCGAGTCCGCGCAAGGCGGCACGATCTTCCTCGACGAGGTTGGTGAGATTCCGCTCTCGACACAGGTCAAGCTCCTGCGCGTCCTCGAAGAGCGCAAGGTCCTTCGCCTCGGCGCGCGCGCGCCGACCTCGGTCGACGCGCGCATCATCGCGGCAACGAATCGCGACCTCGAGCAGGAGGTCGCCGCGGGCCGGTTCCGCCAAGACCTGTTCTTCCGGCTCAATGTCTTCCCGCTCGACATCCCGCCCCTTCGCGAGCGCACCTCCGAGATCGTTCCGCTCGCCACCGTGTTCATCGCGAGCATGTGCGAGCAGATGTCGCGCCGCACACCGCCGCGCCTCGATCCATCCGCCGTCGCCGCACTCGAGACCTACGCCTGGCCGGGTAACATCCGCGAGCTCCGCAACATCGTCCATCGCGCCGTCTTGCTCTGCCATGGCGACGTCATCACCGAGGCACACCTCCCGCTCGAGCGCATGGGCCGCACGCTCAGCGCTGCGACGCCCGAGCGAGCCCTGCCGGTCGTCGACGACCGCGGGGTACGCCCGCGCGCCCTTGGGTTGCCGACGACTCCGCCGCCCGTCCCGGCCGCGGCGGCGAAGGGCGCGGCGAACCTGAAGGACGACGTCGAGCAGATGGAGCGCGATCGCATCGTCGCCGCGCTCGAAGAGTGCGCCGGCAATCAGACGCGAACCGCCGCGCTCCTCGGCATCACGCGCCGCGTGCTGCTCAACCGCCTCGATCGCTACGGCATCCCGCGTCCACGCAAGTAACGCTAGAACTGCTTGTCGACCGCCGCGGTCTTGCCCGACTCGACCTCGATGTCCTGCGTCTTCGCTTTCTTCGTGCTCGGCTCGAGCAGCGTGATCTTGTGCTTGCCCGCGGGCACCGCGAACTTCTTCGGCGTCATCATCTGCGTCGAGCGGCCATCGACGTAGATCATCGCGGGCACGTTGCTCGTGACCGATACCCTGCCGGTCGCACTATCGGTCTTGTTCGCGACGTTCGCGGGCAACTCCGCGACCGACTTGTCCTCGCGCGCCTTCTCCACCTTCTTGTCGCGCTTCCTGACCTCGCGCTTCTCGGCCTTCTCCGCCTTCGCGATGGCCGCGGCGCGCTTGCTGCTGCGCGTCGCCGCGCGCGCCGATCGCTTGCTCTTCGCGACATCGACCGCGTCCATCTCGATCTCTTCTTCTTGCACTTCTTGCGCTCCGCGCGCTTCCGCACCGACGACGACGGCGCCCTTCGCCAGCTCGAGTGACTCTTCGACCCGCGCTTCGGCGAGCTTCGATGCCATCACCGCCGACACGTTACTCGCCTCGTTCGGCGCCTCGATCGGGGTCACTTGGACCTGCGGCGCTTCGACCTGCGTTGCCGCTGCCTCGGTCGGCTTCGCTGCCTCGGTCGGCCTCGCTGCCTCGGTCGGCTTCGCTGCCTCGGTCGCTGCCTCGGTCGGCTTCGCTGCCTCGGTCGGCTTCGCTGCCTCGGTCGGCTTCGCTGCCTCGGTTGCTGCCTCGGTCGCTGCCTCGGTCGTCGTGGCCAGAGTCGCGGCCGCGGCCTCCGCTTGTCGGGCCTTCCTGCCTTGGCCATCGAACGCGAAGTAGCCGCCGGCAAACACCGCGAGAACCATCAGTGCAACGAGCGGGGCCGCAAACCGCTTCACCGTGTAGACGAGGTCGGCGACAAACGGACGACGCGTACCGCTCGGAAGAGTCATCGCCAGCGGCGTGACCCGCATCGTCGGCTCGGGCAATGGCGCCGCGTACGAGGCTACGTACGGCGCCATGGCTGACGAAGCGGATGGTGCCGCGGCTTGCGAGGTATACGCCATGTGCTGCGCGTGCCGCGAAACCCACTTGTCGACGCGAATGGTCGCCTCGTCGTCTTCCGGATCGTGATAGATCGGCATCACACCGCGCATCGTCGCTGCGTGATTCGCGGCGATCGCGCGCGCCTCCGCCGACGGAACACCTTGCAGCGTCGACGGTGCCGCTCCCTGTGCCGCGAGCGTGCGCGCGGCTGCCGAACGAGCCGCCGCCGCGCGTGCGGCCGGCCCACCGGTGGTCACGTTGGCGCGCGCCGACGCGACGCGCGCCGCGTGGCGCGCACCAGGCGTCGCGGGCACCTGCGCTTGCAGTGCACCGGGCGTCGCGGGAAGCGTTCCCATCGACGTGCTGCCCATCGGCAGCGTCGGCGTCATCGGGAGCATCGTCATCGGTTGCGGCGCTGCCGGTCGCGATGCCATCGGCTGCGTTGTCATCGGCGGCGGCTGCGTCATCGGCTGCATCGCCGGCGGCTGCTGCGCCATCGGCTGCATCGCCGGCGGCTGCTGCGTCATCGGCTGCTGCGTCATCGGCAGCATCGCCATCGGCTGCATCGCCATCGGCTGCATCGCCATCGGCTGCTGCGTCATCGGCTGCATCGCCATCGGCTGCTGCGTCATCGGCTGCTGCGTCATCGGCTGCATCGCCATCGGCTGCAGCGGCTGCGTCATCGGCTGCATCGCCATCGGCTGCATCGCCATCGGCTGCATCGCCATCGGCTGCTGCTGCTGCGTCATCGGCTGCATCGCCATCGGCTGCATCGCCATCGGCTGCATCGCCATTGGCTGCCGCGGCTGTGGTGCGGTTGGCAGTGGCATCGGTGCCGATCCCGCGGCGAGCTGTTGCGTTGGCATCGGCATCGTTGCCGAGCTCATCGATCCCATCGGTAATGTCGCGACAGGCGCCGGCGCGGGCGTCCCGTTGGCTGGTCGTTGCCCACCCCGCAAATTCACCTGATTTCGCGCCCAGAACAGATCCTCCGCAGACTCGCGCTCGGCGGACTCGCGCTCCAACTTGGGCGCCGTCACGAGGTGGATCAGATCGTTGATCGCGGTGTTTTCCTGGGCCATGGGTGAGCTCCCGTAAGCGAAGCAAGCCGCTACGAGCACTCGTGGTGCACGGCACAGACCAACCGAGCGCTGATCCTTTCGATAAGTTGGGCCACCCGAAATGGCAGTCAGACTTTGCTGGCTACGCTCCTAGCCGGGTCCCGATGACCCACGACGACGATGTTTCGCCGTGTTGGCCGGACCTCCTGTTTCCTACGCCGAAGCCGATGTGGTTGCAGATCCCGCCGCCACTCCGAACGCCGACGCTTGAACGATCTCCCCGACAGCTTTCTCGATGCCGCTCCCGATCGTGCCGAGTGGGAGATCGTTCGGATCGTCACCGAACGGGTCCTCGATCTCGACCCCGATCTCGTCGATGCCGAACAGTGCGAGCGCGAGGAAGGCGACCGCGGCCGGAGTCGCCCAGCCCATGACATCCGCCATCACGAATGGCGCGCTGAAGCAGAACAGCACGACGAAGATCTTGATGTGCTGCGCGTACGCGAACGGGATGGGTGTCCTGAGGATGCGCTCTGCTCCACCGAGTGCGTCGTTGAGCGCGGTGAGGTTCGCGTCGAACAACTGCAGGCGCTGCTCGCTCAAGCGTCCTGCCGTGACCTCGTCGCGTAGCCGCTCGCTGATCCATGCAGCGACCACAGGCGCACGACACGTGACGTCCTCCAGCGCCCTCCGTTGCGGTTCGGTCAGGAGCCGCGCCGCTTCGCCGAGTGACGAATCGCGGCGCAACGTCTGTGCCGCGAGCCAATAGAACGCAGGCACGAGCCTCGCGAGCGCAGCCCTCGCATCGGGGTTCACGACGTACGACCCTGTCTGCCGTGCGAGATCGCGCGTGCGATTCACGATGAACCCGAGCAGCTTTCGGCCCTCCCAATAGCGATCGTAGGAGGCGTTCGTGCGGAACACGAGCAACAGGCCCAGCGCGACGCCGACGAGCGCATGCGCCACCGACGGGATCTTGAAGTTCCGACTCTCGAGCAGCAGCACTGCGATCACACCCAGCACCGTTGCGACCACGATGCGCGGCACGAGCCGCGGAATCACCGAGCCGCGCATGCGGAACAGGATCGGAAGCCAGCCGCGTCCGTCGTAATCGATCATCGCGCCGCATTGTAGTCGATCGAATGCGACCGTCTCGGCGCTCGGTTCCTCGCGCGCGGCGCTCGGCTCGGCCTGCGCCCGGTGCTCGGCATGCGCGCGGCGCTCGGCTCGGTTTGTGCGCGGCGCTCGACTCGGCCTGCGCGTGGCGCTCGACTCGGCCTGTACGCGGCACTGCGAGATCTCGAGTCGGGCGAGACCTCGATCCCAGTCGTCGACGTCGCGGCGAGAGACCGCGCGTGGGTCCAAGATCCCGACGCCCGGGGCTGCTACTTCGGCGGCACGAATTCCGCGGCGGGCGCTGGGTTGTTGCGGAGCGTCTCGATCACGAACCGATCGAAGCCTTGCTCGTCAGTTGGCGCCATCGTCACCCCGAAGTTGCGATGCCGACCGTCCGCCAAGCTCTCGCACGCGATCGCGTCGGCTCTTCCCGAGAGCTCGCTGGCGTATTCGCTGTGCTCGAGCATGAACATGCGCACGTAGCCGTTGTTCAGGTTCGGCTCGGGATCGCGCACGATGAAGCGCGCGTGCCACGGCTCGCCGGTCTTCGTGACCAGCTGGAAGCTCATCCATACGATCGCGAGCCCTACCCGCGGCCGATCGATCCCGTAGGTGAGCGGCGGCCGCTCCGGCGTCTGCGCCCGTGCCGTGCTCAGTGCCCACTGCCATGTCTGTTCGAGGTATGCGGCCGCCCCGCGCCCGTCGAGCGTCTCGACGAACCGCTTCGGGTCCTGGTGGAAGTGCGGACCGAGGCCACGATGCGCAAACAGCCACAACGCCGATGCCGTCATCGCGAGCGATCCTAACAGCGGACGTGAGCTCGTCGATACGGTCGCTCCGACCGCGAGCAAACCCTCCGACCGCGAGCAAACCCCGAAAAAGGAAGAAGGCCCACTCTTGCGAGTGAGCCTTCAAAACCCCGGCAGCGTCCTACTCTCCCACAGGCTTGCGCCTGCAGTACCATCGGCCCTGAAGAGCTTAACTTCCGTGTTCGGGATGGGAACGGGTGTGACCTCTCCGGTATAGCCGCCAGGAAAAAACTTAACGAAATGCGAAGCAAGTCCGGCTTGGTAGCCGGCGGTTGTCAGATCGCGATTCTGGTGAATCGCACTGATCGTTCTACTACTCGCTCCCAGAGACGA
>Ga0316630_10000319_pt1 | contig 14301 bp, 16 predicted proteins | sample OWC_May_M1_C1_D6_FD_207658 | JGI IMG/M metagenome (GOLD analysis project Ga0316630, IMG submission 207658) | Wetland soil microbial communities from Old Woman Creek delta, Ohio, United States - OWC_May_M1_C1_D6_A | ecosystem: Environmental > Terrestrial > Soil > Wetlands | place: USA: Ohio...
TGCTGTCATTGAGTGAGGAACAAATCGATGCCCAAGCGCAAAGTGGCGCGCTCAAGGAAATCCGCTGACGCACGATCGGCAGAAGGGAGTCGCATCCTGAACGTCGTCCACGAGACGGCGCGCGACCTGCGCGCTGCCGGATTTATCGACAAGCGCCGCATGCGCCAGTACGACGAACTCTGCTTCGGCCCGATGCCTGAGTATTCCGGCGAGGCCATTCGTGCGCTGCGTGATCGCCACCACGTGAGCCAGGCTGTCCTCGCTGCGGTCCTGAACACCAGCCTCTCGACCGTCCGCCAGTGGGAGATCGGCGAAAAGCGGCCGAGCGGCCCGTCCGTGAAACTGCTCAACCTGCTGGACCGCAAGGGGCTCCATGCATTGCTGTGACGCGCAGGTCCGCTTGGACGCTGCTGACGATGCTCGAACCTATTCGATCGGTACACAGAGTTGCTCCCCACCCCCGCCCGGCGTAGGTTTCGGGCACATGGGCGCACCAAAGGACCGGCTCACGCAGGACGGCGCGCCGTGGCGCCCGTTCGAGGACAGCGGAACGCTCGTCAAGCCGCTGCGCACGGCGCGCAACCCGGGCGCAATTTACGCCGCGTGCGAGCGACGGCTGCTGGCCCACCTGAAGGCGGCGTGCCTGTGGCCCGAGCGCGAGCGCGACAAGACGTGGCACATCGGCGATTACTCGTTTTACATCCTCGAGTTCAGCCCCGCGCGCGGCACCGAGGTGTACGCGCAGTTCTGGTCCGAGCCCGACGAGGCGGGCGTGATCGTCGCCACACGCGGCAAGGCGCACAACTTCAAGAAGACTGTCGGCACCGGCACTGCGAAGGACGTCCGCACCCTGGCGCGAGAGGCGGTCGGCCTCCTCTGCGACGTGCTCGGCTACGACGGCAGGGTGCCCCTCACGTTCCGCCTCCACCTCGGCACGCGCCTCAGGCCCGGCCTCGCGTTCGACTCGATCTGCGCCAGCGACCTCGCGAAGCTGATGCGTCGCTGGGGACTCGTCGCGGAGATCGAGGAGCACGCCGGCAAGCCCGACGTCATCAGGAGCGCGATCGACCGTCAGCCGTTCCTCGTCGGCTTCGTCGGCGAGCGGCCGGCAGGTTCGAACGAGTACGGGATGATCGGCCTCCGGGCGTTCTTCCGCTTCGAGGGCGGCGTGCCCGACGGGTTGGTCAGCGCGATCAACCAGAACACCGTCGCGGCGAAGGCCAGCGTGGACGAGGAGGGCGACATGATCGTCCAGACGGCGATCGTACTGCACGGCGGCGTGACGGCGGAGAACCTGGAGATGAGCTTCGGGATCTGGAAGCAGACGATCGAGGAGATCGTCAGGGGCCTGCACTGACGAGACGGCCGGCAAACCGGCACTTCTGATGAGGGTATATCGACCTCCAGAATTTGATCAAACCCGCAATTTTTCGGACTGGAGCCGACTCGGGAACGCTCCGACCCTTGGTTCCATGACCGAGGAGCCTTTCCCAACTACCGAGTATTTCCGGGCCGTGCGCACTCGCCCCGACCGTGCGATCATCTGTGACGAGTGGGTCCTCCGCGCCATCGAGTGGCCGGTCCGGGAGTCGGTTCAAGCCGACGTTCGAGTCCGCCGGTGGGCCGTGGTTCAAGAGGCGGGTGGCAGGGCATTGCGAGTGATACTGCTTCCTGACCGAGTGACGGTGCACAACGCGTTTTTCGATCGGTCCTTCAAGCCATGAAGATCACGTACTTCCAAGACACCGACACGCTCTATATCGAGTTTCGGAACTCAGACGTGGCCGAGACCCGTGAGCTCGACGAGAACACGTTGCTGGACATCGATGCGCAGGGAAACCTGTGCGGCCTGACCCTGGAACATGCCCGAGAGCGCGCGGATATCCCGCACGTGACATTCGAGCAGGTGGCGGCGTAAGGGTTGCACTGCGCGCCTCGCGAGCTCGATCTGCGCCAGAGATCTCGCGACACCGAAAACCGTGGGCCGGGGAGGCCAGGCCGCTGCGGCCTGACAGTCCCCGGGTACGTACAGCCGCCAATTTCGCGAATCGGCCGCGACCGTTAGTATTCCGTCGTGCGCGTTGCCGATCCAACAGCGATTCCTCGCCCGGATACAGCATGCCGATAGACCTGAAGAACTGGTTTCGCGCCGTTCGCGGCAAGCAGAAGCCGGACGTCTACGTGGACTTCGCCGCGATCCCGGAGGAGCCCGTGGGTCCCTATCGGGCCCGCGAAGTGACGGCGTCACGTGAGACCGCTGCGGAAGGCTTCGAGGTCCGGGAACGGGAAGTCGTGAAAGGCGAGTTGCAGGTGCTCTACCTGATACGCTGTCCCTGCGGCTACCGATGGTCGAGTCCGCAGTTCCAGAGAATGAGCGTCTGCCCGCAGTGCGACCGCGCCGTGCTCGTCGCTGCGCCGACGTTCGCCGACACTTAGCGCGGCTCCGTCAGAAACTCCCGCACCGTTGCAAGATACGCCGGCGACCCGTCGAGCGTGTTGTGCATCACGCCCGGAACGACCACGACCCGTTGCCTATCCGGCGGGAACGCGGCTGCGAGCGCCTCCGAGCGGGATCGCGGAATGATCTCGTCCTGGCCCGCGATGACGATGAGTACCGGTGCGCCGATCCCGCGCGCGCGACTCGCCGAGTCGTATCGATCGCGCAGCAGCAGGCCGACCGGCAGCCAGCGGAAGTATTCCCGTGCGACATTGACGAGACTGTCGTAGGCCGTTACCAGCACCAGCCGATCAACCGGCCGCTCACTCGCGAGCTGTACCGCGACGCCGCTGCCGAGACTGCGGCCCATCAACGAGATGTCGGCGTGCTCCCGGTGCACGTGGTCGTAGACCGCGAGCGCATCCGCGTGGAAGCCTGCCTCGGAGGGCCGCCCGGTGCTGCCGCCGTACCCGCGATAGTTGACGAGATACAGCGAGTATTGCGGAAACTCCTCGTGGAAAGCCTCGATGTTGTCCGCCACGTCCTCCGCATTCCCGCCGAAGTAGACGAGGGCCCGGCTGCCCGGTCTCGGCACGACCCAGACCTTGATCCGCTCGCCGTGCGATTCGAGCCACAGCACCTGCGCGCCCGGGTGGTGCGTCTCAGGAACGGGAAAGTAGATCTGCGCGCGCTGCGTCGCATACACCCAGGCGCACAGCAGCAGGTAGGCCGTCGCGGCAATGCCGAGGAATGACACGAGGAGAGGCCGCCCCGAGAATCGGGGCGGCCAACTCAACGTCATGTACCAGCAGACCTCATGGCGTGACGCTTTGGACGATTACGTCACCCGACCCGACCAATGCATTCGTGTCGGTCCTTACCTGCACGGCGCCCAGCAGCACACGGCCGGCCGCGGGCGCCGCGTTCGCCGTAACGCTGCCCGGCACAGTCCACGACGCGCCGGCCGGACGCAGCGCATTGGCGTCCGTCACGCTGACGCTTCCGAACGCCGCATTCACGAACACGTCCCGGTAGCCGTAACTCGTCGAACCGGCCGGCACCGAATAGCCGTGGATCTGTACCTTCCACGATCCGGCCGCAGGGTTCGTAATGGTCACCGCCTCGTCCGAATCGCCGTCGGCGCTCTGCCCCGCCGGCACGCACGAGCCGCTCGTGCAGTTGTAAACGAACAGGTCGAGGTCGGCGGCTGCATCGGACGGATTGTTGATCGCCGCGCGCAGCGAGGTCGAACCCGCCGTCACGTTCACGTAGTAATCCTGGAGTGCCCCGTTCGCGATCGTGGGGGTCATCAGCAGCGCGCTGCCGAGCGATCCGCCAACCGCCCGGCCTGTGAATGCGCCGTAGAGGTTCGTGATCGTGTAACTTCGTGCCACGGGTACCCCGATAGTGGCCGCCGCGATCACGTCCGGGTTCGGTGTCACCAACGCTCCCAGGATCGAGGCCGTCAGCGTGAACGGCGCCCCGTCGGCGTCCGACGTGCGCCGCGCGTCCACCGTCACTTCCCACACGCCAGTGAGCGGATTGGTGCCTGTCCGACTGGTGGGGCTGCCCGCGTTGCACCCCGCCGCGGCGGGGGGCGTGTAGCAGTTCGAGACCGCGTTGTCGTCGATTGCGACCCCGTAGGGATGCCACCTCAGGAATCGTGCCTGGCCGGGCGTCGTCGCGCTCGGCCCTGAGAAGTCGACCTTGAGGGCCGGCGTCCCAACGGGAACCCTGAAGAAGTAGCTCCGCGACTGGGCGCGATCGATGGTCGAGGTGTTCGTCACGGTGAAATTGTTCGCCGCGGCGAATACCTGCGCCGCGATCACCGTGTTCATCGTCTGGAACTCGATGCCAGCCGAAGCGGGGTCATCGAGTTTCATGATCGCCGAATGCTCGCCCGCGGTGGCCGCGCTGACCGACACCGGGAACTGCACCGGCGTGTTCAGCGGCAGGCTGACGGATCCCGGCGACGAGAACGAGTCGACGTCACCCACCCAGCTGACGTTGTACGTGACAGGTTGGGCGCCACCTTTCGTTCGTACCAGCGTGTACTCCCGGGTGTACGTCTGGCCGGCGCTGACCCCTTCACGGTCGTAGATGCCGACACCGACGCCCGGCTGCGCGAGGAATCCGCTCAGCACCGTGTTGACCGGCACGCTCGCCGAGATCTCGGCCGTCTTGATGTTCGTCTTCAGCAGGTCCCAGGCCACGCCCGTGCGCAGCAGGCCGTTACCCTGCCAGGAGATCGGAATTCGCGAGAAGTCCGGATTGCCCTCGACGATCACCTCGGCCGACGACAGCATCGCCTGGCGCAGTTGCGCGGGCTGATACTGGCGGCCCATCTGCTTCGCGGCACTGACCAGCAGCGCTGCCGCGCCGGCGGCCTGCGGCGATGCCATCGACGTGCCGTTGAAGAGCGAGTAACCGGGCGGCAACACGAACGACAGTCCCGATCCTGCTTGCCACATCGGAGTCGTCGAGATCGCCGAACCCGGCGCGAGTATCTGCGGCTTGAATCCACCGTCTTCGCGCGGCCCGCGGGACGAGAAGTACTGCACGTTGTGGTTGAACTGCGTCACTGCGCCGTAATTGGCGAGGTGCGACGCCATGCTCACGTACGCGCCTACGCTGACGACCCTCGTCGCCACCCCAGGATCGCCGACCGTATTCAGGCCGGGCCCGTTGTTTCCGGCCGAGATGAAGATCTGGACGTTGTAGCGCTCGATCAACCGGTTGTAGAGCTCCGCTCGGGCGTTGTTGCCGTCATTGAGCGACGGCAGCCCGCCGATCGACATGTTGATGACGTCGACGTTCGACTGCTTGGCCGCGTAGATCATTCCCTCGATCAACGCGTGCGACGTGCAGCCCGCAACGAACAGGCAGGCACGCACCGACACCAGCCTGGCGCCGGGAGCGGCGCCGCTCATCTGCCCGCCGAACATCGCGTTCGCCGCCATGATGCCGGCGACGTGCGATCCGTGCGCGCCCGAGACGATACCGATGTTGACGACCTTGTTCTTGCCGTCGGTCTGCACCACGAAAGGCATGCGTTCGGCGACGGGAGTTGCCGGGTTGTCCGTGCCGAAGTAACCGACGTCCTTGTTGATCCGGTAGTCGGTCATCGCTGCTTCGTCGGTGAAGCTGTTGTTCTGGTTCGTGTCGACCCAGACCCGGCTCCTGCGCGCGTCCCACAGCACGGCGAAGATCCCGCTGCTGCCGGCCGGGTTGCCGTCGCGGTTCACGTCGCGCCCGATCTCGCCACCGAGGCGGGCATCGCGCTCGTTGAACAGCCCGATCCGGAACGAGCCTGCGGACGGCGCCGTGTACGACACGCCGTTGAAGACGAAGGTCGCGCCGCTGACCTGCGCCGACATGTCGATCCACGTCGGGTCGTTGTCGATGAACGGATCGGTATACGTCACCCAGTCGACGATCTTGGGCTCGCCGATGGAAGTCGTCTGCAACGACGGATGGTCCAGTGTCACGCCGGTGTCGATGATGCCGATCGTGACGCCGCGGCCGTCGAACGTCGGGTTCGCGTCGACGAACTGCGCCGCACCGATGTCCTGCGTCGGCATGTACGGGTTCGCACGTGGCGTCGCGGCACCGGGTGCGGGCTGCGGGATCGTGCCGACGCTTCCATCCGGCCGCGGATCCGGAATCTGCAGCGTTTCGTCGAGGTCCACGTAGCTGACCGACGGCAGCGAGGCGACCGCCTCGACGAGCTCGGTACCGATCACGACGCGCAGGTAGTCGATGGAGTCTTCACTGAACAGCACGCGGCCGCCGAGCGACGAGATCATCGACGACGCGGTCGACGTCTGGCCGGGCATGGCGGCGACCAGCAGTATGACGGCCCGTTGTCCCTGATCGCGTGCAGCCTCCAGGCGCTGCTCAGCCGTGTAGCCGAGCTTGCCGCCACTGTCGGCGCTCGACGCCCACGCAGTGTTGTTGAACCCCACTCCAAGCAATAGTGTACCGACGCAGGCAGCGACGGCGGACGCATGATGTCGCATCGTGCAACCTCCCCTGTTGGCGTTTTGTTCGAATTGTCGCCGTGTCGCCGCAACGTCCGTCGCGGGACGCGTGTGGCGGGGTTTTACGCCCACGCGCCCCCTCGTGCAACCCCGGCGATCGCAACTTGTCAATTCCTCCAGGGGCGATGTCGAAATGACACCGCCTCGTTCGACTAAGTGATGAAGACCTGGAATTGCCGTACTCACCCTAGACCATTCAAGGAGTTAGGCATGCATTCGTCAAAGACAGTGAAATCGATCCCCGATGGCATGCACTCGGTCACCCCGCACCTGGTCTGCGACGGCGCCGCCGCCGCCATCGAGTTCTACAAGAAAGCCTTCGGCGCGGCCGAGGTGTCGCGCCTGCCCGGTCCCGACGGTCGGCTGATGCACGCGCAGCTCACGATCGGCGATTCCGTGGTGATGCTCGTGGACGAGAACCCACAGTTCGGCATGCTTGGGCCGAAGTCGCTCAAGGGCACCTCGGTCACGATTCACCTTTATGTCGAGGATGCCGACGCATTCGTCGAGCGCGCGGTCGCGGCGGGGGCTAAGGTCATCATGCCGCTCGCGAACATGTTCTGGGGCGACCGCTACGGCGTGATCGAGGACCCCTGCGGCCATCACTGGTCGGTCGCCACGCACCAGCGCGATGTGTCACCGGACGAGTGGCGGCAGGCGATGAAGAACGCGCCCCCGCCGGAGCCCCGGCCGTGAAATACCTCTGCCTCGCTTACGAGGAGGAGGGCACGCTCGATGCGCTTTCGCGCGAGGAATGGGACTCGCTGCGGAAGGAAACCCTCGACTACGTCGACGAACTGCGGCGCAGCGGCCGGCTGCTCATCACGCACGCCCTGCAGAGCGTGCGCAATGCCACGACGGTGCGCGTCCGCCACGGCCGGCTGTCGACGACGGACGGCCCGTTCGCCGAGACCAAGGAGAGCCTGGGCGGGTTCTTCCTGATCGAGGCCCGCGACCTCAACGAGGCGATCCAGGTCGCCTCGAGGTGGCCGTCGGCGCGCCTCGGCAGCATCGAGGTGCGACCGATCGAGGAAGCCTTGCGCCCGGAGAGCCGCTACGGCGGCGCGACCTGACCGTATTCGACAACCAAGGAGACTCCAGATGGCTCATTACGTGGATGGTTTCGTGCTGCCGGTGCCGAAGAAGAACCTGGCGGACTATCGAAAGATGGCACGGCAGGCCGGCAAGGTGATCCGCGAACTCGGCGCGCTGGCGTACGTCGAGTCGGTGGCGGACGACGTCAAGCCGGGCAAGTGGACGTCGTTTCCGCAGAGCGTGAAGCTCAAGCCCGGCGAGACCGTGGTGTTTTCCTACATCGTCTACAAGTCGCGCAGGGACCGGGACCGGATCAGCAAGCAGTTCATGGCCGACCCGCGGATGAAGAAGTACACGGACCCGAAGAAGATGCCCTTCGACGGCAAGCGCATGTTCTGGGGCGGGTTCAAGGCTTTCGTCTCGCTCTGAAGCCGGCTCGGGCATTGCAACAGGAGGTCGACCTGAGTGTGACGCGGTCGACGGTCCGGGCGCCTCGAGTCTTCCACCATAGGGCGGATGAAGTCGGAATCTTCACCCGTCGCCGCAGAGTTCGCTGAGCCGGCCACCGGCCGGCGCACCGGACTCGTGTTGACCGGCGGCGGGGCGCGCTCCGCCTACCAGGTGGGCGTCATGCGGGCGGTGGCCGACCTGTTGCCGCGCGCCGCACCGACGCCGTTCCGCGTGATCACGGGGACGTCGGCGGGCGCGATCGTGGCGGCCAACGTCGCGACGTACGCCGGGCATTTCCGCACCGGTGCCGTGACGCTGGAGCGCGTCTGGCGCAACTTCCACGTCGACCAGGTGTTCCGTGCGGACGCGGCGAACATGCTTCGCGCCGGCGTCCGCTGGCTGGCGGCCCTTTTGTCCGTCGGGCGGCTCGCCTCGCCTCCGGACGCGCTGTTCGACAACACGCCATTGCGGCAGCTTCTTGAGCGTCGGATCGACTTCGGCCGCATGCGCGAAGCGCTGGCGACAGGACACCTCGAGGCGCTTGCGATCTCGGCGGCGGGGTACAGCAGTGCCCGGTCATTCGCTTTCTACGAGAGTCGCGTTCGTCCGGCGGCCGACGGTTCACCCTGGTCGCGGGGCGTCCCCGCCGAACTCAAGATCGATCACCTGATGGGGAGCAGCGCGGTGCCATTCCTGTTTCCCCCGGTCCGCATGCACGGCGAGTACTTCGGCGATGGCGCGATGCGCCAGCTCGCGCCGTTGAGTCCGGCGATCCGCCTCGGCGCCGACCAGCTGTTCGTGGTGGGCGTGCGCGACGACCGCCCGCCGACACCGCGGAGTGCGGACGCGGTCCCGAGCTTCGGGCAACTGTTCGGCTTCATGCTCGACACGCTCTTCATGGATTCCCTGCACGCCGGCGTGGCGCAACTCGAGCGGCTGAACCGGCTGCTGGCGCATTCGTCCGTGCCGAACCCCGAGGGGCTGCGTCACATCGGGTCACTGGTACTGGTGCCGGGTGCGGACCTCAGCGCCATCGCCACCAGGCACGCGCGCCAGATGCCGCGCACCGTGCGGGCGCTGCTTCGCATCATGGGTGCGGCCAATGACGAGGCGTCGGAACTGCTCAGTTACCTCCTGTTCGAGTCGACCTATACCCGCGAGCTGATCGCGCTCGGGTATGCCGACACGATGGCGCGCCGCGACGAGGTCGCCGCGTTCCTGGACACCGGCGTGTGAGCCGACGACGCGTTCATCGCGGAAGGTCGGTGTGTTTCGCGGCGCCGGCATCCGACGCCGAAAACCGGTGGGCGCCCCAGCGAAGCAGGAATGCCGCCACCGACAGGACGAGCACGGACAGGGTCGCGACGACGACCCGCATCTCGGTCAGGTTCTCGAAGCTGACGAGTGTCCGGGTGATGACCGTGATGGCGATGTAGAGCAGGAATTCAACCGGCAGCTGTTCGGTGTGGAAATAGATTCCGACCATCGCGCCGAGCTCGATGTAGATGAAGAGAAGCAGGATGTCGTGCAGGGTCGCGTGGCCTGCGGCAATCAACCCGATGTAGAAAGTCACGGCGGACCAGAAGATCGTGGCGCCGATGACGAACAGCCCGAGCAGGTGGAAGAAACGCACGAGTCGTCCGCCCATGCGCTCGATGAAGTCTTCGGTCCGCTCGCTCGCAGCCTTGATTCTCCTTGTTACGCTCATGCTGGCTCTCCGCGCTGAGGTGAAGGGGATCGCCCACGAGCAGAGTTATATCGCAACGAACACGGCCTCGGGCCGCGACAACTGGGTGAGACCCGCCGGATTGAAATAGGTCGTGGTCGCATCATCCGCGGCGGCGCCCGTGCCAGCGAACGCGGTGCCCAGGCACTCGCGCTCTGCTCGAACAGCGCAAATCCCGACGCACGCACGAGCACTGGATTCACCGCCAATGAAGCTGCGATGAACAGTGGCATCGAGAGGAGTCGTGCCAAATGTCCAGATAAGGGACCTGTTACGACTGCGGCGCGCCTGTCGCGTGATCCTGGCGCGCCGCGAAGTAGCGCTTCGACTCGATGGTCCCTGTTCAGGACGTCGATCTACTTCCCGTCGTGATCAGAATCGCCAGGCGTCGCGCGTTCAATGAAATCGCTGACACGCTGCCAGGAGTCACGCGCCGCGTCCTTGGCTTTGTCCCACGTCAGGCTGGATGCGCCTTTGACACGGTCCCAATCGCGCCTCAGCTCGGGTTCCGCCTCTTCGAACGAACGGCCTTCGAACCGTCGGTGGGCATCGACGCCGTATCGATAGGCGGGACGATACTCGTTGAAGGAGTCCCCTCGGGTGACGTAGGGCCGACTCGAATAGTTCTCGCGCCAATACGCTTCCTCGGCGTCGGGGTCGATCGATTCGGCGATCTTGTGGCCAGCCAGACCGCCAGCCACGGCGCCTGCTACCGCGCCTACCACCGTGCCCACAGGGCCTGCCACCGTTGCCGCCAGTGCGCCAACTGCTGCGCCGCCGGCCGCCGCACCGAGCCCGGTGCCAACCGGATGCGCGCCAAGCGGACCCGGGATCGGAGGCGCGTTTGCACTCTTGTCCGGTACGCGTTCCATGGTGCTGATAGTCATCGTGGTCTCCAATTGATGTTCCGAATGATCATGTGGTCATCGGCACGAGTTTCCGCGGCTCGTCTCCGCCTGTCTGTGCGATGGAGGACACAGCGAGGCTTTGCGACTCCGGAGCTAGTCGATCGCGATCGCTTGGGGCGTGTAGGTGTAATGCCATGGCGCCGGCGGCGAAGCCTGCGGGCCGACGAACCTTGGGCTCGCTCGGCGCACAGCCGCGTCGAGTTTCGCAGCCCAGCCGGCAGCGTCCCAGTCAGCGGCGATCGACGCCGTGCTCGGACCCGCGACGACGCGGCCGTCCTGATGTACCTGGAAGTCAATGGCGCGCATCTGCCCGTGCAAGGAGAGGCCCGGCGCGGCGATCGTCGGCGTGGGCATGGGCGTATGAGTGGACAGGAAATTGCGGAACGCCTGCGCCGCCCGCGTGACATCGGCACCCCGGAAGGCACTCGACTCGACCAGTGCTCGCGCAGCGGCCAGGATCTCTTCCGCCGCAGCCGCCACCGACGCGTTGCTGTTCCAGTGCACGATCTGCACGTCGAGGCTGCGCACCTCGGGATTCACGTACAGCTCGAAGCCGGGGTTATCGGCTCTGAATGCCGCGCGCACCCGGTCGATATCTTGCTGCAGGGTGCGCTGTTCGCGGGAGCCCTCGAAGGCCGTGATCTGTTCCTCGGTCCAACTCCAACGTTCGGCCAGGTGAGACGCGCTCCGCACGTATGAACGCAGCGCCAACAGCTGCCGACCGGTGCCGTCGAGCCGCGCGAGGGTCTGCGCTACCCGGGGGTCGAGTTGCACGGCGACTGCCGCGACCTGGGACGCGACGACATCAGCGCCGCGAGCAGGCGCCATCGCGGCCAGCAGGATGAATGCGGCCGCTGCTAGACGGGCGGTCACGAGAACGGCAGGCAGTTACAGGCGCCCGAGCAAGAACAGCACGAGGACGATCACGAGCAACACCCCGACGATGCCGCTTGGACCGTAGCCCCAGCTGCGTGCGTGCGGCCACACGGGAATTACGCCCACTAGCGCCAGGATCAGCAGAATTAGCAGAATGGTGCCGAGACTCATACCGTACTCCTTGGTCGTGTCCCGTCGCCGCGAAAGTCAGCGCATCCACGACGGGTCCAGCTAAACGTTAATGGGTGCCGCCAGCGCCATCTGTACGTTGTCGAACACATAAGCGCCCGGTTCATGACCGACCCGCGGATAGAGACGTACATGGACGCGAAGAAATCGCTCTGAAGGCCGTTCGATTGCCGACGTGGGTCGCCTGGTTTGGTCGAGTCATTTCAAGCAGGCGTTGCAGGCGGCGAGCTTTTGCGACATCAAATCTGGCCGATATCATCCTCCGGCAGTTGCATGGTCAGGCGTTGCCGCGGAAACGTCCCCGCCCGTTCCGCCCGCTGAACGAGAACGTCGATTGCGTACACGTGATCCATGCGCTCGCCACGCCAGCGAGTCGCTGCGGTCCTCGAATTGATCGCCAATCCCTGCGCACGGTGTGCAGCCACCAGCTCGGTGCCGTCGCAATCCGCATGGTCCACCGGCAGCCGCATGTCGAGCGGCCACGTGTGCCCGGGTGCGGACGACATGAGCGCTTCGCCGCTCCGCTTCACGAAGCGCCACGCGCCGTCGTCGAGGCGCTCGGCAGCCATGCCTCCTTCGTGCACCTGGCGGTGGTGGAAACGGCACAGAGACACCAGATTGGCGAGCTTCGTCTCGCCGCCCTCGGCCCAATGGTGGATGTGATGACCGTCCACGTAGCGGGTGCGGCGCCCGACGTCGAGCGGCTCGCCATCGTCATCTTCGACGACGGTGATGACGCTCGCATCGCAGCCGAGGCGTCGCGCCGTCTCGACGGGAATCGACGGGCCCTCGTCGATCTCGCAGCGCCCCGCAGCGTGATGCCGCAGGGCGCCGTGCTTGAGGAAGCTCTCGGCGAGCACGCCGAGCGCATCGGCTCGCCGGGCCGCGCGAGGCGTCTCCGCATAGGGCGACGTTTCCGCGGCAACGTCCGGCAGCGGAACTTCCTCGTCTGCAGCCTCGAGCGCGCGCAGCAGCAACGTGCGCGTCTCGGCCGGCAGGCGCGCCTTGAGCACCAGCGATCCATCGTCGTCCCAGTAGTACGTCACCTTGCGCCCCGCCTGCTGCTGCGCCTCGCGCGAAAGCTCCGCCACCTCGGTGGCGCGCCGGTACTGCCGTACGATCGTCTCGACCTGGTGCGCCGTGCCGTGCAGCGCAATCGTCAGGAACGCGGCCTCGGTTCCCTCGCAAGCGACGCGCGTGAGTGCGCGGACCTTGGAGTAGCTCAGTTCGCCGCGGGCCATCGCTGCGCCGATGAGCGGCAGCTGCTCGAGCGCGTGGGCGACGCGGACCTTCTCGCGCGCCGCGCCGAGATTGATGCCGCATTGCCAGTTGAGCCAGTGCGCGCAGGAGTGCGTGACCGAGTCGGACCAGCCCTGGCGGCGGTCGAACTCGGCGATCAGCGCGAGCCAGCGTCGGTTGGCGGCATTGAGATGGCCGGCAAGCTCGGTGATCTGGGCAGCGAGCTCATCCGTCGAGACGGCGCGGTGGGGACCCGAAGACTTGCCTTACAGCTCGAGCCGGCTTCCCGCGCGGATCTCCCGCACGCGATCACCCATGGCACCGCGCAGCACGTCGAACGCGCGGGTGCCCGTGCAGTGGCCCGTGTAGGTGGTCCCGACGCCGTGGTCCAGGACGGACTGGCCGATGTCCGCGACGGCGCGAGCGCTCTCGGACATGCCGCGAAGGGGCGGCAGTGCGGCGAGGTGGAATCCACCCACGACGGCCTTGATCGAGGCGCCCGGGAATTCGGTGGACACCGTTTCGACCATGTTCACGAGCCCGTTGTGCGAGCAGGCAGTGAGGACGACCAGGCTGTCGCGCTCGCGGATGGCGACGACGACCTCGTGACGGAAGTCGTCGAGGGCGAGCACATCGCCCTGCCGTACGAACAGGGCCCTGTTACCCGAGGGCCGGCGGTGCTGGCCGCTAATGCGCGGCAGCACGAAGACGCCCGGCAGCACCTCGGTGCGTTCGTGCACGAAACGGAAGCGGTGCGCGTGCGTCGCGAGCAGCGCCTTGTCGAGGCCGACGTACTTGCGGACGATGCCGAACAGCTTCAGGGTCGGGTCGCCCGCCGGCGCGACCCCCAGATGGACGGGCGCGTGGTCGTTCAACTCGAAGAACCGCCGCAGTCCGCCGCCGTGGTCGTAATGGTGGTGGGAGATGATCGCCGCATCGATCGAGGCAATGTCGATCGACAGGTGCGCGGCGTTGCGGGCGAATGCGTCCGAGGCACCCGTGTCGACGAGAACCCGCCGCCCGTCAACGTCGACGCAGAGCGACAGGCCCCATTCGGCCACGAGTCGCGGGTCGTCGGGACTCGAACGGTTCTCGACCAGGGTGGTGATTCTCAAGATGAGTTCCTCCGCACGAGTTCAGAATAGCGCGGTCGGGTGAACTCGAAGGAATGAAATGTCACGTGCACGCGTAGTGGCCCTCACATCGCTCGCAATGGTCGCTTTTGCGTGTAATTCGCTGCTGTGTCGTGTCGCGCTGGGCCATACCAGCATCGATGCAGCGAGCTTCACCACGATCCGGCTGATGTCCGGAGCGGTCGTGCTCTGGCTGGTCGCGCGAATGAGTCGCGGCACGCAGGCCGGCACGGGCAGCTGGCCATCGGCACTTGCGTTGTTCGTTTAT
>Ga0316630_10000321_pt1 | contig 14282 bp, 21 predicted proteins | sample OWC_May_M1_C1_D6_FD_207658 | JGI IMG/M metagenome (GOLD analysis project Ga0316630, IMG submission 207658) | Wetland soil microbial communities from Old Woman Creek delta, Ohio, United States - OWC_May_M1_C1_D6_A | ecosystem: Environmental > Terrestrial > Soil > Wetlands | place: USA: Ohio...
TCCGATTCGCCTTGTGTTTGGCGCGCTCTTTCAAGACCTTCTCTGCTTTGTGCTGCGCCTCCAGAATCGCAAACAGGCTGGTGCGCTGCGTATAGCTCAATTTGTCGAAATATTCGGGCGTGAGGCCGGGGAATTTTTGTGCCAGTACAATCCGCGTGTACTGCCAATACATGGCGGGAGGGAGCGGCTTCCGGAGTTCCTGGTCGGATAGAAGGTGTTTCGCTACCTCCCACTCTAGTTTAAATTCACCTCGTTCAGCGCCTCGATCAGCGCATCCGCCACCGCCATCCATACCGGGTGCGGCAGATTCAGCCAGGTATCAATCTCGTGCATCGGCCCCCAGCTTTTCGGCGCCCGTGTCACATACTTCGCCACGATCTGCACGTCCGCTTTCCCGGCCACCAGCGCCTCGTGCTCGTCCATTGTCAGGTCCCACACGTCGAACGTCACGTCCACAGAAAGCGGCTTCTCCAGCTTGAACAGCCGCGCCATCTCCGTGTCAATCGCCTTCCAGTAGCGCCGCTTGAACGTCCCCTCGGCGAAGCTGCCCCATTCTGTCGGCATCTGCTTCACAATCCGCTGGAAAATCTGCCGCTGGCCGTCGGTTCCCGTCCGGTAAATGTCCCGCATGTCCCGGTACGTGATCCCGCTGATGTCGATCACCAGCTCGTCCCGCCAGCCTGCTTCTTTCTCCCTTCCCTGTGGCAACGGGGAAGGGTCAGGGATGGGGTTTTCTTCTTCCCTTCCCTGTGGCAACGGGGAAGGGTCAGGGATGGGGTTTTCTTCTTTCCCTCGCCCATCGGGAGAGGGATCAAGGGTGAGGGCCTCTTTACTCATCCCCTACCCCCTACCAGACCGAGCCGGTGCGCTCGTCGAACAAATATGTCGGGTCGATCACCGACCACTCGATATCTATCATCTGTTCGTTGTCGCGTTCCAACACCGGGTCGCACTTGTCGATCCGTGCGCTCACCCCGTTTTTGGGCATCCCCGCCGTGTTGCCGTTTGGCCCCCACAACAGTGGCCCGGTTTTGCCCACATAGAGCTTCGCCCGCAGGGCGACCCCGGTCCCGTCCGTCGTGACCATCACCGAAGCCGTCGGAGCTAGCGTCTCGCGAATCGCCCCCGCCGTCTCAAGCGCGTCCCCGGCTGCCGTCGTGTCCGCCGTCACGGTTGACCTCCCCGGGTCCCATGCCTGCAACTCGGTGAGTTTCACCCCGTCGAACGACACGTATTGTGCTTCACTTTTTCGTGGTGCTTTATCTGACATACCTCAATCTCCTATGCACTCAATCGCAGCCGGTACAGCCCGCCATCAAACCAGACCGCTTGCCCGGCTGAAATTTCCACATTATGTAAAGGCGTGTTTTCGTCGCACCGATAAACACCCCAGGTGTAGCCCGTCGTCGTCAGCGTCGCCTCGTCCAGCGCCGCCCGGATCGCATCCCCCAGAATCGCGTTCGCGTCCTGGTCGATCCCGATCACCTGCACCGCCCAGAATTCATCGCCCAGCTTGATATCCGTTGCGATCCTGCGCCGCGCCCCCGAATTGTGAACCAGCAGCCCATACGGGAACGTATAATCCTCGTGGGCAATATCCACGTACCACTGCCCGCCCACCGACGTGTTCAGCGCCCCGCTCGCCTTCAGTTTCGTCAATAGCGCATCCAGCGCCGCCGTATACATGTTCTACTCTCTTCCCTGATACTTCGGGGAAGTGCCGTGATAGCGGTATCTCCCTTCCCTGATACTTCGGGGAAGGGCTGGGGATGGGGTCATACATCCTCCAGAAACTTATCAAACGCCTGCGTCATGATCCCGCTCTCTAATTTCCGCGCCATCGGCCCCATGAACGGTCGAGCGGCGATCTTCCCGTTCCCGAACTCCAGCGGATACGCATACTCCGTCGCCGCGATAATCAGCATCACCAGCTTCGACGCTTCCTCCCACCGTAACAGGTTCAGCAGCGTCCCCGTGTCCGGTCGCGGAGCCTCACCCGGCGCGCTCGCCCGGTGAACTTTCCCGCCCCGCATGTACAACCGCCCTGTCGCCGGGCTGTCCAGCATACTCTGTTTGGCAATGTTCACGCCCTCCTGAGCCACCGCCCGCAGCGCCTTATTCGCCTGCGCCGGTGCCGCCTTTTGCAGCCTCAGGAAATCATTCTTCTTGATCGTGACGTAAACCTGCTTCGCCATAACAGTCTTTCTCTAATCCCACCCTGCTCCCCTGATATATCTCTTCTCCCTGCCCCATGTAATGGGGAAGGGTAGGGGTAGGGGTTCCGGGGTGAGGTTAACTCCCCGCCTTCACCACCAGCGCCTGGCGCATCACCTCGACGCTCTGATACCGCAGCACCTGCGCCGTCTCGAACTTGACCTCGTCGCCTTTATCCAGGATCAGGAACACCACGTCTTGATCCTGAATATCCACGTCCCACGGCACGTGCAGCATGTGATAGATTCGCCCCTGCTCCGCCGCGGCCACCATGTCCGCCCCCGTGCGCTGCACCCGCGTCAGAAAACATGCCGTCGTAATCACCTGCGTCCCCGTTTTCGTCCGCCCCCCCAGCGATCCGCTCCCGTAGGTGTAGCGTTCGATCCGGCATGTCTGCGTCAGATGCGTCTCGATCTGCTTGCGAACCTGGTTTTTAAGCATCGCATTCAACACGGATAATGCCCTTTCTCTAATCTCTCCACCTGGTTCTTTTCTCCCCTCTCTATCGCAATGGAGAGGGGCAGGGGGTGAGGTTTCTACCAGTCCTCCGGCGCTTCCGTCTGTAACGAATCACTCCGGTACACTGGCACCGCCGTCCCAGTCCGGGCCGCAATGCCAAATTCAGCCCGCTTCTCGGCCAGCAGCTTCTTATACCCCTCCACCGACCGCCCCAGGCTCACGCTCAGCCAGTCCGCCGTCATATCCGGTTGCCCGCTCAGCCGCGCGATGATCTGCTTCAGCAGCGCGATCACCGTCAGGTTGACCGTCCCCTCGACCGCCAGCACATAGTTAATGTGCTCATCGCTGAAAATCATCGCGTCCACATCCACGTCGCCGATGTGCATTCGGATGTCGGTCAAATCATTCTGCGCCGTCAAGCTCAGCGTAAACGTCATATCATCCTATCTTTCTCCCCTCGCCCATCGGGAGAGGGGCCGGGGGTGAGGGCTTCTCCCTGCCCCATGCTATGGGGAAGGGCCGGGGATGGGGTTAATCCAAATCCACCGTCATACGCATATTCAGGTCAGTGACCGCTGCGTAATCGGGTGTGGCAACCGCCACCAGGTAGGCATAGATATTCCCGTCGGACGATTCAAATTCGATGCCGACTGCGGCTTTGATCACAACCGCCATACTGTTGAGTTCGACGTAATCTAACGCTGCAATCGCCACCGACCCGATCAGCTTCTTGAGGTCGGCAATCGTCGGCGCGTAAGCCGCCGCATCTGCAATCACCGTCGGGGATTGGTCGAAAAAATGCAGCGCGTAGGCTTCCTTTTGGTTGGCCGCATCCGTGATCGCTAACCGCCGGATGATCCCGCCGCCGCCTGCACTGTGAACGCTGATCGTGAGGAGTCCCCCCACCACGTCGTTCGCCTCATAGGCGGGCGTTGTCACGACAATCGGCACGTCTATCGTTTTCGTATTCCGAAAAATCGGCATAAGCATCCTTCTCTTCTACCAGACAGCGGGCTTCAGCCCGTTGTGTTCTTCTCCCTCCCTGCCGCTGCGGGGAGGGTCGGGGTGGGGTTATTTCTTCCCCTTGCCCTTGTCGAAATCTGCCAACGATGTCGACGACGTGCGGTATTCCGGCTCCAGCACGCCCTGGCTCACCAGTTGCGCCACCAGGTCGGGATCAGTGTCCCCATCCTGGACAACATCACCGGCCACCAGTTGCACGTTGACCTCGCTCACGAAATAATCCTGCGTTACCGTGTATCTCATCTCGCCTCCATGTATGGGCGGCCTCTCGACCGCCCATCTTTTTTATCCGTGTGTATCCGCGTTCATCCGTGTACCATTCACGGGTGAGGGGCAAAGCTACGCAATCATCTCCACCAGCACGCCGCTCGTATCTGCCCCGGTAACGTCGTTCATGTTGCCAAACAGGATGCCCCGATCACTGGCGTCCCACTTGGCGAAGCCAACGCCAATGCAGTCAACCATCATCATCCGCGCCAATAGCGCCACGCTTGCCGGAATCACAAACGCGGACAGCATATTGACCGCCTGGTTGGTGCTCTGGCTGATGAATTTGCAGCGGGTGAAAATCTGGTAGTCCTCAATGCCCGTCGCGTCCACAACCTCGACCAGCGTTGCGCCGTTGTTCCCGGCCCGCAGCGCGAACAGACAGTCCTCGAAGATATTGCGCTTCGCCAGCGCATCAAACGCCAGCACCCGCACACCCGTCGCCGCGTCAATCGTCGTAATGCCGAACGCGCAGTGATTGAACGTGTTCTCCGAGCCTGCATTGAGCAGCAAACTCGTCGCACCGTCCACCGCATTCGTCGCATGTCCGCCGCCTGCGAAGTGGCAGTTCTCAAAGTAGTTGTAATTGCCCGTCACACTCACGGCCACCAGCGCGTCCGCATCGTCCACGCCATGGAAAACACGAATGTTTTTCCAGATACATCCACTACCACTGATGGTAATCAGCGGTGTTATGTCCAGGTTGCCCGCAGTCGCAAAAATGCGTGATCGCATCCCGGTCATTGTCGGCGCACACGCCCCGATGAAGTGGGTGTAGCTTTTTGCCCATTCAAACTCGGTTGACAGGCTGACGGACGACGCCCCGGCGATGTAGTACAGAATGTCGTTCTGGTTCGCCGTCAGCGCCGCATAAGCCGCCGTCAGCGTTTTGAAGGCGTGTTTGGTATCCTTGCCGTCATAACTGTCATCACCGTTCGCCGGATCGAGAAAGAACACGTTTCCCCGTGTTGCGATCCCGCCTGGCAGAACCGGCACGCCGTAACTGGTAATCCCTTCAGGATGATTCGTTGGACCGCTCATACCTCATAACTCCCTTTCTCTCGCCCGTCCTTTCCCCTGTTTTTCTTCTCCCCTCTCCGCTTGGGAGAGGGGTCAGGGGGTGAGGGTTAGGGTGGGGTTAGCTCGGATTGCTTCCGGCGATCCAGCGCCAGTCCGACCAGCCATAGCTGTACCGCATGTACGCGATCCACGTCGATCTGAGGGTTTTGTCCTCGACCTTCGGCAAAATACTCAGCGGAATGCGGTTGAACCACAGCAGCGACATCTTCATCAGGATCGAATCGATCATGAACCAGGCGTTGCTGTCGGTCAGGTAATGCCAGGGCTGCACCGTCCAGCGTCCGGCCTGCGGATTGATCGCGTTGTTCGCGTTCACCGGGTCATTGATCGACTTGGCGATTATCAGCGCCTCGTCTTCCAGCGCCGGAGGAACCAGCAGCATATTCGGTGTAACCGCCACTTTGCTCCCGTTGTCGTCGGTGAAGGCCATCATCGCCTCACGGATCGTTCCCACGTTGTCTTGCGTCAGCGCCAGCGTGAATTCGTTGTCCTGAACGCCAGATTTGACCGGTGACAGCGGGTGCGAGTCGTCGCACAACGGAACCCCGTCCGCCCCGTTGTAAGAGGTGCTGAAGGCGTTGTTGAAAACGCTCGCAGCATCTTTCTCACGCTTCAGCGCCGCACTGTCGCCTAACTTCGTTGCGGCGGCAAAAATCTGAGGGTATTGGTTGTCGTCGATCAGCTCGCGCTTGATCGGCAGCTCTACCGTGAACGTCTTGTGCGTGAAAGTCTTCAGGTAGCCCTGGTCAAAATCGACCTGGGCGCTCACGCCGGTGTCTTCGTATTGTTCCCAGACATCCGGGCTAACGGCCCCCGCGCTTGAGGCCTTTTCAGTAGCGGTCGCAGACCCCTGTTCGTTGAACAGCGACGGCAGCAGCGCGTTTCGCCTGCCAAATCCCTGCTCAAACCAGAAGCGTACCGCCGGGTCAAGGGCATAGGCCCATTGTTCAGATATCATTGGCATCGTTCAGCCCTCCCTACTGTGCTTTGTTGCCGACGTGCTTGCCGACGTTGAAGCGAACAACCGTTTCTTTGTCCGCCGGGCTGTCCGCAAACACAACCAGCTCTTTGTTGGCTGATGCGCCGATGGTGTAAGCATTTGCGCTCCCGGCGATGTCCAGCGTTGCGCCCTCAACTCGCGCATTCGCATCGTACACCCCGTATAATGCGTCCGCGTCCACGATCACTTTGACCCGTGTCGTGCTCGCCGTCGCCGCGATGGTCTCTGCCACCACGCCCAGCAGATTGGCGTCCGTGGTCACTGCCGGGTCAGCTTCGCCCGACTCCAGGTTGACCACGTCGCCCTTATAATAGGTCGCCGTGTCGGCGGCCAGAACATCGTGAATCGTGGGATTGCTGCTGTCCCCATACATGCGGCCCCGGTAACGGAACCCCTTACTCGTGTCAGCCATATGGCCTATTCTCCCTGTAACTTCTCCAGTGTCGTCTGCTGACCCTTCTCTCGGAATTCGACATATTGTTCATCGGTCATGCCGCTCATACGAGCAATTTTCTTCTCGTAATCCGATAAGTTAGGCAGCGTTTTTCTGCCACCAGAACCCCCGCCAACCCCCGCGTCCAGATCAGGTGCGCGCTTCTGCGTCAGATTGGCCCAGTTTCTGTCCAGCCATGACGCTAACTTTTCCGGCGCGTAATCGTCCGGCACCATCCCGCGCATGTTCTCCGGCACTTGCTCGATCCGTCGTGTATTGCTCTCCCGGATCATCTTGTCCAGCGCCTCGGCGCGCTCCTGGTGAGGTTTCAGCATGGCGATCTCCGCCGCTTGCTGCTCGGACAATTTCCTGAAATTACCGTCCTCTTCCAGTTGCTTTTTCTGCCCCTGCGCCAGCGCGTTCACCTGTTTCATCAGGTTATCGATCTCGATCCGGCGTCCCGCCGATTCGTTGTTGACCGTGCTGAGCTGGTTTCTCAGCATTTGAAATTCTTGCTGCGCCCATGTTGGTAGACTCGACCAGTCCGGCTCATGCGTCCCGCCTTTGCCATTCTGATCTGGTTCTGGTGTACTCGGGGCATCTCGCCCCGGATTATCATTTGGCATCCCGCCACGTCTCCTCAAATCGTCTAATCGCTCATCCAAAACCTACCCCATCCCGCCCTCAATAACGCGCATCTGCCCGATACCCGCCTGGCGGACAATCCCTAGAACACCCATTCTCTGAACTGTCTTTTTCAAAACGACAGTTGCCACACCATCAATATTCATCAGCCTGGCAGCTGCACATATCAATTCTTCCTCCCTGCGGGGTAGGGGTTTCTCCCCTTGCCTTATCCGCGTTTTTCCGCGTTCATCCGCGTACTATTCCAAATTCCTTCAAACTCCCCTCCCGCACCATTCTTCCAAACACCGGGTCCTCATACTCATGCACAAAATCCCGCATCGTCGCCCGCCCACTTCGCAGCGCCTCCAGCTTCCCCGGCCCCGCGATAATCAACTGTCGCTCCTCCGGTTGGCTGGCGAACCACTCCTCCCCGCTCTGCACCGTCCGCGGAAATCCCACCACCTCGTCCAGCGCGTCACATCGCCCCCGGTGATGATCGTCCACCCGCTGCCCAGGCCGCAGCTCCGACCCATGCAGCGCGATGCAGCTCATACACGTTCGATCATCCAGCACCGCCACCCGGATCCGCCGCGTGATAATGTCCGCGTTCGCCCCCGAATGAATCGCCGACGAGCTGCGATAGCTCGTCAATTGCAGCGTCCGCATCAGGTTCTCCGCCTGGCTGATCGACAGCCCTTCCGCCGCCTCCCGGATCAACTCCGCCGTCTTGACCGGATTCCACCCGTTGAAGATCCCCAATATCGCCTGGTTATTCACCACGTCCAGCACCGACGGGCCATATTTCGCCAGTTCGTCCGCCCACGCCGCCGAATCCGCGTAATTCACCAGCAGATTGACCGCCTCCGGGTCGGGCGTATTCCACCGGATACCAATCGTCGCCAGTTCCGCATCGCTCAGCCCCGGCAGCGCCAGTTGCCGTGCCGTCTGACCGGCCACCTGCACCCCGCTCGCCTGAATGTCTCCCGCCGCCCCGCTGATCGCCCGCCCATTTTGCGCCAGCACCCCCTGAAAATCGCGCAAAAACGTCGCCAGCACCGGGTTATCCGGTTGCAATCGCTCTCCGGCCTCGTCCAGCCGCCGCGCCTCCGTCTCCAGTTCATTCAGCCGCTGCTTGACCACGCCCTCTAACACATTCCCGGTTAGAACAGAAAGTACGCGGCCTGCCGCTCCCCCAAATCCCCTGTCCAGCAGCCCGCGTACCAATCCACCGGTCACATCAATCGGTGGGAGTACCATATGGAATTGTCTCGCCTACGCCGGAATCTGTTCGCCTGAGGCGTAGGGGCGCAGCTTGATATCGCCGGTCCCGGTTCCCACGCCCACAATCGAGCAGTACCAGGTCGCCGTCAGAAGATCGGCAATCGGCATCATATTCCCTGCTCCGTTCGAGACCACGTAAATGGTCCCCTCGACCGCCGTGAATCCAGGGGTGATCGACCCTCCAACCTGCACATCCCCCGGTTGGCCGTCGCCGCCGCCGTTCAGCGCGATACCTAGACCCGCTGATCCAGCCTCCAGCGCGGTGCCGTCGGCCTGCGCTAGTTCCCACCGCGGTGGGGATTGAGTCGTGTCTTTGTACACGACATCCCCTGCCACCACCGTCGCCCCGTATTTGTATCCGGAATCGATCTGGGCATCGCTCCCCGCCACCACACTCGCCGGGGTTGGACTTGCATCTGCCATTGTGAAGCCTTTCTGTTGTGAGCGCCCTCAACAACATCATCCATACGAAATATTTCGTCCCCTACACAGTACCCCCGCCTTCGTCCCCCAACGCGCACCCTTTCTTCTCCCTTCCCTGTGGCAACGGGGAAGGGTCGGGGTAGGGGTAACGAAAAACGCTGTCTGGCCCGGACAGCGTTTCCCGTCTAAGTAGTCTGAATTTCATCCACCCCGCTATAAATCATCCTACCAACTTACCCGCCTCACATCGCGCGTCCTGTCTTCGCCCCTCGCTAGGCGCATGGATGCGCGGAGAGAGGGCCGGGGGTGAGGGCCCCCATAACCCCTATTCTCTTGCCCGTCGTTTTTCTTTTTTACCATCCGCGTTGATCCGCGTAAATCCGCGTCCCATTCTTCCCTATGCCGCCCGATTCTGCCCGATCTTCTCCGCCAGTCGCGTTAACTGGTTTGCCTTCTCGTCCTGCACCGCCAGCACCAGGTCTTTCACCTTCTGGTCATTCCAGTTGAACTCCACCACCAGGCTGGCGATCAGCCGCAGCGCCTCCTCCAGCGGGATCATGCCATCCTTGTAAATCCCCCGCACGATCTCGACCATCTCCTTCGCGTTGCGCACCTGGGCATCTTTCCACTGGCACGCCCACCGCATAACCGACGGCGGTTTCAGCTTGCCAAATGCCTCCTGCACCCGCACCGCCAGCTTCAACACGTCTTCCCACGCATTCCCCGTGGTGACTTGATCCTGCTTCACTTTTGACAGCAGCGCACTTTCCCTCTGCTTCAACGCCTCGCCGCTTTGCGAATCCCCGCCCATCCGCGACGGCAGCGGCGTCCCACTGATCGTCCCGATCTGGTCGATCAAAAAGTTCGCCTGGTCGATGAACGGCGTAATGTCGCCCTGCGTCATCACGTCGGCATTCATCGCCGATAGCGTGGCCGCGTCGGGTGGTTCTTCGTTCGTTTCCCCATAGCCGAACGCCACCCACATACCGACCGACATATTGGCCGGTGGCTTGAATCCCTTCGCAATCCGCACCGGAAACGCTGTCAATTCCGCCGTCATCACGCCGCTCATCAGCGTCCGGTTCAGCGCATCGTTCAGCGGAATCGTGCTCTTGATCCCGCTCACCCCGCCGTCACTCTGGCTCTGCTTCATGTTGCGGAAATGCACGAACGCCACCCCCACCGGCGATCCGTCCCGCATGGTCCAGTCTTCCGGCAGATCTTCCCTCATCTTCAGCAGGTATTCGACGATTTCGTTCCCCTGCTGGTTGGTCGATTTTTCCTCGACGTAAATCAGCTTCTCGACCTTGTCCGGCCAGTAGATATTGACCGCCTGGTCTTCGCCTTCCCACCAGATTTTCACGACCGCCATCACGTTTTGTCGCGCCCGGTCATAAATGGCGATGCAGCCATAATCGTCGTCCCACGCCAGTTCGTGTGTGAATCGCGAGAACTCCCCGTCATTGTCCCAGCTCACCATCACGAACGTCTCGCCGTCACGGATTTTCGCCCGGTTGACATCATGTTGCAGCGCGTCGAATCGGTTCGCGTCCAGCATTTCCCCGCTCCAGGCCGTCCCGGCATCATCGTCCGCCGTCACCGCCGTCACAGTCATCCGGTCAACCTGCTGATCCACGATCATCGCGCAGTAATTGTCGTTGAATTCGGTGGCCTCTGTGTCCGTCATCTGAAACAGTTTCTGCATGTCCGTTGTCAGCTTCAGATTATGAACGCCGTCGTAATAATTGCGGTATTTCGCCACCTTCGCGCCGCGCGTGTGCATCTCGCTCGTCCACGTCTGCCGCACCAGCCCGCCCAGCCGCTCCTGAATCGCCCCTAAAACGTCACCTGCCAATGTAACTGATTCCCTTCGCTTCCCGCCTCTTCGGAATTCCCTTAATCACCTGCACCGCAAAATATCTGAACGCATCGATCAAATGGAACGTGCTCTTATCTTTGATCTCGTTGATAACCTCGCCGTTTTTGATGACCCTTGCATATCTCAGGATTTCGTCGATCATCTCGTATAGGTCATCCGCAAAAAACACCCGGAACTGTCGCATGAGAAGTGTAGCCCGGTCGATGCCTTCCCACACGTCGGCAATATCCGGCTCGCGCACGTTCACAGCACCGGCGTTTTTGTAATCTTCGCGCCAGTACTTCTCTGATTTTGACCCAATCGCCCACAAGACAACGCGCTCACCGGCCTGTTTCGCATGATCCACGTCTAACCGGGCATGTTCTTTGCTGGTTAATCGCTCCCCGCCCTTCTCCGCCCGATACACATAATACAGGTTCTGCGTCACGTCGTGAGCAATCCACAACTTCGCCGGATTCACCACGCCTGGATCAATCGCCACATATCGCGGCCACTCTTTCGGAATGAGAAACCGCTTGAACTTATGCCCGCCACGCTCGACCAGGTCGTCCACGAAATCTTCGTAGATCGCCGCCGGTGGTCGCCCGAACCGCGCCCCGAAATCCATCGCAAATTCCCACGGCGACATCGTCCGCTGCAAGCTTTCCCACTCCGATTCCAGGAAATACGGGTTGACCCGCGTCTCGAAATTCACCACGTCGATCTCAGGATCACCCTTTTCCCAGGGATCATAAATCTGCTGCTTCAGCCACCCCAGGTCATAGATCGAAGTTGTCCCCAACGCCGGGCCAGCAAAAAGCGATAATCGCGCACGGATGTCTTTCCACACGCCCCACGCATACAACCCCGCCTCGTCCAACCAGGCCGCTTTCGCATCGCCCGATTGCATCCCTTCTTCCGAATCGGCAGAGCGCAGGATAATGCGCCCCCACATCTTCTCGTGATCGTGGCTGAACTCCGCACCAAATTCGCCGGTTTCTGGATCGCACAGTTCAATCAGTCGGTCGCCAGCCCAATATTTCCCGATACCCAGATCATTGCAGAAATACTGTTTGAGCACCGGTAGCATTTTGAGTTTGAAAAGGTCGTAAGTCGCGGTCACCGCGAGATAATCGCCCTTGTCCAGTTCGAGGATTTTCCGGTGTAGCCAGGGCGGCCCGAAGATTGTTTTGCCGCCTTTTTTCCCGGCGATGATGTAGATGAATCGCCCCTGGCTCTCCCACGCCTGCATTTGCCCCTCATGCAGATTGCAGATTACCTGGAGATTCTTTTTGTCAACCTCATAGAGCGGCGTAAGAGGTTGGCCGTCCGTCAGCCTCGCCGAAAGCGTCCATCTCGGCGCCTGCTCCGGTTCGATCAGCCCCCGAAACCACGCCTCCGCCAGCCCCGCCGCATCCATCAAGAACGCCGTCTCAACCGGGCAGTACATTGCCTCATGAAGTCAAAGAACCAACTTTCGTCCCATACCGAACACGCAATAATATCAAACATGACGCTCAAAATAATACAGAGCGCAAACACTGAAATTCGTCGATCCTCCCACTCATTGCTGACAAAGCCAATAATCACCCCCACAAGACAAACCACAAATTGAATCGCTAATCGCCTTTCTGCCACCATAAGTCCTTTCCGCCAGCCCCGCCGCATCCATCACCAATTATCGATCTGAATAGCGGCCCAGTTTCACTTTTAACTGGTCAGCGATTTGTCTCATTTGATCGTGAATTTTGGCCTGGCTGTCTCTGTCATAGAGCACCTTGCCCGCTGGCGTCGCTGTTAGTTTCGATGAAGTATCAATATCTAATTCGATCAACGTGACAATAGTCTCAATCGCAATTTGTCGAGCTTGTCGCTTGTCCATTATTCCCTTTCTTGTCAAAACCACGCCTCCGCCAGCCCCGCCGCGTCCATCAGTAGCCCCGAATAAGTCGATTCCATTCATCAATGCGGTTTTGATACCAGCGCTTCATATCCCATTGAAAATCCTTGTTTTGTGGGTAATTTTCAATCTCAACCCCGTAACTATTCTCGCAAGATGTACAGTACCAGTTGCACCATTGTGGGTCATACTCGAGCACACATCCACATTCGGGGCATTCAGGGCATGGAGGTTGCATGACAACTCCTTTGTCTCATACCGCTCGCAATAAAACTCGCCCACGCCCGCCACAAACTAATCGCCTTCATAATCTCCCCACAGAAACATCCTTCTCACGATCTATCTTTTCCCTCCCTGCCGCTGCGGGGAGGGACTAAGGGAGGGGTTATCCCAACCTCATCGGCAGCGCGGCCACCGTGTCCCGCTCAAACTCCGCCACCGGTCGCGCCATCCCCATCGAGAGTATCTCGTCCGCGCCAAACCACCGGCAGCCCGTGTTCCCCACCTCTTTCAGCAGCTCTCGCCACCAGGCCACATCCCTGTTGGATGCCGCCGCATACAAATGCGCGATCTGCTCATTCAATCGCACCAGGTCATCCGCAAAACTCCGCGCCCCCCGCATGTCGAAGGTATCGCCATTGTGTGAATAGCCCGCCTCGTGGACGCCAATCCCCGCGTGCGGAAACACAAACCGCTGCGAGCAGCCCAGAAATATATCCAGGTGAGCGCTCGCCGCCGTCCCCGGCTGCAGCCCGATCACCCGCCCCTGCTCCTGGATCAAATCCACCATCGCCAGCGCGTCCCACGTCGAGCCGCCCGCCCCCGCGCAGTACAGGTAAATCGGATTTCCCCTCCGGATCAGCGTCACATCCAGCATCAGCTCATACGCCGCTTCGTCGATCTTATTCGGCAGCACCGCCACCCCATACTCCCGCAGTCGCTTCTCTTCCTGATCCGTCATTCCAGTCCTTTCTTGTCTCCCTCCCTGCCGCTGAGGGGAGGGATTAAGGGAGGGGTTCTCCCCTCGCCTCCGCCAGCACCAACTGTTCCAGCACCCGCGCCGCCTGGTCGAGCGAAATACCCCGCTCAGCCAGTATCTTCACCACCTCCGGCGACAGCACCAGCAGCTCGCCATCGTTCGCCACGTGCAGCATCACAAACTTCGCCGCCTCGAACGCCGCGTCCTCGTCCTGCGAGAACATCCGGTCATAAATCACGTCCCCGGCCACCTCGCGAATCTGCTGCCGGGCAGTCTTGATCTCGCCGCGCATGTCGTACAGATCCAGCCAGTTATACACCGTCTGCCGCGTCACACGCCGCGCCCGCGCAATGTCCGCAATCACGCCGCCGTGTTTTTCAATGAGTACTTTGAGCCTGCCTGGCTCCGGGATTCGTCCCACCGCGTCAAATTCCGTCTACTTTTTCGCCGTTTTCCCGCCGGTAGGATCTCACTATGCGAAATCCGCCCCGGCCATCACCCACACCCTACCCCACCCGCCCCGATTCCTACGCGCGAATCACCCGAATTGCTCATTTTCGTACTTTATCCGCCGGGCTTCTTCATGTCTGAATCGGAGAATTTCAGTGAACTTTGTCATAGCTTCAGTCGAGGCAGAAGACGCCTTCTGTAGATCGTCAAAAATTCCTGGCACATAGACCTTCTGCAAGGCTTCCGTTAACCGCCGCCCTACAGTCGCAAAATCTTCGGGTTCTGGTC
>Ga0316630_10000323_pt1 | contig 14261 bp, 11 predicted proteins | sample OWC_May_M1_C1_D6_FD_207658 | JGI IMG/M metagenome (GOLD analysis project Ga0316630, IMG submission 207658) | Wetland soil microbial communities from Old Woman Creek delta, Ohio, United States - OWC_May_M1_C1_D6_A | ecosystem: Environmental > Terrestrial > Soil > Wetlands | place: USA: Ohio...
GTCTCGGGTCCTCCCGGCCGATGCTTCCGGCGCGTACCGCCCGAACCCCCAGGCCCCAACAAAACTTGTTCCGGGCCACCCGTGACTGAAGGGTTACGCAACAGGCGCAAATTATATGGACACCAGGGGGGTTTTGTGATAATAATCCTTAAAATTTGAAAGGAATAGACAAGACTCAAGGGGCAGGCACGGTGGCGGGAACCTTCTGAATCCTTTTCTCTAACATGGAAAAAAGGGCTTTTAAAATCCTTGCGAAGAGCGATTTTGCGACGAAGCGATCTCATAAATAATTGAAATCCCGGAAATTAGATTGCTTCGCTACCCTCGCAAGGACGGAATCCGGCGTTTTCCCGCATCCTGCTAAAAGATCATGAACCTGTTGAACCGCTTCGGAATCGTCGTCAAACCCAACAAACCCAATGCCATCGCCCTGGCCCGGGAAATCATCTCCTGGCTTGCGGAGCGAAAAGCCCAGGTTTATGTGGACGAGGGGGCGGCCTTCCGGTTACCCCACCCGCTGACTTTTTCGCGCAAGGAAATGAGCTCGAGAATAGACTGCCTGATTGTCCTGGGGGGGGACGGGACCCTGCTGAGCGCCGCGCGGGACATGTCCACAGGCCCCGCCCAGGTGCCGATCCTGGGCGTGAATTTGGGTGGGCTCGGGTTCCTCACCGAAATCACGCTGGAAGAAATCTACCCCGTCCTCGAAAATATTCTTCAGGGGAAGGTGAAGATCGAGAAGCGGATGCGGCTCCGCGCCGGGGTTTTCCGCCAGGATCATGGGGTCGGCGAATTTTCCGTCTTGAACGATGTGGTAATCACCAAGAGCGTTCTGGCCCGGATCATCAACCTCCGAAACCAGATCAACAGCGTTTACGTGACCACCTACCGGGGCGACGGGGTCATTATCTCCACGCCCACCGGTTCAACCGCTTACTCCCTGGCCGCGGGGGGGCCGATCGTTTATCCGGCCATGGATTCCATCCTGATCACCCCTATCTGCCCTCACACCCTCACGAACCGCCCTCTGCTCCTCCCGGACCAGGCCGTGATCGAGTTTCTCCTGGAGTCGGAAGAGAGCGACGTGAGCCTCACCCTTGACGGGCAGGTCGGGTTCCCGCTTCGCCCCTTTGACCGGGTCGTCATCACCAAGGCCGAGGATCCGGTTCTCTTCGTCAAATCCCCCTTCAAGGAATACTTTGAAATCCTCCGTACCAAGCTGAAATGGGGGGAGCGTTGACAGGGGCCGGAATCTTCGGACATGCTGACCGAGCTGACCATTAAAAATTTCGCAATCATCGACCGGGTGCAGATCGAATTCGGACCCGGCCTGAACGCCCTGACCGGGGAAACAGGGGCGGGAAAGTCCATCCTGGTGGACGCTATCGGCCTCCTCCTGGGGGGCAGGGCCTCCGCTGAAATGATCCGCACCGGGGCCGAGGAGGCTTCGCTCGAAGCCCTCTTCGATCTCTCCGGGAGAGAAGCCCACGATACCTTGCGCCGCTTCGACCTTGACCCGGATGAAGCGCTGGTGATCCGGCGCCTCGTGAACCGGTCCGGGAAATCGCGCGTCTATCTCAACGGCAATGCCGCGACCTTGGGGATGCTGGAGGCGATTGCCGGGGACCTCGTTAACATTTACGGCCAGCACGAACACCAGCATTTTCTGGAGCCGAAGCGGCATATCGATATCCTCGACGAGGCCGGAGATCTTCTCCCCCGGCGCCGCTCCTATGAGGAACTTTACGGTCGCTGGCGGCAGGCCGCCGGCGAGCTGGAGGAATGGACCGCCCGGCAGAAACAGCGCGGCGAACGCCTGGAGCTGCTCATCTTTCAATCCCAGGAAATTGCCCAGGCCGGGCTCCGGGAGCCCCGGCCCGGAGAGCCCGAAGAGGAAGAAGCCCTGACCGCGGAACGCGCCCGGCTGGTTTACGCCGAAAAGCTTTTCGAAATCGCCCATCAGGGCTTTGAAGCGCTCTATGGGGATTCGGGTTCTGCCCTCGAGCGGCTCAAATCGACCCGGCAGCGGCTGCGGGAAGGGGAAAAGATGGACCCTTCCCTGTCCCCCTTTCGGCAGGCGCTGGAAACGGCAATTCTCCACGCTGAAGAGGCCGCCTCCTCCCTCCGGGCCTACCGGGACAGGATTCCCTTTGATCCCAAGCGCCAGGAAGAGGTCGAAGCCCGGCTGGACGAAATCCGGAAACTGAAGCGAAAATACGGGGAGAGCCTGGCGAAAGTATTGGCCTATAAGAAAAAGCTCGATGAGGAGCGAAAGGCTTTGGAAAACGCGGACGAGAGGATCGCGGAGATCCGGACCCGGGTAGACCAATTTTACCTGGAGGCGCTCCAATCGGCCCGCGCCCTCTCGAAGGAGCGGAAAAAGGCGGCCCGCGCCCTCGAAGCCAAGGTGGAGGCGGAGCTGGCTGACCTCGGAATGGTTCAGGCGAAATTCCAGATTCGCCTGGAAGCGGAAAGCCCAAGCCCCGACGGGACCGCCTCCCCTGCCCTGGGCGAAAACGGGCTGGATCGGGTGGAGTTTTTCCTCTCCCCCAACCCCGGCGAGGAATTGAAAGCGCTCGCTAAAATCGCGTCGGGCGGGGAGCTGTCCCGGATCATGCTCGCCCTGAAAAGGATCTTCAGCCGGGAGAGCGGGGTTCGGACCCTGATTTTCGACGAGGTCGACGCCGGAATCGGCGGGGCTGTTGCCGAAGTGGTCGGTCGGAAACTGAAAGACATCGCCCGCCGCCACCAGGTTTTCTGCATCACCCACCTGGCCCAGATCGCCTCCTTCGCCGATGCTCATTATAAAGTGGCCAAGAGGACCGAGGGGGAGAGAACCGTCGTCGAAGTGGAACGGCTGGGAGAGGAAGGCCGGGTCAAGGAAATCGCCCGGATGCTGGGGGGGGTCAAGATAACAGGGAAAACCCTTGAGCACGCCGGGGAAATGCTTCGGAGCTTTGCCGGAAAAAAACCCGGTTGACCTTTTTCGAAACCGGATGGGCCTCTTGTTTGTTAAACATGCCGGCCGGCGCTATGCGCTATGCCCTCTGCGCTCTGCGACTTTTCAGTCTGGAGATAACCCAAAATGACCCTACGCAAAGCCAGGATAACCGACATCAAAGAGATCCAGAAGCTCATCGAGCTTTCGGCTAAAAAGGGAGAAATGCTTTCTCGTTCTCTGAGCGAGCTCTATGACAACCTCCGCGATTCCTATGTCTATTTGGACGACGAGAAGAACCTCTTGCTCGGCACCTGCGCCATGCACATCTGCTGGGAGGACCTGGCGGAGATCCGATCGCTGGTAGTTCGGGAGGAGTATCAACGGCAGGCGATCGGGACCAAGCTCATCGAAGCCTGCCTCTCTGAAGCCGTCAGCTTGGGGATCTACCGCATTTTCGCTCTCACCTACAAGCCGGATTTTTTTCGAAAATTCGGATTCAAAGCAGTGGACAAGAGCCTCCTCCCCCATAAAATCTGGGCGGATTGTGTCCGATGCGTGAAATTCCCCGGCTGTGACGAAATCGCCGTCCTGCTTGAGCTATGAAAAGGGGCGGGTTTCTTGAAAATACGATATTATTTTAATAAGTTGAATTTATTTTGAGAAAAAGAGGTTGACAAGAATCATCCCCCGTGATAGTAATTTATTCCTTAGCGGGATGGTCGTAAAAATTCCGCTGGTTCAAACCATCGCCTCGAAGGCCGGGGCTTTTGAAATTCCTAACCGGAGAGGGAGATTGGGCAAAAAGGCTTATACAATTCTGATCTTTTCGCAGAAAGCCGCCGAGGTCAAAAGGCTCATTTTATCGCCCCTGGCTCTCAAAATCGGCGTCTCCCTCTTGGCCCTCCTGGTTGTGGTCGGCGGGGTAATTATTTATGATTACGTGGTCTATAAGCAGAAGGTGATCGAGCTGAAAAGCCTGCGCGCCGAAACCGAGGCCCAGCAGGTGGAGATCCGCTCCTTCCAGGAAAAAATCACTGTCCTGGAAGAGCAGCTGAACAACCTCAAGGAAATGGAAAAGCAGGTTGAGAAAGACCTGAAAGAAGTCGCCGAGTTGCAAAAAGAGAAGCGGAACACGGCCGTTCCGGTCAAGAAGAAGAGCTCCCAGGCCCGAAAGAAGACGGAGATGGTTCAGGGCGTATCCAAACCGGCGGAGGAAAAAGTCTCCCTTCTGGAGCAGGAAAGACCCCGCCTGGTCAATCGCCTCCACACCGACTTTCTGGAACTGCAGAAAAAGGCCTTTCAGCGCGAACAGACCCTGAGGGAACTCCAGGAATTCCTGCAGAATCAAAAATCCATCCTTTTGGCAACCCCTTCCTTATGGCCCGTTATCGGCCGCCTCAGTTCGGTTTTTGGAGAACCCCGAGTCTCTTCTTCGGGTGAAGGCAGAACCCACAAGGGCATTGACATCTGCGCGCCCCCGGGAACGCCGGTCCTGGCGGCCACCGACGGGGTCGTCACCTTCACCGGCAGCGAGGCGGAGTACGGGAGGATGATCGTGATTGGCCACGGCCACGACTTTTCAACCGTTTATGGCCATCTGGCAAAAATTCAAATCCAGGCCGGCGATAAAGTCGTAAAAGGACAAGTGATCGGGACCGTCGGGCTTTCCGGAAACTCGACCGGCCCCCACCTCCATTACGAGGTGAGGCTCCAAAACAACCCCGTAAATCCCACCCGCTTCCTCAATTAGAGAATTCAAATCATCTCCAAACTTTAAGTTGAAAAGGAAAGGGCGGTTTATCTCTGTAAAAAGCTATCTCTTAAGGGAATTTGCAAATAGCGACCATTCCCTGAGGCAAAGTAGTCCCCTGCCGTGGCCAAAAATCATTTTTCGGACAACAAAAAAGTCCTCTCGAACTCCGTTCCTTCAGAATCTTCAGTTACCATTCAGTCACGGGTGGCCCGGAACAAGTTTTGTTGGGGCCTAGGGGTTCGGGCGGTACGCGCCGGAAGCATCGGCCGGGATGACCCGAGACTCGAAGAAAACACCGCTTCTCCGAAATGGGGGGCGGGAGGCCTTGGCCCCCGCCATCTCCCGAAGATCCCAGCGCCTTATGATTCCAGCGAACCGGCCGAGCCCCCAGGCCAGAGTACCTCTTGGCCTTTACGACGGTCCTCCATTCATGGCGATTGGCCACCCGTGCCTCAATGGTTACAATCTTCAGAATTATTTCCTTTCCTTTGGATCAAAAATGTGTTAAATTTCAAAAGGGTTTGAAAAGCCCCCGATAATAAAATCAGTTATCGGGATTTTTTTAAATCGGCATAGGCCCCTTGAAAAGACTTCACCTGTTCTTCCCCAGGGTCTCAAATCCTCCATTTTCCAATTCACGAGGTCGGGCGCTCGAGGTTTGAACCTCGGAATGAAAACTTTTTATGAATCTGTTCGATTCCTTCTTGAAAAAAATCTTCGGCAGCAAAAATGAGCGGGAGCTGCGCCATTTGACGCCTATCATTTCGGCAATCAATTCCCTGGAACCGGATTTGCAGAAGCTCAGCGACGCCCAGCTCAAAGGGAAAACCGGCGAATTCAAAGAGCGTCTAACCAAAGGGGAAAGCCTGGACGATCTTCTGGCCGCAGCTTTCGCCGTCGTGCGGGAGGCTTCCCGGCGCACCCTGGGGCAGCGCCACTTCGACGTTCAGCTCATCGGCGGCATCGTCCTTCACCAGGGAAAGATCGCGGAGATGAAAACCGGCGAAGGGAAGACCCTCGCCGCCACTCTTCCGGTCTACCTGAACGCCCTTACCGAAAAAGGGGTCCACGTGGTCACGGTAAACGATTACCTGGCCAGACGCGACTCCGTCTGGATGGGGGCCATTTACAATTTCCTGGGCCTGTCCGTGGGGGTCATCGTCCACGGCCTCACCGACGCCGAGCGCCAGCAGGCCTATCGCTGCGACATCACTTACGGCACGAACAACGAATTCGGGTTCGACTACCTCCGGGACAACATGAAATACCGCCTGGAGGACATGGTGCAGCGGGAGCTGAACTACGCCATTGTGGACGAAGTCGACTCGATTCTTATCGACGAGGCCAGGACTCCCCTGATTATTTCCGGCCCTGTCGAACACGAGGAGGAAGGGTTCTATGACGAGCTCAAGCCCCCGGTCATCCGCCTCCGGCAGAACCAGAGCCGGCTGATTCAGTCTATTCTCGACGAGGCTCTGAAGCTCCTCGAAAAAGATCCGGAAAAAGAAGAGGCCATAGAAAAACTCCTCCTGGTCAAGCGGGGGGATCCCAAGAACCCCCGTTTCCTGGATCTCATTGCCGAAACCCCCGCCCTGAAAACCCGCATGGACCGGATGGAGTCCTATCTCTCCTCCCAGAAAACCCTCTCCCAGTTCGACGGCAGCCTTTTCTGCTCGATCGACGAGAAATCCAACGCCGTCGAGATGACGGAAAGAGGGCTTGGCCTTCTCGCCGGCGGGCAGGCGGACGCCTTTGTCGTCCCTTCCCTGGAGGAAGGGTATCTGGAGATCGACGAAAACCCCTCCCTTTCCCCGGAGGAGAAGATCGAAGCCCGGCGGCTCCTGGAAACGAAATACCGGCAGACTTCCGACCGGATTCACACCATCCATCAGCTGGTCAAGGCCTACTGGCTTTTCCAGAAGGATGTGAACTATGTAATCAAAGACGGCCAGGTGATCATCGTCGACGAGTTCACCGGCCGCATGATGCCGGGGAGGCGCTGGAGCGACGGCCTTCACCAGGCCATCGAGGCCAAGGAAGGGGTCAAGATCGCCGAAGAATACCAGACCCTGGCCACCATCACCTTTCAGAACTATTTCCGGATGTACCGGAAGCTCGCCGGCATGACCGGAACGGCGGACACCGAAGCCCCGGAATTTCAGAAGATCTACAAGCTGGATGTGGCGGTCATTCCTACCAACAAACCCATGATCCGCCAGGACTTCTCGGATGTGATCTACCGCACCCAGCGGGAAAAGTACAACGCCGTCGTGGAAGAGATCCGCGACTGTCACGACCGGGGCCAGCCGGTTCTGGTGGGCACCATTTCCATCGAAAATTCGGAGAAGCTCTCCCAGATGCTGAAAAAAGAGCGGATCCCCCACCAGGTGCTGAACGCGAAGTACCACGAGATGGAGGCCCAGATCATCTCCCAGGCCGGGCGCTTCCGGACCGTGACGATTTCCACCAACATGGCCGGACGGGGAACCGACATCATGCTCGGCGGCAACCCCGAAATGCTGGCCCGGCAGGAAGCCCTCAAACTGCAGATCAACCGGGAGGAGAGCCCGGAAGCCTTTCAGAAAATCCTGGAAGAAATGAAAAAGCTCACCGCCGGGGAGTACCAGCAGGTCCTGGCCGCCGGAGGGCTGCATGTCCTGGGAACGGAGCGTCACGAGTCCCGCCGCATTGATAACCAGCTTCGCGGCCGGTCGGGGCGCCAAGGGGACGCGGGCACCTCCCGGTTTTATCTGTCCCTGGAGGACGATCTCCTGCGGATTTTCGGGTCCCAGCGGATTTCCGGGGTTATGAGCCGCCTCGGCATGCAAGAGGGCGAGCCCATCGAGCACCCCCTCATCAACCGGGCCATCGAAAACGCCCAAAAACGGGTGGAGGCCCACAACTTCGATATCCGCAAACACCTCCTCGAATACGACGACGTCATGAACAAGCAGCGGGAGGTGATTTACGGCCAGCGCCGCCGGGTTCTCTCCGGAGAAGGCCTGCCCCAGGAAATCCAGGAGATCATCGCGGAGCTTGCGGAATCCCTCGTCGAACCCATTGCCGATGAAAAGACCTACCCCGAGGAGTGGGACTATCGCCGTCTGAACGAATCCCTGATGCGGGTTTTCTCGTTCGGGTTGAGCTTCAAGAGCGGCGACACGGCCGGGATGACCCGCGAAACTCTGGTCGAGAAGATCCGCTCCTCCGCCAGGGAGATTCACGCCCGGAAAGAAAGCGAGTTCAGCTCCGAGGCTATGCGCTACCTGGAGAAGGCCATCTACCTTCAGACCATCGACGCCCTCTGGAAGGAGCACCTTCTGGCCATGGACCATCTCAAAGAGGGAATCGGGCTGCGCGGGTACGGGCAGCGCAACCCTCTCCAGGAATACCAGAAGGAAGGGTATCAGATGTTCATGGAGCTCATCCAGCGAATCAAGGAAGAGACCTTGGAAAAGCTCTTCCGGGTGCAGATGGCGCGCCCCGCCGAGGTGGACCGTTTCGAGGCCAAGAAGGAAAAGCCGATCGTCCTGAGCCGCGGCGCGGAAGGGGGGGCTGAAAAGCCGGCGCAACCGGTGAAGCGGGAGACTCGGAAAGTGGGCCGCAACGAACCCTGCCCCTGCGGCAGCGGGAAGAAATACAAGAAGTGCTGCGGAAAATAAAATCCGCCTGGCGCAGAGAGCCTGGCGCATAGCGCCCGAAGAAACAAAGACCGGGTTTTCGCTTTGCGCTCTGCGCCTTGCGCTTGGCGACGACGGGAGTCTTTATGGCCAACCATATCCCCTCCAACTTTTTCGTCCCCGGTTTCAAGGCGGCGGGGATCGCCGCCGGGATCAAGAAAACGCAGGCCAAGGATCTTGCGCTTCTCTATTCGGAAACCCCGGCCGTGGCCGCCGGGATCTTCACCCAGAACCGGGTGAAGGCGGCGCCGGTCCAAATTTCCAGGGAGCGAGTCAAATCCGGAAGCGCCCGGGCCGTTCTGATCAATTCCGGGTCGGCGAACGCCTGCACGGGGAGAAGAGGTCTGGAAGATGCCCGCCGCCTTTCCAAGCTTCTGGCCGCGGCCCTGAAGATTCCGCCGGAGAAAGTCCTTCTGGGGTCAACCGGCGTCATCGGCAAACCCCTGCCCATGGCCCAGATCGAAAACCACCTGCCGATTCTGATCTCGGCTCTTTCTCCCATGGGTCTGGAAGAGGCGGCCAAAGCGATTATGACTACGGACACCTTCCCGAAAGCCGCCATTGTTCGGAGCCGAATCAACGGGAAAGAAATCACCGTGGCCGGAATCGCCAAAGGGGCGGGGATGATTGCTCCCCACATGGCCACCCTCCTTTCTTTTGTCCTCACGGACGCGGCCATCTCGCCACCCGCCTTGCGGCGCGCCCTGCAAGACGGGGCGGACCCATCCTTCAACCGCATCACCGTGGACGGGGATACCAGCACCAACGACACCCTTCTGGCCCTGGCCAACGGCAAAGCCGGGAATCCGCCGATCCAGGAAAAAACGGCCGGGTTCAAGCAGTTTTCCGCCCTGCTCAACGGCGTTCTCTTCTCTCTCGCGAAGATGATCGCCCGCGACGGGGAGGGGGCCACAAAGTTGGTGGAGGTGGTCGTGGAGAACGCCAGGAGTCACGAGGATGCGGAGAAGGCCGCCCGCGCGATCGCCGAGTCTCCGTTGGTCAAGACCGCTTTTTTCGGCGCCGATGCGAACTGGGGCAGGATCCTCTGCGCCGCCGGGTATTCGGGGGCGATCTTCGATCCCTCCAAGGTGGATGTTTTTTTCGACCAGGTCGATATCGTCCGCCGGGGTCAGGGAACGGGCGTGGCCAAGGAAGAACAAGCCACCCTGATCATGAAGAAGAGCGAATACCGGGTGCGGGTGGATTTTCATCAGGGCAAGGGGCGCGCCTCGATCTTCACCACGGATTTTTCCTTGGATTACGTCAAAATCAACGCCTCCTATCGGAGCTGAAATTGCGGAGAAAAGCCCGAGGATTCAAGGTTCAAGGGGAACCCCTTTTTCATTCGGACCCTTGATCTAAGATTCGTGAGGCTCCCTTTCTTGCGAAAATGCGGAAATTTATCGCTTGCTTTAATGAAATTGCGCTGTTAGTATAAAAAATTAAAAAAACTCACGCTTCCTGACCGGCCCGTGGGTGTCCCGCGCTGCGGGATTTCGCCGCCGGGAAGAGGGAAGCGGAGGCAAAACCCGGGAGGAATAGTATGTCAACCGTCACCATGAAGCAGCTGCTGGAAGCGGGGGTCCATTTCGGTCACCAGACCAAGCGCTGGAACCCCAAAATGAAGGAGTACATCTTCGGCTCGCGCAACGGGATTTACATCATCGATCTTCAGAAGACCGTGCGCCTTTTCAAAGAAGCCTACAAATTTGTGGTCGATGCCGTGGGCCGGGGAGAGCATATCCTCTTCGTCGGCACCAAGAAACAGGCCCAGGATTCCATCTCCGAAGAGGCGCAGCGGGCCGGCATGTTCTACGTAAACCAGCGCTGGCTCGGCGGCACGCTCACGAACTTCCGGACGATCAAGAAGAACGTGGAACGGCTGAAAAAAATCGAGAAGATGAAGGAGGACGGGACCTTCGACGCCCTTCCCAAAAAAGAGGTCCTCGGCCTCGAAAAAGAGCGGGGAAAAATGGAGAGAACGCTGGGCGGCATTAAGGACATGGGCAGACTCCCGGGCGGCCTCTTCATTGTCGACCCGCGGAAAGAAAGCATCGCCGTCCGGGAATCCCGGAAACTGGGGATTCCCATCGTGGCCATCGTGGACACCAACTGCGACCCCGATGAAGTGGACTACATCATCCCCGGAAATGACGACGCCATCCGCGCCATCCGCCTGATTTCCTCCAAGGTCGCCGATGCCTGCCTGGAAGGAAAACAGCTTCGGGAAGCCCGCCTCACCTCCCCCGAAGGAGGAGCGCCGGCTGAAGAAACGGCCGCCAAGCCCGGGGAGCCCGTAAAAAGCCCCGCCGCGGAAGAAGCCCAAGAACCTGAAACTGAAGAAGAATAGGAGGATTTCTCGTGGATATTTCAGCAGCCATGGTAAGAGACCTGCGCGAAAAAACCGGGGCCGGGATGATGGACTGCAAGAAGGCGCTGGCGGAAAGCGGGGGGGATTTCGAAAAAGCGGTGGATTACCTGCGGCAAAAGGGGTTGGCCACAGCCGCCAAACGGGCCGGACGGGTCGCCTCCGAAGGCCGGATCGGCTCCTATGTTCACGCCGGCGGGAAGATCGGGGTCATGGTGGAAGTCAACTGCGAGACGGATTTCGTGGCTAAAACCGACGATTTCCAGAATTTTGCCAAGGACCTTGCCATGCAGATTGCGGCGAGCAGTCCCCTTTATATCCGTCGCGAAGATGTTCCCGCTGAGGCCCTGGAAAAGGAGCGGGAAATCTACCGGATCCAGGCCCGCGAGGCTGGAAAGCCGGAAAAAGTCATCGAGAAGATCGTCGATGGAAAACTGGAGAAGTATTACGGCGAAGTGTGCCTTCTGGAGCAGATTTTCGTCAAAGATACGGACATCAAGATTCGGGACCTCATGAACGGCCTGATCGGCAAACTGGGTGAAAAGATCGAAATTCGCAGGTTTGCCCGGTTTCAGGTCGGCGAGAGCCTGGCGAAAGGCTGATCCTTGGCGAAACCGGCCTATCAGCGAATTCTCCTGAAGCTCAGCGGCGAAGCCCTGGTGGGAGACCAGGAATACGGCATCAGCCCCGTCATCGTCCGGAAGGTTTCCGCCGAAGTCAAGGAAATCAAGGAAATGGGCGTGGAGGTCGGCATTGTCATCGGCGGCGGGAACATTTACCGCGGCGTCGCGGCCAGCGCAGAAGGAATGGACCGGACTTCGGCCGATCACATGGGCATGCTGGCCACGGTTATCAACAGCCTGGCCCTTCAGGATGCCCTGGAAAAGGCCGGGGTCTACACCCGCGTTCTCTCCGCCATTGAAATGCACCGGATCGCCGAACCATACATCCGCCGGCGGGCGGTGCGCCATCTGGAGAAAGGGCGGGTGGTCATTTTCGCCGGAGGCACGGGTAATCCTTTCTTCACCACGGACACGGCGGCGGCCCTCCGGGCCATGGAAATCAAGGCCCAGATCATTCTGAAGGCCACCAAAGTGGACGGCGTCTACGATCAGGATCCGCTCCTTTCCCGGAAAGCCAAGAAGTTCGACTCTCTCTCCTACATCGAAGTGCTGAATCGGGGTTTAAAAATCATGGATGCCACGGCGATTTCGCTCTGCATGGACCACCACCTGCCCGTTATCGTTTTCAACCTCAACCAGAAGGGAAACATCAAACGGGTTGTTCTCGGTCAGAAGATCGGGACGGTGATTCGGGGGTAAGACATGTTCAAGAAAGAAGCCTTTCTCGCAGATTTAAAGACCAAAATGGAAAAGTCCCTGGAATCCCTGCGCAAGGAATTGAGCCGGGTCCGGACCGGCCGGGCCTCCCTCAATCTCCTGGACGGCGTCCGGGTGAATTACTACGGAACGCCCACCCCGCTCTCGCAGGTGGCCTCGTTGTCCGTACCGGAAAGCCGGACGATTTCAATCCAGCCCTGGGACGCCAAGATCGTCTCCGAAATCGAAAAGGCGATTCAGAAGTCGGATTTGGGACTCAATCCGCTCAACGACGGCAAAGTAGTGCGGATCAATATTCCTCCCCTAACGGAGGAACGGCGCCGGGAGCTCGTCAAGGTCATCAAACGGATGGAAGAAGAAGCCAAGGTGGCCCTGCGCAACATCCGCCGGGACGGAAACGAATCCCTGAAAACGCTGAAGAAGGACAAGGCCATCGCCGAAGACGAACAGTTCAAGATCCAGGACGAAGTTCAGAAGATGATGGACAACTCCGTCAAGAAGGCCGAAGAGACCGTTAAAGCCAAGGAAAAAGAGATTCTGGAGGTCTGACCCCCTCTCTTTCTCCCGCCCGACCCATCCGGGGAGACCGTTTCGAGAGATCCGCTCCCGCCAGGATGCCGGGAGTGGATCGGTTCCCGGTTTCGCATCGACGACCCGAATTATGCATCGTCTGCTCAAAGAAAAACTTCCCCGTCATCTGGCGATCATCATGGATGGAAACGGCCGGTGGGCCGAGAAGCGCTCCCTCGATCGTGTCGCCGGCCACCATCAGGGCGCCGAAGCGGTCCGCCAGACGGTTCAGACCTGTCGCAAGCTGGGAGTCCCTTACCTCACCCTTTTCGCCTTCTCCTCCGAAAACTGGAGCCGACCTCGGGAAGAAGTGGACGCCCTGATGATCCTGCTTAAGGAATTTCTCTCCTCCGAGCTCAGGGAAATGCTCGAACAGGGAATCCGCCTTCAGGCCATTGGGGACCTTCAGCGCCTTCCGAAAGATGTCTTCGCGGCCCTGAACGAGGTGGGCAAGCATACCCAATCGGGAGCGGACATGGTTTTAACGCTCGCCTTGAGCTACGGGGGGCGCGACGATATTCTCCAGGCGATCCGCCGGCTCATGGTTCTGAGCCGCGAGGGCAATCTGGCCCCGGAAGAGATCACCGAGGCTCTATTTTCCAAGTATCTCTGGACCGCCCAGCTGCCCGAACCGGACCTCCTCATCCGCACCAGCGGGGAATTTCGAATCAGCAACTTCTTTCTCTGGCAGCTGGCCTATACGGAAATTTATGTGACTTCCACTCTCTGGCCCGACTTCGGCACCGAGGACCTTGTCCAGGCCTTGCTCGACTATCAGGGACGGGAACGGCGTTTCGGTCTCACGAGCGAACAGATCAAAATAGGGGCCCGTTAAGCCATGCACCTCAAGCGCTGGATATCCGGCCTCGTTCTGGCCCCGGTTCTGATCCTTTTCACCCTTTATGCCCCGCCTTGGCTTTTCGCTCTTTTCATTCTTGCCCTGATTTTCATCGGCCTGGGGGAGTTTCACGCCCTGCTTCTCCCGGAAATTCCTTCGCGCGACAAAATCGCGGTTCTTCTTCTGAGCCTTCTCCCCTCCCTGGCCTACTACTCGCCCGAACCCCGCTGTTTTCATGCCGCCCTGGCCCTGCTTCTTCTTTTTCTTTTTATCCGCGCTCTCTCCTCTCCGGACCCCTTTGCCGCGCGCGTGGAGCGCGCGGGCAAACAGCTTCTCGGGTTCCTTTACGTGGCGATCTTCCTCGCCCATTTCATTCTCCTGCGCAAATTCCCCTCCGGTCCGCTCTGGGTTCTCTTCACCCTCGCGGCTGTCTTCTCCGGGGATACGGCCGCTTTTTACGTCGGCCGGGCCTACGGCCGGAAGAAACTGGCTCCCGCCATCAGCCCCGGGAAAACCGTGGAAGGCTTTTGCGGCGCCGTCGCCGGTTCGGCGGCCGGCGCCCTTCTGTTTAAGGCATTATTTTTCGCTCAAATCCCTTACCCCCACGCCCTGGTTCTCGGCCTGGGGGTGGGCGTTATCGGCCAACTTGGAGACCTCTGGGAATCGATCCTGAAACGAACCGCTCGGGCCAAGGATTCCGGGACCCTGATCCCCGGGCACGGCGGTCTTCTGGACCGTATCGACGCCGTCCTTTTCGCCGGCCCGTTTGTC
>Ga0316630_10000325_pt1 | contig 14246 bp, 13 predicted proteins | sample OWC_May_M1_C1_D6_FD_207658 | JGI IMG/M metagenome (GOLD analysis project Ga0316630, IMG submission 207658) | Wetland soil microbial communities from Old Woman Creek delta, Ohio, United States - OWC_May_M1_C1_D6_A | ecosystem: Environmental > Terrestrial > Soil > Wetlands | place: USA: Ohio...
TGCAGTAATCATCTCGCTGTGGTCGATTTACCCGTCTCCCGCCGGCAGGTAAACTGCCGGCACGGCAGCGCCGGAAGATTATGGCGGCGAAGGCCGGTTCCCCTTGTGACGAGGGGCTGTGAACCCGGTCAGGTCCGGAAGGAAGCAGCCGCAGCAGCCATTTCGGGTGCGAGGGAGCGGCCGGCCCGAGCCGCCACCCGTTCGATTCAGTTCCGAGGAGACCGAGAACCGCGATGAGTTACCAGGTGCTGGCACGCAAGTGGCGCCCGCGCCGGTTCGCGGATCTGGTCGGTCAGACGCATGTCGCCCGCGCCCTGATCAACGCCCTCGATCACGACCGCCTGCACCACGCGTTCCTGTTCACCGGCACGCGCGGCGTCGGAAAGACCACGATCGCCCGCATCCTCGCCAAGAGTCTCAACTGCGAGACCGGGGTCAGCTCGCAGCCGTGTGGCGAGTGCTCGACCTGCCGTGAGGTGGATGAGGGCCGGTTCGTCGATCTCATCGAGGTCGACGCCGCCTCGCGTACCAAAGTGGATGACACCCGTGAGCTGCTCGACAATGTCCAGTACGCCCCCACGCGCGGCCGCTACAAGGTGTACCTCATCGACGAGGTGCATATGCTCTCCGGCCACAGCTTCAACGCGCTGCTCAAAACCCTCGAAGAACCGCCGCCGCACGTAAAATTCCTGCTCGCCACCACCGACCCGCAGAAGCTGCCAGTCACGGTGCTGTCGCGCTGCCTGCAGTTTCATCTCAAGCGCCTGTCGCCGGAGCTGATCGAAGGTCAGCTCGAGAAGATCCTGACTGCCGAGGGTCTGGTGTTCGATACCGGTTCGCTCACGCTGCTGGCGCAGGCCGCCGACGGCAGCATGCGCGATGCCCTGAGCCTGCTCGACCAGGCGATCGCGTTCGGCGGCGGCAAGGTGCACGAGCCCGAGGTGCGCGAGATGCTCGGCAGCATCGACGACAACCTGGTCGACCGCGCGCTGGCGGCGCTGGCCGGCAATGATGGCGCCGCGCTGCTGGCGGTGGCGGCCGACGCCCACGAGCGCAACGCCGACCCCGAGTCGCTGCTGGCGCAGCTGCTGCGCGCGCTGCACCGGATCGCGGTGCTGCAGACGGTGCCGAATGCCAGCGTCGAGCGCGCCGACGCGCTGCGCCCGCTGGCGACGCAGCTGTCGCCGGAGGATGTGCAGCTCTACTACCAGATCGGGCTCGTCGGCCAGCGCGATCTGTCGCTGGCACCGGACGCCCGCACCGGCCTGGAGATGACCCTGTTGCGGATGCTGGCGTTCCGGCCGGCCGCGTCCGGGACGGTGCCGTCGCCGCCGCGCGACCGTGAGGCCTCGGTGCGCGCGGCCACGCCGGCGCGCAGTCCGGTGCCCACAATGGCGCGCGAGCCGTCGCCGCCGACCTCGCCGGTGTCCGTCGCCCCGGCGGATCCGGCTGCGCAACCTGCGGCTGCCGCTGCCGGCCCGGCTTGGAACGCGCTCGTCGGCCAGCTCAACCTCGTCGGTCTGGTGCGCGAACTGGCGCACAACTGTGCGCTCGACTCGGTCGAGGGCCAGATCTGGCAGCTGATTCTCGACCCGGCGTGCGCGAACCTGCTCGGCAAGGAGCGCGAGATGGCCTTACAACAGGCGCTGATCGGACAGCTCGGCCACCCGGTGCAGCTGCGGATCACCGTCGGCAGCCCGCGCACCGAGACCCCGGCACGCGAGGCCGCGCGCCTGCGCGGCGAGCGGCAGCAGGCGGCGGAGACCGCGATCCTGAACGATCCGAACGTTGAGGCCCTGCAGCAGGCGTTCAATGCCCGCGTCAACCCGACCACGGTCCGGCCGAAGGGCTGAGGCGGATTTTCAGACTGGCAACATCCAGGTGCGTGACGATGAAAGGCGGATTGGGAAACATGATGAAGCAGGCGCAGATGATGCAGGAGAATCTGCGCAAGGCCCAGGAGGAGCTGGCCCGGATCGAGGTCACCGGCAGCGCCGGCGGCGGGCTGGTGTCGGTGGTCATGACCTGCCGGCATGACGTGAAGCGCGTGCAGATCGACGCCGCGCTGCTCAAGGATGACAGGGAAGTGCTGGAAGACCTGGTGGCGGCGGCGATGAACGACGCGGTGCGCAAGGCCGAGGAGGCCAGCCAGCAGAAGATGTCCGGCATCACCGCCGGCTTCAATATCCCCGGCCTTAAGCTGCCGTTCTGACCGTGGCATCACCGGCCATCGAGGCACTCAAGGAGGCGCTGCGGCGCCTGCCGGGCGTCGGGCCAAAATCGGCCCAGCGCATGGCGCTGCACCTGCTGGCGCGCGACCGCGACGGGGCGCGGGCGCTGAGCGAGGCCTTGCGCATCGCGCTCGAGCGCGTCGGTCACTGCCGGCGCTGCAATGATTTCAGCGAGCAGGAGGTGTGTACGCTGTGCGCGTCGACGCGCCGCGATCCGTCCCTGCTGTGCGTGGTCGAGTCGCCGGCCGATCTCGCGTCGATCGAGCAGTCCGGGGCCTACCAGGGGCTGTATTTCGTCCTGCTCGGGCGGCTGTCGCCGCTCGACGGCATCGGACCGGACGAGCTCGGTCTGGGGCGGCTCGAAGCACGGCTGGACGAGGGCGCGGTCAAGGAAGTAATTCTGGCCACCAACCTCACCGTCGAGGGCGAGGCCACCGCGCACTACATCGGCGAACTGGCGCGGGTGCGCGGCATCCGCGCCACCAGGATCGCCTATGGAGTGCCGGTGGGCGGCGAGCTCGAATACACCGATCGCGGTACCCTGGCGCGCGCGCTGAGCGGGCGGCGGGACGTCTGAATCTTGGAGGAAAACCAGACATGATCGAAACACCGATTCAACCGGCATTCGGCACGGACGCATTCTTCCTGCTGATGGGCGCGATCCTGGTGCTGGCGATGCATGCCGGCTTCGCGTTCCTCGAGGCCGGCACGGTGCGCAAGAAGAACCAGGTCAATGCGCTCATGAAGATCCTCACCGACTTCGGGGTCTCGACTGTGGCCTATTTCGTGGTCGGCTATGCGGTCGCCTATGGCACGCACTTCTTCACCGGTGCCCCGGCGCTTGCCGGCAGGAGCGGTTACGAGCTGATGAAGTTCTTCTTCCTGCTGACGTTCGCGGCCGCGGTGCCGGCGATCGTGTCCGGCGGCATTGCCGAGCGCGCGCGGTTCGTGCCGCAGCTGGTCGCGACCGCAGCGATCGTCGGCCTGGTGTATCCGTTCTTCGAAGGCATCGTGTGGGGCGGGCGCTTCCACGTGCAGGCGCTGATGGAGTCCGGGTTCGGTGCCCCGTTTCACGACTTCGCCGGGTCGGTGGTGGTGCACACCATGGGCGGCTGGATTGCGCTCGGGGCGGTGTTGCTGCTCGGCGCGCGCCGCGGCCGCTACACCCCGGACGGCAAGGTGGTGGCGATGCCGCCGTCCAACATCCCGTTCCTGGCGCTCGGGTCCTGGATTCTGGTGGTCGGCTGGTTCGGCTTCAACGTCATGAGCGCCCAGGGTCTCGACAAGGTGAGCGGCCTGGTGGCGGTGAACTCGCTGCTGGCCATGGCCGGGGGCGTACTGGGCGGGCTGATCGCCGGCCGCAGCGATCCCGGCTTCGTGCACAACGGTGCGCTCGCCGGGCTGGTGGCCGTATGCGCCGGGTCGGACGTGATGCACCCGGTCGGGGCGTTCGTGGTCGGTGCAGTCGCGGCGGTGCTGTTCGTGATTGCGTTCACGCTCGCCCAGCATCGCTGGAAGATCGACGACGTGCTTGGTGTGTGGCCGCTGCACGGGCTGGCCGGCGCCTGGGGCGGCATCGCCGCCGGCATCTTCGGCAGTCAGGCACTGGGGGGCATGGGCGGGGTGTCGCTGATGGCGCAGATCGTCGGCACGTTGGGCGGCATCGCGATCGCGCTGGTCGGTGGTCTGGCGGTTTACGGCGCACTCAAGCGGGTCGTCGGCATCCGTCTGAGCGACGAGGAGGAATACGACGGCGCCGATCTCAGCATCCACAAGATCACCGCCAACCCGGAAGAGGACGTTGCGGCGCGGCGCTGAGCGGCTGTGCCCGGTTAGTCCGGGTAATTAGAAAATAAAAAAGAGGGGCGCCACGGGGCGCCCCTTTTTGTTTTATCGCGGAGTATCCCCAACAATGCACGGTTTCTACGGACCCGCGAGCACGTCGATCTTTGCCGCGCAGATGAAGTCGTTCTCCGACAGCCCCTGCACCGAATGGGTACTGAAGCGTACCCGGCAGCGGTTGTAGCCGACTTCAAGGTCGGGGTGGTGATCCTCGCGGTGCGCGATCCAAGCCAGCGCATTCACGAACGCGATGGTCTCGTAGTAGTTGTTGAACTTGAAGCTGCGGTGGATCGCTGTCGTACTGTCGTCGAGCTCCCAGCCCCGGAGCTCGGTCAGCAGGCGCTGGGCCTCGGCGCGCGCCAGCGCCGGGCCGCTGCGCGGCTGGCAGTGCCGTTCCCGCAGTGTGGTCACGACCGTGCCGGTTACGGGAAGCGGTAGAACGCGTCGTCCAGGTACTTCACCACATCGTTGACCTGGTCGCGGCTGAGCTTGGCGCCGGTCTGGCGCACGCAGCCGTTCACCTGGCCGATCAGGCCTTCGACCGACTTGATGCGGCGATCGGCGCGCGTGTACACGCCGCTGTCGTGACAGGCCACGCACTGCTGGCCGTGCACGGCCTTGCCCTTGGCGGCATCGCCGGGAAGCATGGCGGCCGAGGCGCCGGTGGTGACGACGAGCAGCAGGGCGGGTACGAGTTGCTTGATCATGGGATTGCTCCGTTCTGGGTGTCAGGTGAATGCCTGCAGGTGCGCGATGCGCTGCGCTGCCGGCGGATGGGAATCGTAGAACGCCGAGTGTACCGGATCGGGCGTGAGCGTGCTGGCGTTCTCGCGGTACAGTTTGACCAGCGCGCGGATCATGGCGCGCGCATCGGCCTGCTTGGCCGCGAAGGCATCGGCCTGGTACTCGTGGCGGCGCGAGCTCCACACCAGCAGCGGCTGCAGGAAGAACGAGAATACCGGGCCGACCATGAGGAACAGGATCAGGGCGGCGTGATTGGAAGGGGTCGATACCCCGAGCCCGGCATAGAACCACGGCTGCTGCACCAGCCAGCCGAGCAGCGCGAGCGCCGCCAGGCTCATTGCAAACATGGCACCGATGCGCTTGACGATATGGCGGTGACGGAAGTGACCGAGCTCGTGCGCGAGCACCGCCTCGATCTCGGGGCCGCGCAGGCTGGTGAGCAGGGTGTCGAAGAACACGATGCGCTTGTTGCGTCCGAAACCGGTGAAATAGGCATTGCCGTGCGCCGAACGGCGCGAGCCGTCCATCACGAACACACCGCGGTCCCTGAACCCGGTGCGACGCAACAGGGTCCGGATGCGCTTGAGCAGGGTCTTGTCGTTGAGCGGGGTGAACTTGTTGAACAGCGGCGCGATCAGCGCCGGGTAGGCCCAGATCATGAACAGCGTGAATCCCGACCACAGCAGCCACAGGTACAGCCACCACTGCGCGCCGGCGCGCTCCATCAGCCACAGCGCCGCCAGCGCCAGCGGCACGCCGAACACCAGCAGCAACAGCAGCTGCTTCAGCAGGTCGCCGAGGAACAGCCCGACGGTCATGCGGTTGAATCCGAAGCGCGCCTCGAGCACGAATGTCTGGTACAGCGACAGCGGCAGCTCCAGCAGGCCCATTACGACGAACGTGCTCAGCAGAAATGCCACGCCGGTAGCCAGCTCCCCGAAGCCGGCGGCGCGCCACGCCTGGTCGAGCAGTTCAAGACCGCCACCGAGTGTCCAGCCGAGCAGCAGCAGGGCGTCCACGGCGAGGCTGACCATGCCGAAGCGGGTGCGTGCCACGGTGTAGTCGGCGGCCTTGCGGTGCGCCGCCGGCTTGATGCGGGTGTGAAACGCCGCCGGCACCCGCGCGCGGTGCGCGCGCACGTGCCGCACCTGCCGCAGCGCCAGCCACAGGCGGGTGGCAAGCGTCGCCCCAAGGACGACGACGAACAGCGTGGTGAATTGTGACACCGCCTGGTTCTCCGTGGCCGCGCGTGCAGCCGTGTTATCATTTCGTCAGCAATTCTACCGCCATCGAACCGTCCAACAAGAGGAAGTGCATGCCGCAGGATCCGAATGCCCTGGTGTGGATAGACCTTGAGATGACAGGGTTAAATCCGGATACCGACAAAATCATCGAGATCGCCACCGTCATCACCGACAGCCAGCTCAGCGTCGTCGCCCAGGGCCCGGTTCTGGCTGTGCACCAGCCGGACAGCATCCTCACCACGATGGACGAGTGGAACACCCGCACCCATGGCGGCAGCGGCCTGACCCAGCGGGTGCGCGAATCGACCCTGAGCGAAGCGGACGCCGAGCGCCTGACGCTCGAATTCATCCAGGAGTACGTGCCGAAGAACCGGTCGCCGCTGTGCGGCAACAGCATCTGCCAGGATCGGCGCTTCCTGGTGCGCGGCATGCCGAACCTGGAGAGCTATCTGCATTACCGCAATCTGGACGTGAGCACGCTCAAGGAACTGGTGCGACGCTGGAAGCCGGAGATTGCCAGTGGCTTCGACAAGAAGAATACCCACAAGGCGCTGGACGATATTCTGGAGTCGATCGGGGAGTTGAAGTACTACCGGGAGCATTTCATCAAGTGACCGGTGCGGCGATCGTTCCGCCAGACCTTGGTCGGCAGGCGCGGCGCCCCTGCCGCGATCGCCTTGTGTGGCCGTCATTCCGGCGAAAACCGCAGTCCGGGACCCGAACGGCTGTTGGGGTTCGCTGCACGATGGGCAGAATGCTCGAGTGCCGCGAAGCGCGATATCGAAGCCCTGCTCGCTGCGCTCGTTGGTCTTGCCCCTAAGAATACGCGAGAGCGGCCTCACCCCAAGCTGCGAACAATAGCGTTCGTAGGGCGCAATGAGCGCAGCGAATTGCGCCGCATGAAACTGGATCCCCGGATTCCGCTGCGCTCCATCCGGGCTACATGCCAGACTCCGGCTTTTCACAGGAATGACGGCGATCAGCGGCATCGCCGCCAAACCGCTGTTCGGCGATTTTAGTCCAGATTGGCAAGCGCCCACGCCACGTGCTCTCGCACCAGCGCCGAAGGATGCTCGACCCGGGCGTGCAGTGCCGCAGTCACTGACTCGGAGCGTGGCGCATTGCCCAGCGCCACCGCAATATTCCGCAACCACCGTTCATACCCAATGCGCCGGATCGCCGAGCCCTCGGTGTTGCGGAGAAACTCCTCGTCCGTCCATGCGAACAAGGCAACGAGCCGTGGTGCATCGAGCCCGTGGCGGGGCGCGAAGTCGGGCTCGCGGGTCGGTTGGGCGAACTTGTTCCACGGACATACCAGTTGGCAGTCGTCGCAACCGTAGATGCGGTTGCCGATCAGCGGCCGCAGCTCCAGCGGGATCGGGCCATGCAGCTCGATGGTGAGGTAGGAGATGCAGCGGCGCGCATCGAGCTCATACGGTGCCACGATCGCCCCGGTCGGGCAGATGTCGATGCAGGCGTGGCAGCTGCCGCAGTGGTTGGTAGCGGGCACGTCGAGCGGCAGCGGCAGGTCGGTGTACAGCTCGCCGAGAAATAACCAGGAGCCGGTGTCACGGTGGATCAGGTTGGTGTGTTTGCCGATCCAGCCGAGACCGGCCTGTTCGGCGAGCGCCTTTTCCAGCACCGGGGCGCTGTCAGTAAATACGCGGTAGCCGAAGGCGCCGACGCGGGCGCTGATCCGGTCGGCGAGTTTCTGCAAGCGGGTACGGAGGACCTTGTGGTAGTCGCGCCCGAGCGCGTAACGCGACACGAACGCGCGCTGCCGATCGTCGAGCACCGCCTGGGTCGGCATGACCCGCTCCGGCAGGTAATCCATGCGTACCGAAATGACCCTTACCGTGCCGGGTACCAGCTCGGCCGGACGGGTGCGGCGGGTGCCGTGGCGCGCCATGTAGTCCATTTCGCCGTGGCGGCCGGCGGCCAGCCAGTCGAGCAGGCGGGTTTCGGCGGCGCCGAGCTCGACGCCGCTGATGCCGACCTGCTGAAAGCCCAGGGCCTGACCCCAGACCTTGATGTCGGCGGCGAGTGCGAGATAGTCGGGCGGTGCGGTTTCGGGGTGCGTCATCTGCCACTATCATAGCCACATGTCCGATCTGCCCGAAGCGCTGTACGCCGCCGCGCAAACGCGCGAGGCCGACCGCCGTGCCGCCGCGCAACATGCCCTGAGTGGCGGGCTGCTGATGGCGCGCGCCGGCGCTGTCGCGTTTGCATTGCTGCGCGAGCGGTTCCCGCGGGCGCGGCGGGTGGTCGTGGTGTGCGGTCCCGGCAACAACGGCGGCGACGGCTATGTGGTGGCGCGGCTCGCCGCCGAGGCCGGGTTGGCCGTCACGGTGCTCAGTCCAGACGACGGCGCGCGCCTGCGTGACGATGCAGCCGCTGCTGCTCAGGCGTGGCGCAGCCACGGCGGCACCACGCGGCCGTTCGCGCCGCTGCCGTTACGCGACGGCGAGCTGATCGTAGACGCGCTGTTCGGCACCGGCCTCGAGCGCCCGGTGGACGGCGAGTGGCGGGTGATCATCGAAGCCATGAATGCCGCCGGCCGGCCGATACTGGCGCTCGACATCCCCTCCGGCCTGCACGCCGACACCGGACGCGTGCTCGGTGTGGCGGTGCAGGCCGCTCTGACGATCAGCTTCATCGGCCTCAAGGCCGGTCTGTTCACGGCCCAGGGGCGCGAGCACAGCGGCACAATCCTGTTCGACGACCTCGGGGTTCCGCCCGGGGTGCTTCACGACTTGCCGGTGCGCGCGTGCCGCATTACCGCGGGTAACCTGCCGCGGCTTGCGCCACGCGCGCAACACGCCCACAAGGGTGAAGCCGGGAGAGTCGTGATCGCGGGCGGCGCCCCCGGAATGCCGGGCGCGGTGCGCCTGGCCGGCGAGGCGGCCTATCGTGCGGGCGCCGGGCTGGTGACCGTGGCCACCCATCCCGGGCACGCGCCGCTGGTGAGTGCCGTCCGCCCCGAACTGATCAGCGTTGGCGTTACCGAGGCGGCGGATCTGGTGCCCTTGCTGGAACGGGTGCAGGCCGCAGCGATTGGTCCGGGCCTCGGTCAGGGGGCGTGGGCGCAGGCGCTGTGGCGGACAATGGTCGAATCGAGCGTGCCGCTGGTGGTCGATGCCGAGGCATTGCGACTGCTGGCCGCTGTGCCGCGCGCGCGCCACGACTGGGTGCTGACGCCGCACCCGGGCGAAGCGGCCGCACTGCTTGGTTGCAGCGTGGCCGAGGTCGAGGCCGACCGGTTCGCGGCCGTGCGCCGGTTACAGGACACCTACGGCGGGGTGTGCGTGCTGAAAGGCAGCGGTACGCTGGTTGCAGCCGAGGGCGCCGAGCCGTGGCTGTGCGATCGCGGCACCCCGGCGCTGGCCAGCGGCGGAAGCGGCGATGTACTCACCGGCGTGATCGTGGCGCTGCTTGTCCAGGGGCTGGCGCCGCTCGAGGCCGCGCGCGTGGCCGTATGGGTGCACGCCGTGGCCGGCGAACAGGCGGCTGGCGGTGCCGACCGCGGGCTGCTGGCCGGTGACCTGTTCGCACCGCTGGCGTCCCTGATCCGCAGCCTGGTGGCCGATGACAACCGTGCGCCACGTCGCTGACGAGGCCGCCATGGAGGCGCTCGGCGCGCGCCTCGCGCCCGCGCTGGCCGACGGTACCGTGGTGTTTCTGCGCGGCGAGCTCGGTGCCGGCAAGACCACACTGGTGCGCGGCATCCTGCGTGGCCTCGGCCATGCCGGGGCGGTGAAGAGCCCGACCTATACCCTGGTCGAGCCGTACCGGCTGGGCGGGCGGACGATCTATCACTTCGATCTGTATCGCCTCAACGACCCGGAAGAGCTGGAATTCCTCGGCGTGCGCGATTATCTTTCAGGCAGCGGTATCTGCTTGATCGAGTGGCCGGAACGCGGCGCCGGGGTGCTGGCGGAAGCGGATCTGGAAATCGCCATCGAGCGTTCGCCGGACGGGCGGGTGGTGCGGATGCGCGCGCACACGCCAAGGGGCACAGCGGCATTGCATGAGATGACATGACGCAGGCGCGACCATACCTTCTATTACTGGCGCTGTTCTTCGTTTCCGTTCCCGGATTCGCCGAGGTCGTCACGGTCCAGAACCTGCGCCTGTGGCAGGCCCCCGACCATACCCGGCTGGTGCTGGACCTGAGCGGTCCGATCGAGCACCGACTCACCCACGACAGCACCGCGCGCCAGGTGGTGGTCGAGATGGATGCCGCGCGCCTGCCGGCGCAGCTGGCGCCGCTCGACGTCAGCGGCTCCTACCTGGCGGCGGTGCGCGCGGTCGACACCCCGGATGGCACGCTGCGCATCACCCTCGACCTGCGCCGCCCGGTGCGGCCCACCAGCTTCATGCTCAAGCCCTACGGCCAGTACGGCCATCGGCTGGTGATCGACCTGAACGACGAGACCGCCATGGAAGCGGTGCCGGAACCGCCGTCGCAGGCGGCACCGGTTCCGCAACCGATGCTGCGGCCGCGCGACCTGGTGGTGGCGATCGACGCTGGCCACGGTGGTGAAGACCCGGGTGCGATCGGGCGCCGCTACAAGACCCGCGAGAAGGACGTCACGCTTGCGATCGCGCGCGAACTCGCCCGGCTGGTGGCGGCCGAGCCCGGAATGCGGCCAGTCATGATTCGGAGCGGCGATTACTTCGTGCCGCTCAAGAAGCGTCGCGATCTGGCGCGCCGCCAGAGTGCCGACCTGTTTGTGTCCATCCACGCCGACTCGTTGCCGCCGCGCAGCCGCCACGTGCGCGGCTCGTCGGTGTACGCGCTGTCCGAGCGCGGTGCTACCACCCTGCTGGCGCGCGAGCTGGCCGACGACGAAAACGCCTCCGACTGGATCGGCGGCGTCAGCCGCGACGAGCTCGATGACGACGTCAGCCGGCTGCTCGGCGACCTCACCAAAGACGCCACCATGGCCGACAGCCTCGAGCTCGGGCGCGACATGCTGGCCTCGCTGCGCGCGGTCGGGCCGCTGCACAGCGCCCAGGTCGCGCAGGCCGGCTTCGCGGTGCTCAAGTCGCCGGTGCCGTCGATCCTGGTCGAGACCGCGTTCATCTCCAACCCCGACGAGGAGCGCCAGCTGCGCAGTGCCGAGCACCAGCGGCGCATCGCACGTGGCATCTTCCAGGGTATCAAGCGCGCCACCCCGCGGTTGCTCGCGCGCCGCGGTACCGGCGGCGCGACAGTACAAGCGGCCGCGATCCCGGCGCTGCCTGCGGCCAGCATCGTGGCGACGCCGGTCGCGGCCGCAACGCGCGAGCACGTCGTCAAGCCGGGTGACACGCTGTCGGCGATCGCGCGCCTGTACGACGTGCCCATCGAAGCGCTGCGATTTCTGAACGAGATTCACGGCAACGACCTCACGATCGGTACCCGGCTGCGCATCCCGACGCGTGGTGGCGACGGCGGGGTGTAATGCGGCGCTGTCATATTCATACCGATACCAACGAAAGATTGTTCCAGTTCACCGGGGAGAGGGCATGAGCCTGTTTCGTACCAAACCGATCAATGCCGACGCCTATTGCGACACCGGGCTCAAGCGTTGCCTCAATGCGGTCGACCTGACGCTGCTCGGTATCGGCGCCATCATCGGGGCTGGTATCTTCGTGCTGACCGGGGTGGCGGCCGCCACCAAGGCCGGGCCGGCGATCGTGCTGTCGTACGTGGTGGCGGGATTCGCCTGCGCGTTCACGGCCCTGGCCTATGCCGAGCTGGCGGCGATGATTGGCGGCTGCGGCAGTGCCTACGGTTACGCCTACGCCGGGCTGGGCGAGTTCATCGCCTGGATCATCGGCTGGGACCTGATCCTTGAATACGGACTCGCCACGTCGGCGGTGGCGATCGGCTGGTCCGGGTACGTGAACAACGCTCTAGCGGCGGTCGGCTTGCCATTGCCGGAGGCGCTGCTCAAGTCGCCGATGGAAGGCGGGCTCATCAACTTTCCGGCGGCCGCGATCGTTCTGACCCTGGCGACACTGCTCGCCATCGGCGTGCGCCAGAGCGCGCGCTTCAACGCGATCATGGTGCTGGTCAAGCTGGTGGCGATCGCGGTGTTTGTCGGGGTTGCGGCGTTCTACGTGCAGCCGGCACATTGGCAGCCGTTCATCCCGTTCGGCTGGGAGGGGGTGATGGCCGGCGCGGCCCTGATCTTCTTCGCGTATATCGGCTTCGATGCAGTGTCGACAGCAGCCGAGGAGGCATTGCGGCCGCAGCGCGACTTGCCGATCGGGATCATCGCCTCGCTGGCAGTGTGCACGCTGATCTACATCGTCGTGGCCGGGTTGCTGACCGGGATCGTTCCCTATGCCACGCTCAACGTCGCTTCGCCGGTGGCCGATGCGTTGCTCCAGCTCGGCCACCGCTGGGCCGCCGGGCTGATTGCGGCTGGCGCGATCGCCGGGCTCACAACGGTGATGCTGGTGCTCTACTATGGCCTGACCCGCGTGTTTCTGGCGATGTCACGCGACGGTCTGCTGCCGCCGGTGTTCTCGGCGGTGAATCGCCGCACCCATACGCCAGTGCGGGTGATCCTGACGAGTGGCCTGTTGATTGCGGCGATCGCCGGTTTCACGCCGATCGGGAAAGTGGCCGAGTTGGTCAACATCGGCACGCTGGCAGCATTTGTGCTGGTGTGCGGCGGGGTGATCGCGCTGCGCTACTCCCATCCAAGCCTGAAGCGCCCGTTCCGTACCCCGTTCATGCCGCTGGTGCCGCTGCTCGGCATCGGGTTCTGTCTCTATCTGATGGTCAGCCTGCCGGTCGAAACCTGGGAGCGGTTCGTGATCTGGATGGCGCTCGGGTTAGTCATCTACTTTGGCTACTCGCGTCGCCACAGTGCCCTGAACGGCTGAGTGCAGCAAGTCACCCGCTGCTAAGTAAGGTGCCGCCAGGGTGCAAAGGACGCTAGGCACAGTTTGTGTGCGTTCGCGGCGCGCGTGCCAGCGAATTGGGCGATCTCCGCGTGCTCCAGGCCGCTGTGTTCCGCTCCGGCAGCGCCAGCGGCGAGACTGGCAAGATCTCCTAGAACTCGATGACCGTCTGCGGCTCGGCTGGCGCGCCACCGAGGCGTTCCTGGATCTCGCGCTGCAGGCGCTCCTGCTGCGCAGCATCGGTGATCGGGGCGCCGTTGCGGTCGGTAATGAAGAAGTAGTCCTCGGCGCGTTCGCCATAGGTGGCCACCTTGGCGGTCACCAAGCGCGCCTGACACTGCTGCAGGGCGCAGGCCACCTGGTGCAGCAGCCCAGGACGATCCTGCGCCTGCACCTCCATGACCGTCTGCTGGCCGTTGGCCGCGGCGCGGAATGCCACATGTGTGGCGATCGGGAAGTGCTTGAGGGCGCGCGGCAACAGCGCCTGGCGGAAATCCCGGCCCGGTTGCGGTGCCAGCAGTTGCGCGCGCAGGCCGTCGGCCAAGGTGGCGAGCGCGCGCTCCTCGGTGAGCGGCTGCATGGCGTGGTCCAGTACCACGAAGGTGTCGAGCGCGAAACCGAAGCCGGTGGTGTGGATGCGTGCGTCCATGATGGTGAGATTGAGCCGGTCGAAGCCGCCGGTGGTGACCACGAACAGGTCATCGCGATCGGCGGTGTAGATCAACACCTCGGTGCCACCGGCGTCGGGATGATAGCGGGTGGCGATCAGCGGCAGTGCCGAGGCCGGGGTGTTCACGATTTGTTCGGTGTGCCAGGCGATCGCGCCGGCGTCATGACGCAGGAAATACTCCGGCTCGAGCCGCGCCCAGTGCTCCGCGACCCGCGCCGGATCGACGCCCGCCTGGTCAAGCAGCGCCCGGGCATCGCGTTGCAGGTCGGCGAGTCGCGCCTCGACGTCGAGTGGTGTGGCCTCGCCGCGGCGCAGGGTGCGCAGCGTCGCGGCGTGCAGCTCGGTGAGCAGCCGGTCCTTCCACACGTTCCACACCTTGGGGCTGGTGGCGCGCATGTCAGCGACGGTCAGCAGGTACAGGTGATCGAGTCGCTCCGGGTCGCCGACCTGACGCGCGAAGCGCTGCACCACCTCCGGGTCGTGGATATCCTGGCGCTGCGCCACCTGCGACATCAGCAGGTGGTGGCGCACCAGCCACGCGACCAGCTGGGTATCATACTCGCTCAGGCCGTGATGGCGGCAGAACGCGATGGCATCGTGCTCACCGAGCTCGGA
>Ga0316630_10000328_pt1 | contig 14194 bp, 8 predicted proteins | sample OWC_May_M1_C1_D6_FD_207658 | JGI IMG/M metagenome (GOLD analysis project Ga0316630, IMG submission 207658) | Wetland soil microbial communities from Old Woman Creek delta, Ohio, United States - OWC_May_M1_C1_D6_A | ecosystem: Environmental > Terrestrial > Soil > Wetlands | place: USA: Ohio...
TTCACTGAAGTTCCCTGCTACATCCGTTGCCCTCCATGTACGCGTGATAACATAATTGTAATGAAGTACATTCGCAGGATCTGCACTATACGTGCTGCCGTCACTGTACGTGATTGTTATGTTCCCTGCAGGAGTGCAGTTATCCGTCGCAGTGGCTGTTCCTGTACCTGCCGGTGTGCTGTCATCTTCACAATCTATCGTAACATTAACCGGACAAGTAATAACAGGATCCTCATTATCGGTTACAGTTACTGTCATTGAACAGGTTGCAGTATTACTATTTACATCCGTAACAGTCCAGATCACTGTTGTTGTACCAGATGGATAAGTTCCTGAGGCATCACCTGTTCCATTAAAGTCATTTACGACTGAAGCAACACCACAATTGTCACCTGTAACAGGTACTGGGACAACAATTGTTGCTGTGCAGAGTCCCGGATCAGTATCAACACTGATGTTACCGGGGCATGTAATTGTTGGAGCAGTAGCATCTGTAATGCTGATATTGATATTTGCAGTTATATTGCAGCCGGTGGCATTAATAGTCTCAGTCACAGAAACTGTTCCCAGCGGACCTGGTCCCCAATCCACTGAGATCTGGTTTGTACCCTGACCACCATCAATAGTTCCGCCAGTTACATTCCAGACATAAGAGCGACCTCCAAAACCGGGAGTGTTGTATATTTCATTTGTTTTATTCGGACAGACAGTAAGATTACCGCTTATTACTGGTGCCGGATTAGGATTTATTACCACTGAATAAACAGGTGATGTAGCAGAACAGCTTGTTGTTGTATTTGTAATTGTTAATGATATATTACCTGTTCCTGCAGCTCCCCAGTTCACCTGAACCGAGTTTCCTGATCCGACTAAAGTTCCTCCGGTAACATTCCATGCGTAAGAATGATCCGCCTGGTTTGGTACTGAATAAATAACTCCTGTTTCATTTTCGCAAACCTCAAAATCATACTCGGAATTTGGTGATTCCCCTGATATACCAAGAATGAATCCTGAAGGATCATTTTGATTATTATATGCAGTTTGAATCCAGCCGGTTGAACGTGTTACCCTTGAAACACGAAATTCATCAATTATTCCATCCCATCCTTCTGTTCTTGCAGCTGGATTTCCGACATTTCCTATATCAGCATAAGAATTCAAAGAGCTTAAACCTGTATAGGTGCCTGTTGCTTCCAATACACCGTTGACAAACACCTCATAATTAATTCCATTCCAGGTCAGTGCTACATGATACCAGGCCCCATTTGTAAAAGGAGATCCGATGCTTGTATGTTTAGTATGGTTGACTCCAAGTCCCAAAGCCAGATCACTGCTGCTTGGAGACAGGTAAAGTTGCAATCGGTCATTATAAGCAGGTACGGTTGTATGTCCAAAAATATAGTTAGCATCTGTGCCGGCTGCAGCATTAGTATTAGCCCAGGTTTCTATTGCACCTGATCCTGAAGACCACCCTGTAGTGCCGACCTGGATATAGTCATTAGCAGAATCAAAATTCCCTCCGGATGCTATTTTGCCGGAGACATTTGTTGTTCCGCTATTAGTACCATCATTGGCATATAAGGTAGCATCAAGATAATCATTATGTAAATGCCAAACCCCGGTATATCCTGAATCCCATGTTCCTGTTGAAGACTGATCCGTGCTTATTTGAGGATTTCCATAAAACATCCGGATTTGAGTGTTGGTCCCTGCGGAAAGGGTTGGAATACGCACCCAGACAATAAGGTCTCCTGTTACCGGATTGTAGCTTTCCACGTCATGATCCAACCTGTTGTAATTAATATCTGAAAAAATAATATCATATCCGTTCGCATTTTCGACATGTCCTCCATTGGCAACAGTCCGCAACTCATCTCTGGCTGGCGAACTGCTTATATTTATAAGAACAGGGAAGTTGATATTTGTACCCTGTACTTTGCTTCCATCAATTGTAACAGTTTTCTGGTAAGCATAGCCAAGAGTCACAGCAGGCTCGGCTTTAACTGTTGCAACTACCAGAGTTCTGGGGGAGCTTTCACAAAGTGTTGCAGTATTATATTTGGTTACATAGTAGCTTGTTGTTGAGCTTATTGATGGAGTAGCAAACGTGCTTCCATTTGTCTGAAGCAGATTGCCTCCTGTTAAAGCATCGTACCATTTATAATTCTCCCCTCCACCAGCTCCACCAGCCTGGAGAGTAACCGTTCCTGTTCCGCATCTTTCTCCGTTTGTACCTGAAGGAGGTGTTGGCAGCGGATTGATAGTAACCAGGTAATTTATTGACATCCCGGTGCATGCCCCTGAAGTCTCTGCCAATTGAATATTTCCGCTTCCAACAGGATCCCATGTTACAGTGATGCTATTCCCGGTTGTTGAAGATGGAACCCCGTTAACCACAGTCCAGTTATATGTATGCCCTGCAGTATTTGGTACGCTATATATTACAGGCAAACCCGGACAGATATCGGTAAAACTATAAATGGAGCATCCATTCTCAGTTCCGATTGTATAGAATGTGGCAGGTGAGTTCTGATTAGCATATTCTGTCTGAATCCAGCCTAAGGGTCTTGTTACACTTGAAATCCTGACCTCATCAATTATTCCTCTAAATCCCTGCCCCCCGGTATTCCTGTTACCTAAAGTAAGCCCGATATTATTATATTGCCCGATGGCGCCGGTTAATGGATCCGTATCTAAAAGATTGTTGTTATTGTAAATCCTTACATCAGATCCATCGTATGTCCCGGTTATGTAGTACCATGTAACATCTGCGATAACGGCTCCGGTCCGGGGATTACCGGCAGCAGAACCGTTGGTTACATGAAATAATATTTCATTATCACTGGTACCGGGAAATTCAAATCCGTAAGGGCCCCATGGAGCCACATCATTTCTTCCGTACCATAAAGGTTTAGCATAATCGTTCTGGATTCCGTTTCTTCTTACCCAATAAGAAACAGTAATATTATCAGAGGGTTCAAGTATACTGTTTTGTGGAATATCAACCCGGCTTGCCCCATTAAATTCAACTCCTAAACCAAACCTCCCAGTTGCGCTTGTTGATCCATTGTTTGTTCCATCATTTCCATTTACAGTAGCATCAGATAAATCTCCCAGATGCCATACTCCCAGATATTCGGAACTCCATGTTTCAGATGTAGAAGGATCAACAGATATTTGTGGATTGCCATAGAGAATCCGAATAACAGTGTTTACAGATGATGATAAAACAGGTACCCGTACCCAGGCTACCAGATTTCCATCAGCTGCGGTATAACTTTCAGTCTGGTGGTCAAGCTTATTATAATTCTCATCCGTAAAAATAATATCCCACCCGCCTGGATTCTGAACATGCCCTCCATTTGCGACGGTTCTTAATTCCACTGATGGAGGCATGTTTATGAGAACCGGGAAATTTATCAGATCTGATCCTCCGCTTACCTGTGCAGGATCAATTGTAATTGTTTTCTGATAAGCATAACCTAATGCAGCAGCCGGAGCAAGGTCTTGAGTAATAGCTGCCGAACCTGTCATCTGTACCGTACATCCCAAACCGGTATTTGTAACGAAGACTGTATAATTTCCGGCAGGAAGGCTCGACCATGTCAGCGGACTGCCTGTTCCGGGAAGAGGTGCACCATAATTGCTACCGTTTCTTTGTAACTGATACTGGTAGCTGGCACCAGACTGGGAACCACTAAGGGTCACTGTGCCGTTATTAATCCCGGGACAAACAGTACCGCCTCCTCCAACAGTAAAGGTAAGGGCACAGAGATCATAAGCACACAGGTAAAATTTGCCATTATCATTGTTGGAATTTTCCCACATTCTGATATATAATGTCTCCCCTGGTGTTCTTCCTGAAATCGTCAGATTAACATTACCGGGAGGAATTTCAGATGCGGGAGAGATCTGACAATCTATTTTTGTCAATGGACCTCCGCATGGTCCGCTGTAAACCGCAATGCCGATCCGAAAAGCCCACTCCAGATTTGTCTGGGAGCTGGATTCTGTATCTGTATTTATAATTACACTACCTGAAGCAGGCACTGTTAAGCTGAACCAGACATCACCGCCGGCATATCCGCTTGCACCTTCACCATCACAGTTACCTGGATCCCCCGTTCCTGAATCTGTTGCACCTTCATTTGAGAAGATCTGGAAAGAGCAGGAAGCTCCAACCGGTATTGCCTGGGCTGTGCATGGACCTTCATTGTTAATTCTGTAAACGGCATATGTCAGATAAGCACCATCAATAAGATCGATACCTGTCACCCGAAACTGATTTGATCCCATATCAGTTAATGTGTAAGGGACCGCCCCGGAAGTAAAGTCACCGTCACTATCAACCAGAAGCACCCTGTTGGTATATCCGACCGGCAAACCCGGGAATACCGAGAAATTCCCGGTTATAGTGACAGTACCAACATCATTTGTTTCATCAATTCTCCATTCCCTGGCTATTCGCTGAAAGCTCAGGTTTAAAACATCTGCAGGCGCCTCTGTAGCGGTCCATGAAGCTGTTGAACCATTATCATGCCCAAAAAGCAGATAATCGCCGCCTGCCAGGCTGCCTGGACTTGATAAGTTCAGAATACCGGCAGATGTGGCATTATCATGAAGATTAGAAGCATCAACCATACCAATTCCGGCAACATCATAACTATGGGAAGCATCGTATGAAAAAAGATCATTTGATATCGCTATACCATATTTTGTGCTTAAATAATTAGCTGCAATGTGTCTCTGAGCATTATTTATGGTATAATTATAAATGATGATCTCTGCGATCTCACAATTCATATCGCCCGAACCCCAGCTGTCATGACCGATTAAATTATTTGTTCTGGCAATATTATTGGGTACGAGTACAGGGGCACTGGTCAGAAAATTATTATTCTTGTATAATCTTGCTGTACTTTGTGTACCTGCTGTACCTCCATTATGGCGAATATTAAAGATCTGGTCTGAACCGTTAGTTATTGCGTTCCAGTCTATTCTGCCATTAGGAGATCCTCCTGCCAACACCTCATAGTAAATATTACTTGATACGCCATTGCGCATCAAACCTATGTTTTCAGCCACAACACCAAGATTAAAGAAATTGTCCCAGTTACCTGCAGCTATAGGTCTGATGACAATAAATGCAGAAAGACCTGCAGTGAAATTGCTGAATCCGTTCGGTAGATTCAGGTAATCATAAACACCATCAACGCTATTATTGAAAAGCACTGCAGGTCTCGTGTTCATGGCATTTGCAACATATTTCGGTTGACGGTTTGCAGTACCCTGAGTGGCATTCATAGCATTGCCTGACTGATCATTCCAAAAGGTAATCGGATTGCCATTTGTTGTAGTTGATGTGCCGGCATCAGCTTTAAGCCAGAGAAGATTATTTGAAGAGCTCCCAACCCCACCGGGGCCTGTTTGTGCAAATAGGGTTGAACCAATACCCAGCAGCCAGCAACCTGCAACCAGCAATAATTTTTTAAGTGACCTGATTTTAAGCCGCTTTAATCCATTGATCCTGACATTAATATGTGTAATTGCAGTAATCAAATTTTCAGTTCAGTATAATGCAAAAAAATACCACCCGACCTTATCTTCTTTTTTTTAAAAGCCGGTATGTGTTTTATATTCTATATTACTGTCCGTATTATCAACTATTAAACGGACTATTTAATATTATGTTACTAAGACTTCCTATTATGTTACTATGACCTGATTAAACTTATCAGGGTTGCATTACACCTGCAATTTAATAGTTTTAAAGATATAGAATATTTCAGCAATTCATCCCTGATTTTGATCAAGGTACTCTGACAGTAAATAACCATCATATTTCAGTTGATAAAAACACCGGACGAGATCTTTCTGTCCGGTGCTTATTTATGAGGTCTGAATCCTCTGTTTTTACATCCCCTTATCTCTCTTCAAAGGAGGAAACTTAAAAAGAAACCTTTAAGCCGTTTAGCCTTTGCGCCTTTGTACCATTGTGCCCTTGCGCCTCTGCGCCTTTGAGCCTTAAATTACCAGCATCGCATCTCCATACGTTCCAAACCTGTATTTTTCCTTCACAGCAGTCTTGTAAGCATCGAAAAGCAGGTCATACCCGGCAAATGCAGCAACCATCATAAGCAGAGTAGAATAGGGAAGATGAAAATTGCTGATCATCATATCCGGGACCTTGAAATCATATGGTGGAAAAATGAATTTGTTGGTCCAACCGTCAAAAGGTTTGAGATACCCGCTTGTAGAAACAGAACTTTCAAGTGTCCTTACTACAGTCGTACCGACAGCACATATACGGTGCTTCTCATCTTTAGCTTTATTCACAATTTCAGCTGCCACATCCGTAATCCTGATCCGTTCCGAATCAACCTTATGCTTGGTAAGATCCTCAACATCTACGCTCCTGAAATTTCCAAGACCCACATGAAGGGTTATCTCGGCAAATTCAACACCAATTATCTCAAGCTTCTTCAGAAGCTCTCTGCTGAAATGTAATCCTGCAGTGGGGGCTGCAACAGCTCCTTCATATTTGGCAAAAATCGTCTGGTATCTCTCATTATCCTCTGGTTCGACTGGTCTGTTTATAAATTTAGGAAGAGGAGTCTCTCCCAGGCTGTAGAGGGTCTGTTTAAATTCTTCATAGGTGCCATCAAATAAAAATCTTAATGTCCGGCCCCTTGAGGTTGTATTGTCTATCACTTCTGCGACAAGTAGGTCATCTTCACCGAAATATAATTTGTTGCCAATCCTTATCTTCCTGGCAGGATCAACAAGTACGTCCCACAGACGCTGCTCCCTGTTCAGCTCTCTCAGTAAAAAGACTTCTATCTCTGCTCCTGTTTTTTCCTTATTACCATACAGCCTCGCCGGAAAAACCTTGGTGTTATTAAAAACCAGTACATCCTTCTCTTTAAAATAATCGGTGATCTCCTTAAAAATCCTGTGCTCAAACTTGCCGGTCTTCCTGTTGATAATCAATAGTCTCGATTCATCTCTGTTCTCTGCAGGGTATAGAGCGATCAATTCCTGTGGTAACGTGTACCTGAATTGTGATAACTTCATGGCTTTTTATGATTACAGTATTTCACGAATTCCTTTATACGTAATAATATCTGATTTGTTACAATTGTTCTAAAATTTTTTCAAATTTTTCAATACTATAAGCTTCTTTCACCTGAAAAGGTCCAATAGAGGTCCTCTCAAGAGCTGACAGATAACCTCCGCTTTTTAAAGCTTTCCCAAAATCCCTGGCAAAAGACCTTATATATGTTCCTTTACTGCACCGTAATCTGATTCTTACCTCAGGTATTCCATAGGAAAGAAGCTCTGCTTCACTTATGAATACTGTAACAGGCTCCATCTCTTTTCTGATTCCCTTTCTGGCAAATTCATATGCTCTTTTACCTTCAATGAACTTTGCAGAATGCAAAGGAGGTATTTGCTGTTGTTTTCCCAGGAATTTTTCTAATGTTTTGAGCACAAGCTCTCTTGTAATATGATCTGTAGGGTATTTATTGTCAGTCTCAGTTTCAAGATCAAAAGACGGTGTCGTCTCTCCAAGATGAATTGCAGCAACATACTCCTTATCCATATTACTGAATTCACTTATCCTTTTAGTAGCTTTACCTGTGCATATAATCATTAGTCCGCTTGCAAGCGGATCCAGAGTGCCGGCGTGTCCGACTTTTATTTTTTTTATTCCCAGGATGCTTCTGATCATTATCTTAACCTTGTTTACCAGGTCAAAGGAGGTCCAGTAAACAGGTTTATTAAACAGAAGAACCTGCCCTTCTTCAAACATTGTCTTCCCTGCAGGTTCCATCCTAGCTGAGTATAATTGACAATAATCCTGCGATTGCACAATAGATCGCAAACCAGATAAGCTTGCTGCGTTTTACCAATCCAATCATCCACCGGCAGGCCAAATAACCTGAAAAGAATGCAGTAATAAAACCAATAAGTATTACAGATGTCCCTGTTGTTCCTTTACTAATCTCCATTGAAAAGACCTCCAGCAAATTTGCACCAATTACAGGTACAAGAACCATAAGGAATGAAAATCTGGCAATATCCTCCTTTTTATTGCCAATCATAAGGCCGGTTGCTATTGTTATACCTGATCGTGAGATACCCGGGATTACTGCAACAGCCTGTGCTATACCAATAATCAAAGCATCTATGTAACCAATGTTCCTGTCTCTCTTCCTTATGAAATGAGCACAAGCAAGCACTGCAGACGTAATTAAAAGCATGAGTCCGATAAATGCCATATTGCCGTTAAATAAATTTTTCACAGGGTTTTTCAGAAGCAAACCGATAATTCCTACCGGGATCATTGAGACAATAATCTTAAGGACATATGATGTTTCCACATTCATTTTAAATTTCAGTATCCCCTCAAAAAGTGTAACTATTTCTTTCCGGAATACTACAATCGTACTCAGTACTGTTGCGCCATGCACAGCAACTGTAAAATAGAAGCTCGCTTCCGGATTAACACCAAAAAGAGCTTTGGCAATCTCCAGGTGACCTGAACTGCTTACGGGTAAAAACTCTGTAAGCCCCTGGATAAGACCGAGAACCACTGCTTCAAACCAGTTCATAAAAAGTAATACTCTTTATTTGAATTATAAGTGACCAGAATGCCTGAAGTACTTAGAGTTAAAATAATATAGCTTCAGAAACTCCCCTCCTGTACCGAATTGCACGTCCAGACAGCCAGACTTTAGCTCACTTTAGGCACTCTAAACTTTAGTTCACTATTATTTCTTCTCAGTGTCTCTGGGCTTTTTCATGATTGCCCATATTTCAAAGATAAAACCTGCCAGAACGACAATCGGGGCAAGTGTAATTCTTCTGAAACTGAAAATATCTTCACTGAATTTATCAGGGCTATCCGATTTACCTCCAAGCATAAGGATAAAGCCTATAACTATAATAGCAAAGCCTATCGCCAGCAATTTATAATTTTCGCGACCGAGGGCAAAATTCAATTTTTCCTTCTTCTCATTTTTAGTACCCATGATATAATCAATAATAAAGTTTGTCTTCAGAAATACTTAAATACCTGTTAACCGAAAAATAAGTCGAAACAATATTTATCATTATTCCGATCATAATTATCACTGTACCCAGAAGCACTAAAAGATTTGGGCTTTCAAAAGTAAACACCATAAAGAATTCCCTTTCAATCATGTAAAGCAGTCCCATTAAGAGAGTCATTGCAATAAGTGCTGCCAGAAAACCATAGAATGCGCTTTGCAGGAGAAAAGGTTTCCTTATGAAGGACCTGTTTGCACCTACAAGCTGCATTGTCCTGATAAGAAATCTTTTAGAGTAAATAGATAACCTTATAGTATTATTTATAATGGTCAATGCAATCAGGAATAAAAATGAGCTGATAACCAGAAGAAACAAACTTATCTTTTTAACATTCTCATTGATGCGAATCAACAATGATTCCATATAATAGACCTCCTTCACAAACGGGTATTCCAGAATATATTTTTCGATTTTTGTCACACTGTCAGGGTGAGTAAAGCTTGATATGAGGTATACATCAATTGAAGGTGGAAGGGGATTATCACCAAGAAAATTAATAAAATCCTCGCCAAGGTCTTCCTGCATCTTCGTGGCAGCCTCTTCCTTTGAAATATATTCAGTCGATTTCACGTATGGCTTTGCATCAAGGTCTTTTTGCAACATCCTGATATCAGCTTCCTTAGCATCATCATCGAGCATCACTGAAAATGTCAGACTCTCCCTGAAATAATCCGATAGCTCCCTGGCATTAATCAGGACAAGACCCAATATACCCAGAAGGAACAGGACAAGTGAAACGCTTACAACAAGCGTCACATAAGAACTCCTCAGCTTTGTTTTTGACAGTCCCGTTTCGGTCTTTTTCATTTAAAATTATTAATTTAACAACGGAGTCACACTGAGTTTCCCGGAGTTAAAATGATTTTCCAACTGCATACTGCCTCTGCCTGCAACCGACATCTTACTCCACTACAGTCATCCACCCAAAATCATCGGGATCATCTCCGTACTGAATTGATACTAGCCTGTTATAAAGTTTCATGGTAGCATCACCTGGCTTGCCATCCCTGCAATATTCGTAAATCTTATTCTTTTCAGGATCAAATATTTTTCCTATCGGACTGATAACTGCGGCTGTTCCGCATGCACCTGCCTCCACAAATGTTGAAAGTTCCACGACAGGAACCTGTCTTCTCTCTGTTTTCATCCCTGAACTTTTCGCAATTTCGATAAGGCTCATATTGGTAATTGACTTTAAAATTGATTCGGATTTAGGAGTTATGTAAGTATTATCCTTTATTCCGAAGAAATTTGCCGGGCCACATTCATCGATATATTTCTTTTCTTTTGCATCAAGAAAAATAGTACTGGCATAACCCTCTTCCTTTGCTGCCATAAGTGCCCTCAGGCTGGCAGCGTAGTTTCCGCCTACCTTAAAAATGCCTGTTCCTAACGGTGCTGCCCTGTCAACGTCGCGACATATAAGCATATTCACTGGTTTAACTCCACCCTTGAAATACGGACCGACCGGTGTTACAAATACCAGAAAAGTATATTCTGAAGACGGCTTAACGCCTACCTCTGCTCCACTGCCATAAAGAAGAGGCCTGATATATAAAGTTGCCCCTGATCCATAAGGCGGTACATATTTTTTATTCAGTCTGATTACCTGAAAAAGAGCCTCCCTAAACATTTCAATAGGGAATGATGCCATTTTTATTCCACCTGCTGAATAAATAAGTCTTTTGGCATTTTCCTCCCAGCGGAACAATCTTATCTTCCCGTCCTTTCCCATGTATGCTTTAAGACCTTCAAATGCTTCCTGTCCATAATGCAAACCGGTTGCTGCTATATGAATATTAATATGCTCTGAGGATGATACTTCTAATTTTCCCCACTTCCCGTTCTTATAAACGCATCTGATATTATAATCAGTTTTGATATAGCCAAAAGGCAGATTATTCCAGTCAAGTTTCTCCATAAATAGCCTTATTAAAGATGATGCAAAAGTACATTTTTAATACATATTTCTGAAGTTTTATTTTCGAATACAGATTATTCAATGTGCAGCTGTAAACTTCCAACCTGATCTTCAAGGGAAACGCTTCTTAACAGCTTGGCTGTGTTCGTAATAAATTCATGATTAATCAGAAGTTTCCTTTGAATTTCAATCCAGGTCTTTCTGTCAGGTGAAATATCGTATTCTGTCTGTTCCTTTAATAGTTTGTCGGTCAGTTTTATGAAGTCCACTCGACCGAGATAGTCATAACGGGCATCATGAAGAATATTATCAGAAACTGACTTCTGGTGATCATTAAAAGAATTGCTTATTAATTTCTTTACCTCCCCGACATTTCCCTGGTCAAAGCCATATTTGGGTAAAATCTCTTCAACAAGAAGGAATGATGCTTCCATCGGTTTCTCATAATCAGATATATACCCGGTAAACAGAAATACTGAAGCAAGCTTAAGGTTAATATAATCTTCTTCCTGCAGACTTTCGGCATTGGCTAAAAGATCGACCTGACCGCTGATATTTTTAACAATTGAAGCATTGTGAAAATAAAGGTTTGGAGGAGCTTCGTCATCAAACATTTTCGTAATCAGATCTTCAATATCCTGAAGTTTGATCCTCTGCATTTTCAGGATAAATTTTTTATTCGGCTTCCCATCCTGATCCTTAAGTTCCGGCAGAATTCCGCTGACAAAATACATATCAAGTTCACCTTTGTACTTTACCGGCATTTTACCTCTGTGTTCACAAAAGAAAAAGTCCTTTACGAATTCATAAGTTGTTCCTGAAATATTAATTCTCCCGGCCTCCCCGGATGATTCCATCCTGCTGGCAGTATTTACAGTGTCCCCCCAGATGTCATAGGAAAGCTTTCTCTGGCCTACAACTCCTGCCACTACTGTCCCTGTATGGATACCGATCCGGATATCCCAGTATTTCATTCCTTCAATCATTGAACTTTCTTTCAGCTTACTCATATAAGCCTGCATTTCAAGGGCAGCAAGAATTACCTCAACAGGATTTGTCCGGTTCTTTTCAGGAATTCCTCCTGCACACATATATGCGTCACCGATAGTCTTGATTTTTTCAATACTGTACTTTTCAGCAACAGAATCAAAATGAAAAAAGAATTTATCAAGCTCATCGATCAATACTTCCGGATTCATTTCTTCAGCAATCCTTGTAAATCCCTGAATATCTGAGAATAACACAGTTACAAAATTATACTTGATTTTGGTCGCCTTACCTGTCATCATTATCTCGTCAGCTGCATTCTTCGGAAGTACATTAGCCAGCAAATCTTCCGATTTCTCCTTTTCAATTATCAGGTCTTCAGTCCTTTTATTAATAATCTGCTCAAGCATAAACTGTGTTCTGGCAAACCTCAGGTTCATATGCGAATATAAAGCCCATATTATCATAACGACCAGACTCAGGTACAGAATAATGGCTACCGGCGTTAAATACCAGGGACGAAGAACCCTGAAATCCAGAATTGATATTTCGCCTCCAATGGTTTCAAGGTCTGTATACCGGATCCGTAATTTATATCTCCCGGCAGGCAGATTTGTGTATTCCTTATAATTGCTGATCAGCCAGGAGGGACTCCAGTCTTTATCGAATCCTTCAAGATAATACATATATGCCAAAGTATCTGCTGAAGCTAGTTCAAACACCAGATTATTATGGCGGAAATCAAAAATCATTTGCTTTTTATCCAGTAGATCCGCACCATATGATCCCGCAGAAAAATCAATAATTGAATCACTATTGATAATAATCCGGGCCAGAACAGGATCTTCCCCTGTAATTAAATCTGATTGAGCAGATACTGCTCCCTCCAGCATTATTGAAAAGAATATAATGCCGGAAATAAGACTCAAATTTCTGCTGTGCGGCATACAAAAAATCTGAAAGAAATCAGTTCAAATGTAGCACATTATATAAACCGGTCAAAAGGAAAGGCCATTTTTGAGTATTTTTATACCCTGATTTACTACATCCTCATGCAAATAATATTTGCTACAAATAATGAAAACAAGATCAGGGAAATCAGGAATATCCTTGGTAACAGCTTTACACTCTTAAGTCTGAGCGATATAAATATGAAAGAAGACATTCCTGAAAATGAACCTACACTGGAAGGTAATGCATTGCACAAAGCCCGGATTATTTATGATGCTGTTAAAATGAACGTGTTTGCGGATGATACCGGTCTTGAAATTGAAGCTCTGGGAAATCTTCCCGGAGTTAATTCTGCACGATTTGCAGGAGAAAAGAAAGATTCCCAGGCAAATATTGAAAAAGTACTCTTAATGCTGGGTACCGCTCAAAACCGCAAAGCAAGGTTCAGAACTGTAATAGCACTTATCTTCAATGATAAAGAGTACCTTTTTGAAGGTATTGTGACCGGTAAAATTATTAATGATAAAAGAGGAAAAGAAGGTTTTGGATATGATCCTGTTTTTATTCCTGAAGGTAAAAATCTGACTTTCGCTGAAATGGAACTTGATGAAAAAAATACTATTTCACACAGAGCCAGAGCCTTTGAAAAATTAAAATCTTTCCTTTCCCGGCACTATGAACAGGACAATAAAGAAGTTATTTAGCTGTTTAATTCTCAGATGAGAAGAATATCTGTTATAATATTTTTATTCCTTATTTCTTCATATTCTCGTGAACAGACTCCTGTTGGTGCATGGTCCGATCATCTTACATATAATTGTGCCAAAAATATTGCTGTCGGATCTGAGGAGGTTTATACATCAACCGGTACATCAGTCATGATTTATAACAAGGAGTTCTCTGAACTTAAGAAACTTTCACGCATAAATGGTCTTACAGAAACCGGAATAAGCACAATTGCCTGGTCAGAAGAGAATGATGCTCTTGTTATTGCCTACTCAAGTACAAATATTGACATTATCGGTAACAATATTATTTATAATATCCCGGATATCAGCAGAAAGTATATCCCTGGCAAAAAGGAAATAAACAGGATCCGGACAAATGGTAAATATGCTTATCTGGCCTGCAGTTTTGGAATTGTTGTAGTTGATATTGTCAAAAAAGAAATTTATGATACATGGAAACCGGGTTCAGGTTCCGATGATGCAGAAGTCTGGG
>Ga0316630_10000331_pt1 | contig 14159 bp, 31 predicted proteins | sample OWC_May_M1_C1_D6_FD_207658 | JGI IMG/M metagenome (GOLD analysis project Ga0316630, IMG submission 207658) | Wetland soil microbial communities from Old Woman Creek delta, Ohio, United States - OWC_May_M1_C1_D6_A | ecosystem: Environmental > Terrestrial > Soil > Wetlands | place: USA: Ohio...
TGCCGGGGGAACTCGATCACGACCACCGCTTCCCACCTGTCGGCCATCGGACACCTCCCCTTCGTTCCGTTCTACTGGAGATGACCGCAGGGTCCACTCGATTGGACCAACGGGAAATACGAAGGCCCCGGGCGTCTCCCGACGGCCGGGGCCTTCAGAGCCGAGCTGATGGCGAGTCCTTACCCTGTTAAGGATCGCCTGTGGGCCATTCGGGCGTCATTCGCAGCGCCCTTGGCCGGATGTCGGGCCTCACACTCGGGGGGTACGTGCCGAATGACTCGGTCGCCCCCAGCTCGGGCATCGGCGCTTCGAGGACGCCGACGATCATCAACATCAGCAGCATCGGCGTCCTCCTTTCTCTCCACCATACCGGATAGGCGCGCAGGGTCAATACTACTTCGGAGGCACCGCCAGCGCCCGCGCCGCCGCGATCAGACCGGCAACGGTGGCCGGGTCCCGCTTCACCTTCTCGAACGCCCACCCCACCGGGAAGAAGGCAACCTCCACGTAGCTCTCGACTTCCGCGCAGCAGTTCTTCCACTTCCGGCCGCTGCCACAGGGGCATGGAGAGTTCGCCGGCAGCTTGATGTGGATGCCGACCTCGACCGCCGCCCCATGCGTCCTGCCCTCGCGCACGGCCTTGGCGATCGGTTCCTGCTTGGCGTCGAGTTCGGCCAGGGTGTGGACTGTGATGTTCTGGCGCAGGATCATCTCTTCCCCTTCTTCCTGGCCTTCTGGTCCTCTTCCCGCAGTATCGCCACCTTCGCCGAAAGCCGTTTCCACTCGTCCCGGTTGCATCTGTCCATGTGCTCGACGGGCCACTCGGTCAGAGCGAGCAGCTCCTCCAGCATATCGAGCTGCGTCTCGGGAGGGGACACCCATTCGCCGTCGACGGGGAGCGTCGTCCTGTTCCTTTCGTACTCGTCGTACCGGATAGCTTGGGGCCTATTCCCCCAACGGGGCTCTCCGCAGTCTATCCGTCCCCAATAGAGGTGGGGCTCGCTTATCGTTCGGATCATAAACATCATCAACTCCCCTTTCGTCATAGGGGAAGGCCCCGCAGGGAATCGGCCATAGCCGCGTCAGGCCCGCTCCGCCCTTCCCACGAGAAAGAAGGAGGGGCTACCACCCCTCCCGCTTCCTCTCCTTCCGGGCCTCGCGTGCCGCCTCGTAGGCGTCCTCCCGGCGGGCCTCGTCGGCGTCCTCGTCCTCCTCGTCCTGCTCGCCGGCCTTTTCGAGGGCGTCCGCAACCCAGACGAAGGACAGGGAGCCCACCAGATCGTCGGGAACTTCCTCCCCGCTATCGTCGAAGGTCGCCACCAGCACCTCGCCCGTCGCCGGGCAGCCGTCGCTGAGCTGCCCTTCCCGGGTGCACGGATCCTCGGCGGGGTAGCACCGGACCTTGACCGTCACTCCGTGCTCCACCGAGTCGCCCGGGAGGATCAGCGTCCCGAACACCGTCACGTCTCTGGCGTCCACCATCTCGCACCCCTCTTTCCGACCTACTGGAGGGGGCCGCAGGGAAGGCCCCCTCCTTCGGACGATCACGCCACGGCGGCGGCCGGTTCGGTCCCGACCGCCCCCTTGACCTTCCCCCGGATGAAGTCGGCGGCCTTCTGCGCCTTGGCGGCGGCCGTCAGGATGGCCTTGCCATCGCTCACGACGAACTGCCGCCAGTTGGCGATGTAGGCCGCCGCGTTCTCGATCACCGCCGGGGCGATGCCGGACGCGCCGCAGAGCATCGCGGCGGCGAACTCGGCCACCAGCTCCTCCCGGCTGTACTTGTCCAGCCCCATCTCGCCCATGCCCTCGCGGTTCAGCCGGGACGCGTGGCCGGTCGAGTGCGCAAGCTCGTGGAACGCCACGGCGTAGAAGCCCTCCGCGCTCTTGAACTGCGTCCGCTCGGGGAGGTGCACCTGATCGAGCGCCGGGACGTAGCACGCCCGGTCGCCCCCGTAGACCATCTCCGGCCGGTTCGGCATGGCCGCGATGATCGCTTCCGCCGCGTCCACCGGGGCCGGGGCGATGGTCGCCCGCGTCGGGGCCGTCCAGCCCTCGACCTGCGCCGCGCTGAACACCTTGCCGACCGTGAAGCCGACCAGCCGGACCGCCTCGGTCCCGTCCGCCTCGGTCCGCTTGACGATCTTCGGGATGAAGATATCCCGGCCGTGCTCGCCCTTGCGGACCTGCGCCTTGGCCTTCTGCCACTGGCCGTATCCGGCCCAGTAGCGTTCGCCGGTCATGCCCAGCCAGATGGCATTGAAGCCGGCGTAGGCGTTCCCGGTCACCGCGTTGACCGGCCCGCCCTCGACGTTCCACGGCCGCCGCCACGGCACCGTCCCCGCGTCGAGCGCCTTGAGGACTTCGGTCACCACCTCGTCGTACATCGTGTTGGGCTTCATCTCGTGCCCTCCTTCCGCACTACTGGAGGGGACCGCAGGGAACCCATAGGGATATCGGCGGCCGTGACACCCTGCGCCCCCCTCCCGTAGGGCAGAGAGGAGGAGCCGAAGCCGCAGGGGAAAGGGGGAGAGGTGTGGCCTAGCCCGGGTGCCCGGAGGTGGCACCATGCCCCGAGGACAGGTTACCTCGGGGACACGCCCAGGGGAGATACTCCGACTATCGCGCGCGTGTGGGAAAAGGTACACGCGGATGTCCTAGAAGCCTCGACTCGTGTTTTCGTACACGCGGTGTTTGGTATATGCTGCCTGCAGGGAATGAAAGAGGAGGAGACCGCCATGCAGATACCGGACTTCACGTGGGTCGATCTGCTGATCCAGGTCGCACTGTACCCGGTCTACCAGATCGTGAGCACCGCCCGGCACGAGCTGTCCCACGCCTTCGTGGTCTGGATGAGCGGATTCGACGTCACGAGCATCAGGATCTTCCCCTTCAGGGAGAGTGGCGTCTTCTACTGGGGAAGGGTCACGTGGACCAGGGACGAGCCGGATGACATGCCGGTGCCGAAGTACATCCACGCGATGCCCTACTATGTGAATCTGCTCTGCGTCCTCGGGGCATACCCCGCCATGGTATACGTCCAGTGGGAGCACTTCATCGCCTTCGCGGCGACGCTGGTGATGCTGTTCATCTCCCCCGTGGTCGACACGACGTACAACGTCTTCAAGTGGCTGATCTACGACAAGGGCGACTGGGCAGAGATCAACCGGTGAAACGGCTGGGAATCATCTTCATGCACTACCGGGACGACCCGGTCACGAGGTTCCATTTCGACCTCGTGAAGAAGCTGCATCCCGACGACCTGCTCGTTCCGGTCTCCGGAGGCGACTACGGCATTCCCGGCAGCATCATGCTCAAGCAACTCCCGGGAGAGATGGGCGATCTCTGGCGCAGGGTGACCCACAGGGGAACTTCCGTCCCCGCGTGGAGGCACGTGGACGTGGGCTACTACGCCGCCTGGGACGCCTGCAGGGAAGACATCGAACGGTGGGTGTTCCTGGAGTGGGACATCCGCTGCAACATGAGCGTCAGGGACTTCTTCGCGCCGAACTGGGATGACCAGATCGTCTGCGCAGACGTCCGGAGGACCGACGATTGGTGGTGGGGCATGGAGGCTGACCGGCTGCCCGAAGTGCTCCGGCCGCACGCCTGCGGCTGCGTGATCTGCACCTGCATGATGCTCACCGACGAAGCCCTGTTCAGGGTGGTCGAGGCATTCATGGGGCTTCCGTTCTTCAACACGTTCTGCGAGCTGCGCCTGGGAACGTTGGCGAGCTATGCCGGGTGCCAGCCGACGAAGCTGTCCAGGGTCGCCGGAGCGATCAGCCCCGACCCGCTGGGGCCAGAAGTCGACCTGTCCCGTCCAGGGCTGTTTCATGCCGTGAAGAATCTTGCCAGAAAGTAGCGGTCACTGTCACGGATTCGCCGTAGTAGCTTGATCGGCAAGTAGCAAGACATTCAAGATTTCTTCCATAGTCATCGGCGATAATCGGCGACATATGTTGTTAGACGACAAGAGTTTGTGGGATCTGTAGTTCCACGACATTTTCGTGCGCTGGGAGCACGAAAATAACGCCGTAGCTAGAAGTCCGATTCTGACAACGAATCCTACATGTCGTCGCGAATGTCGAAGAGGTCGCGGATCACGCCCGCGACAAGCCGCTCGATCCGGCCCTTCTCGGCCTGCTCGGGATCGTCGTCCAGGTAGGCCGCCACCACGACAGCGGCCGCCACGCATTCGGCGAACTCCTTGGCCTTGGCCGGCGGGACTGCCCCGACGCACGACCAGTTGATCGTGGCCGGCTGCCAGCTCCCGTCATCGAACGATTGGTCCTTCAGGATGTGGACCAGCCCGATGTCCACGTTGAGCAGGATCAGTTTCTTCTTGCCGTCGTCGCTGCGCATGTACTGCGGCCGGAACTCGATCTCCATGCTGTTTCCTCTCACGACAGCTTCGGCATCGAGAAGCCCAGGAAGTTCCCCTTCCCGTCGTGGACCAGCTCGGCGATCTCGCCATCGGAGTCGTAGTAGAGCAGCTTCCGACCGTCGGGGAGCTTCTCTGCCTCGAACAGGCGCTCGACCACGCCCTCGGCGTCGTTGGTGATCGTGGCGCAGAGGAAGGCGTTGCTCATGTCCTGGATCACCAGGGGCTCGCCGGGGACGTCCTCGATGATCTTGAATTGAGCGGGTCTCATTCGATCCCCTTCGCCTTCCTCTGCTCGGGCGTCAGATAGTCGAACTGACGCTCCAGTTCCTGCACCGCCGCCCAGAAGTTCCCCTCCGACTTGATCTGCGTGCCTGCCTTGTGCAGGCAGTCGAACAGGTTCTCCCAGGAGGTCGCCCGCAGCCGGAGACCGATCTCGTCGTCCTCCGGCTTCTCGGATTCTCCTGTCCTCTTGGAGCCCATCGCAGGGAGACCCTGAGCCTTGCGCTGCTCGTTGAGCGTGGCGGCCGGATTGACGGCCGGGTACGGCTCCCGCCACAGCTCGTGTGCGCCCGCGCCCAGGCTCTTGTGGCAGAGCTTCCACTTCCGGGCGCAGTACGTGAAGACCTCGCCGTTGCGGACCAGTATGGCCCGGAGTACGGCCGTCGAGCACCGCATCTTGGAGGCTGGGTCACGCAGAAAGGACTCGGGGAGAATTCCGCTGTGATACATCCGTCAGCCCTCCGTCTTCTGGGCCGCCTCGAACTCCAGGGCTCCCGCCACGATGCAATCCAGGCAGGCGCAGATCGGTGACGGGTCGCCGACCTCGGTCTGGGCGAAGAGCACCAGCACCCGGGGGACGATCGCCATCTGCTGGCCGTGCTCGTCGCGGCCGTCGGGCTTGGCGTGCGGGCAGACCCCGCCGTGGTCCGGGACCCGCTGGTTCAGCCTGATCTCCCAGTCCGCGTAGGTTCCCAGCGAGCCTATCCTGAAGACCGCCTTGTGGATCATCTCCATGAAAGCCTCCTTCCAACATATGGGAGGGAGGCGCAGGGCTTCAGGGGGTGTTGCAGATCCAGCTCAGGTTCTCGACCACCCCCTCGGGCTGGGAGATGGGGACAGCCGACCTGACCGATTCGAGGTTCCAGTCGTGGAAGGAGATGACCCCTCCCCGGCGGACGCATCTTCGGACCAGCTCGAAGTCACGCCGCACACTCGGTGTGTCGTGGGCCGCGTCGATGAAGGCCATATCGAAGAAGCCGAACGGAAGGATGCGGGCGACGTCGGCGATGTCTCCCACCAGGGCCACGATCTTCCGGGTCAGATTCTTGTGCCGGACGTTCCGCAGGAAGGTCTCGGCGAACCAGGACTTTCCCACTCCTTCGTCGCCCTCGAACCAGTCGACCGTGTAGACCATCTTGGCGAACTGGGCCATGGAAATGGTCGAGCGGCCGCAGTATGCCCCCAGCTCCAGCACGAGCTTCCCCTCGGACAGCTCGGCCAGCTTGGCGCACTCGGCCTCGCATGGCTGACCCTTCACCCAGCCCGGGAACTGCCAACCCCTGGGAATCATGGTGGAAGAATGTCCCTTCTGTTCTGGTAGATCCGCCGGATCAGGTCGGCAGTCTCCTGATTCCCCGGGATGATCTCGATCTCGCCATTCTTGGGCAAGACTTCGATGCTCACGGGAACCCTCGGATCGAAGTGCCTGAGTATGCCGATCACCTCTTCCGCGATGGTCTCGATCAGGCTCGCAGTGATGGGCTGATGCACGAATGAAGACAGCCTCTTCTGGATGGCATCCTCTACGTCGAGCAGATCCATCAGGACGTCGTCAGGGAGTCGTCGCCTGTCAGACCCCATACCCGCACCTGCTGCACTGGTAGGATCGCGTGGCATCACACCAGACTATCTTGCCCAGGCACTTTCGCTTGCCCTTTCTCACGTCCGGGTCCGGGCACGGGTCGCCGGCAGCCGGGAGACCGGCGTCGCGCCGGACCTGCTGGATCATCTTCTTGAACTCACGTCTTGGAAGCGCCATTGCCGGCCTCCTTCACCCGGTAGAAGTCGAGGGCCTTGCGCTCCAAGGTCTCCCTGGTGATCGGCTGGAGACGGGAGATGGCCTTGGCGAGGAAGCGCCGGACGAGCACCTGCCCCTCCGGCTTCTCCTTGAGCCAGCGCCGGACATCGCAGATGTCGCCGAAGATTCCGGTGGTCGTCTTGCGGCCGGCCCGGAGCTTCTCCAGCCTGAACTGGAGCGCCCGGTCGAAGGAGATGTCCCGCTGGCGCTCGGCGGCGAACGGGATCTGCCGGAGGACGTCTTCGAGCTTCGGGTGCGGCCGGCCGTACTTGGTCAGGCACTCGAAGGAGTAGCCGTTCTCGGCCGGGACGCCCGTGCCCAGAGCCTTGTCCCAGCGCCGGCCCCGCGCCCGCCACTGGCGGTCGGTCAGCTCCTTCGGCTTGTCGGTGTTGTCCCAGTACGGAAGGGGCTTGGCCCCCACGATCCGCTGGAACAGCTTCTCGTACCCCTTCTGGTCGTTGTTGAACAGCAGCGCCAGGATCGATCCCTGCGAGGGGTGGAGCGTCATGGAGCACTGGATGTCGAAGACCGACCGCTCGGACGAGGTGAACGCCTTGGCGACCTCCTCGTCGACCTCCAGCCAGCAGAAGCTGAACAGGCTCTCCTCGGGCCTGATCGTCTTGTGCCAGGAGTTGGGGTTGGGAATGTGGACCAGCTTCTTGCGGTCCATCGCCATGGAATCGGCCACCATCGTCGCCATCCGCGCTACCATGCTGGCGACGATCCTGTTGGCCTGCTCTCTCACCGCATCGCGGAACTTGAAGAGCCGGGGGAGCAGCCGCTCAAGTGTCACACCCTCGATGATCCACCCGTGGAATATCTTGGTCGACATGCTCCCCCGCTTCCTCAGGCCGGAACCGGGGCCTTGAAGTCGGCCGGAAGCAGCTCGGTCTCGGTGATCTCCCAGCTCTCCCGCTCTCCCATGGCCTCGAAGTAGGCTTCGATGGCCTTGTCGTGGTCCTCGGGAATCGGAGCGTCGGTCTCGTCCGTCGCCTCGTCCCAATACTCGGCCACGTACTCGTAGAGCGCCTCCCGGGCGGCCTCAAACGACTGAGCGGCCCACACGTCGAGGCCGAACCGGTGGCTGACCTGCAGGACGAACACGTTCACGCCGGACCCCCTCTCGCTAGCTTGCCCAGCGCCCGTCCGACGCTGGAGGCAAGCATGATCCAGTTGTCGCGCGTCAGCTCGATCTCGACGGCCGTCTTCCCGTCCCAGACCTGGATCAGGAGCGGATACCGTTCCTCACGGGCCGGGACCACCGCGATGAGCGTCCGGCCCTGCTTCCCACACTGGCCGATCACCATCGCGTCTTCGGGTACGCCTTCGACATCGGGCATGAGAGGGCCTCCCTCTCACTGTATAGGAGGCCAGCGCAGGGTAAGAGAATCCCCTCGGCAGTTGGGGGGGAATGACGCCGAGGGGTCTCTTCCGCCCGCGCGCGAATGCGAACGGGCTAGGAATCCGCCACGGCAGACTACCGAGGCGGGGATGGCCTTGTCAGGCGGTCGCGAGCGCCGGCTCGTGGGCCGGGCGAAGGACCTTCTCGATGGGGATGAGCTTGGGGAGTTCGGCGTGGATGGCATAGCCGCCCTTGTGGCGGTCACGCAGTTCGGCGAGCTTCGACTTGTTCCAGTTCCTGATCTGACTGTAGTAGCCGACGATCCTCGTGATGTGCATCATAATCTTGGCTTCGCGGATGCCTGTGAGGAGCTGCTGGAGGACGTCCCATTCGTGCGTCTTGATCGCGTCTGGTTCCAGGGAGAAGGTCGCCCCTATCTTCTTGTTCCTGACCAGCACCTCGTCCTGCCCGCTGACTCCCAGCCACTCCAGATCGTCACAACCCGTCACGTGGTCGTAGAATGACTTCCCGTCCATTTTCCGTTTCCCCTCCCAAGAGATTTGGCGCTTGAGACATCGACCGGATGTTAGCATCCGATGTTCGGCAGGCAACACGTCCGCCGCATAGATATACCGAGATGGATGTGAAATTGCCTGTGAGGCAAGAGGTAAGTCTCAGGTAGCCGGCGACTTCGCCATAGTTTAGACGAAAGACCGGAAAGTCGCTCTTATAGCGGCAGAGGATCTTCCTACGAGGTACTCGTCAGGGAACGACAGGCTTGCCGACGAGCTGGTTCACGTGCCAGAGCTTCGCCCAGAATCGCGGCCGCTTCTTCTTGAGCGCCGGCAGCGCGCACTTCGCCACGAAGAAGGTCATCGAGTCGAAATCGGGAGCGCCCTTCCTGACGTAGATGCGGTCGACGCGCAGGACCGTCCTGGCCGGGAAGGTAACCGGCTTCGAGTCTCGCACCTGCCCGTACCAGCTCCAGTGCGTGTCGCCAACCGAGCCGAAGAGCATCTCGAAGAGCTTGAGGTTCCGGTGCTCCTTGAAGAGATCGAAGGTCCAATCCTTCGTCAGCTCGATGCACTCGCCGATCTGCGGGATCCAGAGACGGCGGGGCTCTGGCAGGGGATCCGGGAGAATGGTCGTGTCGCTCATGCCTTCTTGCCCTTCTTCGCCGGGGTCTTCTTCTCCGGCCGGAAGCCGACCACCGGAGTGAGTGGGTAGCAGAGCGCCCCGCAGTCCGGGCACTCCCCGGACGGGACCGTCCCACCCGGCTCGACCCGCTGCTCGATATCCTGGATCGGGAGCAGGGACTTGCCGAGCACGAACTTCCCGCAGCCGTCACAGCGATGCTTCGACCCAGGCTCCACGTCGAAGATGGTCTCGCACATGCTCAGTCCTCCTTCACCAGAGAGTCGTCGAACCGCCAGTCCCCGGCCTGATCCGCGCTGACCGTATCGATCTGGAGATCATAGATCCCCACCGTCGCGAGCAGCTTGTGCAGCGTCGGGTGGCTGACCAGCGCCAGATCGCCGATGTTGACGCAGCCGGCCGCTTCGTTCAGGGTGTCACGGCCGGCGTCGGTGAGCTTCGTCCACTCGGTCACCGCCGCGACGAGCGCCTTGAGGAATCCTCGCTCATCGCACAGCTCCGGCCGGTCTGCCAGGACCGCAGCCCGGACGAGGGCCACGTGGATGTTCCGGTCGGCATTCGGATCGGACACCACCACGAACATGACCTCGTTGGTCGCGGGTCTCTCGCTGATGTCGGTCATCTTGCCCTCCTTCCGGTCTAGGGGAGAGCCCCGCAGGGCCTACTTCTTGGTGATGAGGGTGACCCACAACTCCTGAAGCTGAGTCAGGATGCCAAGGAGCGCCGACGGGATGCGGTCGTCGGTGCACTCGGAGGTCATCTTGATGCTCTTGCGGCAGATGGCCGCCATCTGCTCGACGTTCGCAGCGATAGCGTCCTGCATCAGGATCGGAGGATTCTCCACGGTCATAAGAGCGCCACCGACAACTTCGTCAATCAGCATCTTCCCGGCCTTGAGGCCGACGCAGAATCGAGCCCTGGCGTCCCTGATCGCCGGTATCCGGGAGCCGTTGTTGGACGGCACCTCCCGGATCTTCTGGACGAGGAAGTCGTAGTCCGCCTTGGAGATCCCCTTCGCCAGCCGCTCTCGGATGGCGGGGCCTGCCTCGTTCCACTTGGACCCGAGGGTGTTGACGATGTCTTCGATGTCCTGGCCGAGACTCATATTCCCTCCTCCGATCTACCGGAGGGCACCGCAGGGCTAGTCCGACATGACGATGGCGGTCCGCGCCAGCTCGTCGTGAACGAGCGTGCGAACGGGGAGATTCGTGTGCTCCGCCACCGTATCGAGATTCCTGGTCAGCATCTCAGCGAGCTGGAGCACCTGATCCTCCGTGATCTCCCCTCGCCTGACCTGCATCAGGATGTCCCGGTCGGTGGTTCGACGGACGTTGTATTCCCCGGTCCTGATGGTCTCGATGCCCATGTGTAGAAGACGGATCAGGTGCATGGCGTTCTTGGTCGAGTAGCCGTGTTCCTCGATGTCCTGCTTCCGCTTGGCCCCCAGGTCCCTGGTCCCGCCGCTCAACATCTTCGTGAGCATTGACTGAGCGAATCCCTTGATCCGGAGATGCAGATCGCGGATCAGGAATTCCTTCCTCCGGCTCCGAACGAGCGAGTTGAAGCGGTCGTGATTGACCACCACGCAGTCGTCGGGAGCGAACAGGAGATCGAGGATGTTGGGGTTGGACTGTCCGGCCAGTTTCAGGAACTGGTGGATCGGGTAGAGCACCACGTCGTCCTTCACCACTCCGGGGATGTTCAGCACCTCGGCCTTGCCCAAACCCTCGATCATCGACACGAGGGGAGGGACGTAGACGCCCCGGTAGTCGTAGTCGCTGTCCGGAGTCTCCAGGCCGTAGGCCCTCGATCCGGTCAGGGTCAGGTAGGCGAGATAGGCCGGGCCGCCGGTCACAGGCTTGAACTCGTTGGCGATCCAGTTCTCGATCTTCTTGACCTGCTCGCGGTCCATGTCACTTCCCGTAGACGATCCAGATCGGCTTCACCGCGAACATCGCGTAGTGCGACCCGGCCGGATGAGGCCACTTGGTCTCCTTCTTCCCCGGCTTCGGAGAGCCGTCCCACATGAACTCCGGGTCGGCCCAGGTCGTGAGGTGGAAGCCCTTGCCCACGCTCCCGTCGGTGTCGGGGGCCTTGGGGTACTCCTGCTCGTTCAGCCACGCCACCGCGAAGTCGGTGGCCTGCTGGGCGTCCATGGCGAACGGAGACGATCCCATCGGATGCTTCCACTCCGGGTCCCGCGTCCAGAAGAAGACCAGCGCCCCCTTGGGAGTGATGCTCCAGTCCCGGACGGTGACCCGCTTCTTCGCCATGGGGTCGAAGATCAGGTGGATCGGCCGGAGCAGGTACTCCCGCTCCACCGGGGCGATGACCTCGACCAGGATGTTGCTGCCGTTGAGCATGGGTATATTCCCTCCCTGCCTATCTAGGGAGCCGGCGCAGGGTTCAGCCTCCCTGGTGCTTCGTCAGCCACTCGGTATCGCGCATCGTCATCAGCGCCCGGGTGACCATGCCCAGCTCGTCCTCCGCGTCCCCGATGGCCTCGATGGCCGCCGCGAGCTGATGCTCGTCGTCGATTGCGGGGTCGAAGGTGTCCTCCAGCTCGTCCACGATGAACTTCGCCCGCCTGTCGACGTGGCTCCCACCCGGGTCCTTGAGGTACTGCATCAGGAAGCCGTCCGGATAGAAGCTGTCGATCTTCTCGATCAGTTGCCCGAAGGTCATTTTCCATCTCCAATCGGCTCCACGACAACCCGAATCCGATCGTCGGTGTCGAATCCGAGCTTGTCCACGTCGATCTGGAGGTAGCGGTGCTTCTCCGTCGATCCCGCCAGGGTCTGCTCCTGCACCATCACCTCCCGGACGAAGACCGCCTTCTTCCCCAGCATACCGGTCGCGCCGATCACCTTGGCCCATTCGACGTCGGCATCGGCGTTCTCCTTCAGCACCTCGTGGCCGACCGGCCGGACCAGCGTCCCAGGCTTCACACGGGTCACGTTGCCGTTGTAGGAGACCCCGATCACCTCGCCGTGGGGGTCGACTCCCAGGTGCTTCAGCGCCCACTCGGATATGCGCATGTAGGCGAAGGTACCGGTCCTCTTGATGAAGCAGCCCCCCTGGGGAATCTTGTGGGCCGCCACGCATCCGGTCTTGCTCATTTGCCCTCCCAGCGCGCCTTCCGGGCCTGATCGGTCTCGTAGGAGAAGATCACTTCGTCACCCGAGAAGACCTTGATGTCGTCCGACTCCGGGTCGAAGCCCGAGTCGCCGTATTCCTTCGCCTTGTCGATGGCGATGGACTCCCGCTCGCAGACCTCGGCGCACTGAACGAGCCCACCGCGAACCACCACGACCACTGACTGTGGCATCGGATTCCTCCCTCCATCGTAGGGGAGGGGAGCGCAGGGCTAGTGCCGAACGAGCGACTCGGCCTCTTTGATGACGGGTTCCAGGCGCTTCGCCAGCGCCCGGGCCTCGGGATCGTCGTCCGGCCCGCCTTCGGTGCAGTGATCCACGATCATGCGGAGGTTCCACATGGTCGGACGGACCTCGCACTCCATGAACCGCCGAAGCGACAGCTCTTCCCCCCATCCGGTCTGATCGCCCTCGCGGACGCAGCGGACCCGCTTCTCTAGCTCCTCGATCATCGGCCCGACGAGCTTTGCGTTCATGCCTCCTTGGCCTCGTTCCCCTTGTCGTCCAGGCCCAGGAACTCGGGGTCCCCGCCGAAGTCCCGGCAGAGCTTGGCGGCCTGCTTGGCCCCGATCTTCTTGAAGGCCATCTTCACGTCGCCCATCCCCTCGCCCTCGTTGATCACGTAGTCGATGTCGGACAGGTCGAAGTCCTCGTTGACCACGTCCTCTTCGCTCACGATCTTCACCGTCACCGTCGTCAGGACGAACTTCTTGGCCACGATCCCCTCCCCTCAGAAATCGATCTCCCTGGACTGTAGACTCTCGCGCTCGGCCTTCAACTCCTCCAGACGGCGCTCGACTTCCTCGATCTCCCGGTTCACGTCGTTCACCGTCCGGGCCGTCGGGGCCGCCGCCGCGAACCCCGACCAGCGCAGCCAGCAGTAGAGCGCGTAGCCGTAGAGCTTGGAATCCTTGACCTTCGGTCCGGCCACGGCCGGGACCCGGTCCGCCTCGATGGCGGCGTTGATCACGGTATTGATCTCGTCCTGGGGGATCTCCCGGCAGTGCTTGGCACCACCCTCGATCAGCTTGGTCCGGTAGAAGACCCGGCGGTTCCTGGCCATGTCCTCGGCCGCGACCACGAGGAACTCGTCGGGCTGCAGGTCCACCTTCTCGTCCCACTGGATCCACTTGCCGGTGAGGGCGTGCCCGCGCTCGTTGGCGAGGTCCACGGCCGAAGCGTGCTCTAGCTTGCCCCACGCCTTCAGACTCGGAGAGTCGTTGATCCCCCAGTCGCAGCATCGGGTCATCGCCATGGGATCCTCCTCTCGGCCTACCGGAGCCCGGCGCAGGGTCAGGCGAGGCAGAAGGTCCGCTTGATCTTGGTCTGCCCCAGCGAGTATCCATTCTCGTTGAAGACCGTCCCCCGGAGTGGCTTCAAACTGTCCACCCGGATCGTGTGGATCGGGACGCAGCCAAGGGTCAGGCCGGATCGGGCTGCGTAGGTCTGGCCGATCGTCAGCTTCTTGTTCCGGATGGAATGCCACTCCCGGACCTTCTCGCGCCACTCGTGATTCTCTTCCGGGGCCATGTCGAGGTAGCTCAGGGGGCAACTGTAGTAGCAGGGACCCATGGACTCCTCCATGTCCTTGTAGCCCCACTCCCCCTGCCGGCAGTGCATCAGGAAGCAGGCGATGAAGCTGTGCTCGGATCCGTCCTTGTGCACAGAGTGGAAGACCGCCCAGAGGACGCCGCTGAAGCGGCCGCCCCGGTAGCAGCTCGCGACCGTCCGGAAGCCGGGCGAGTCGGCCGACTGACCGGTCAGGTGATGGATCAGACCCTGCTTCGTCGACCATCCGTAGGACCAGCCCATCGAGCACCTCCCTATCCACCGTACCGGAGGGGGCCGCAGGGACGCTGGCCAGCGAGGAGGGTGTGCCGCCCAGCGTCCCACTGGGTCCGAACGGTGGCGTTATGTCGGCGGAGGCTATATACGCCCGCGCGCGTGCGCGCGTACACGCGGAGGTCACTGGCCGAGAGCTTCGTCCGTGAACTGCTCCCATAGGTTGCGGACCTGCCCGGCGAACTCCTCGAATGGAGCCGT
>Ga0316630_10000332_pt1 | contig 14151 bp, 11 predicted proteins | sample OWC_May_M1_C1_D6_FD_207658 | JGI IMG/M metagenome (GOLD analysis project Ga0316630, IMG submission 207658) | Wetland soil microbial communities from Old Woman Creek delta, Ohio, United States - OWC_May_M1_C1_D6_A | ecosystem: Environmental > Terrestrial > Soil > Wetlands | place: USA: Ohio...
GGGTCTATCGCGTCGTACAGAAAGATTCTGTAGAGGAAAGGCTCCTTGAAGACAATACCTTCATGTACCAGACGAAACAGTCTTCTGATTTCAAGGCTGGGCGAGTTGTTCACCGGTCGCATCAGGAGCGTGTTTTGGGTCAGGTGCTGATAGATTTCCTTATTGGCCTCCTGCAAGGATTGGAATCGATTTTGGAGTTCACCCCACTCGGCTGTGAAGCGGGTCTTTATCTTTTCAAACGCCTCGTAATCCCACGCAAGAGATTCCGTCGCACCCGTGACGTCTTTCATTTTCATTCCCCTCTCGCTGCTGTACGGAAGGCCCGTCGGCATAGCCCTTGAACAATATTATACCATTAGTTGTGCCACCAGACCTATGGGAGCCGTTCCGCAGAATAATCGAAAGCACGTCAGTTCCCTATTCTTACCCCAGCGGCGTGCCTGGACAGACACATGAGCCATTGGATATAACCCTACGCCACCTACCATATGCCGGGGAGGAGGCGGTAGCGCACTGAGGCAACGTAGGTTGACCATCCGGAATCTTGAGAGAGTACCCGCTCTTCGGCACGGATGCGGTAGAGTAGGGATGCCCACCCCACCATCACCATTAGCACTGTAACGAAGTTCCATTCCTGGAGGTTGTAACCAATGTCGGCAAGCACGTAGGCCAGATACATCGGATGGCGCACGAGCCGGTATGGACCTCTCGTTGCCAGACCCCGCGAGGCCGGCCAGACCCCAAACCGTCTACCCAGACTGAGGAGGCTGGCGAAGCTCAGAAAGGCCGCGAGCGTCACAAGCACGAGCCCACCGGCGGGCCACGCCGGGTTGCCGGGCACCCACTTAAGATACGCGACCTGGGCATACGGATAGGCATATGCCACGACGACGGCGATGGTGGGGAGCAACGAGTGATCCCGCAACGCAGGCGGGAGTCGCGTGAGGGCGATCCCAAGAACCAGGAGATGCTGGGAGACATATATCCAATCTGTGATCGTGAATGTGGGAGTCAGGAAGAAGAGCAGAACCAGCTCCGCTGACGTAACGCCGAACAGGAGAAAGTCGCCGATCCTTCGCCGGGATATTTCAGGGACGTGCGGCCTCATCCTAATCATCGCTCTACCGGCATCATATAGTCATTGTCCGCTGAGGTTCCGAGGGAAGTCAAGGGGTAGAGAGAAGGCAGCCCCCGCTGTAAAGCATGTTATAAAGATTGGATGTCGGAAACGACTCGATCTGTTATAATTCTTGGGGATTGCGTTAATTTTCGGCGCCAGAGGCAATGAAAAGGTGATAAGGAATTGTGACAAATTTGAGGAGTTCGAGCGGGAGTTGATACGCTCCCGGAAGGCGGACTACCAGGAGAACCTGACAATCTTCGAAGCGCTCTACCGGGAAGCGGTATCGCTTGGTGTGCTCCCCCTCAAAGACCCATTGGAAGGCCTGGAGGTCGACATCATGATGGCACGGGTGATCAACGGTGTTCGAGAACCTTCTTAGGCGGACCAAGAAGCCGTCACCTGCCGGACGGTCTCATAACAAATGACGAGGTTCTAGCGTGGCTAAGGCGTCCCGAGAGTTTCAGGTCTTTGCCAAGCCGATCGGTGCGAGATGCAACCTCGGCTGTCACTACTGCTATTACCTGGGGAAGGAAGCGCTTCATCCGAAAGGGGCAACTGCCCGGATGGCGGACGATCTTCTCGAAGAGTATATCGTCCAGCACATAGAGGCATCCGCCGGGCCAGTGGTCAGCTTTTCCTGGCACGGAGGGGAACCGCTCCTTGCAGGGATCGATTACTTCCGCAAGGTTGTCAGCCTGCAGCGCAAGCACCAACCGTCCGGTCAACAGATCCGCAACGCAATCCAGACAAACGGCACGCTCCTCGATGAAGACTGGTGCCGGTTCCTGTCTGCAGAGAGTTTCGGCATAGGGCTCAGTCTGGACGGCCCCAGGGAATTACACGATCAGTACCGCGTGACCAAAGGGCAGGGGCCCACCCATGAGCAGGTGATGAGTGGGTTGAGGCTACTGCAGGAGTACCGAATTCCTTTTGATATACTTTGCGTGGTGCACGCGCAGAATGTCAATCATCCCCTGGAGGTGTACCGGTTTTTCAAAAAGATCAATGCCCCATACATAGGCTTTCTCCCGCTTGTGGAGCGGGAGCCTGAAAGTGACGGTGGCGTGAGCCACCGCAGTGTCCCGGCGGAGGCGTTCGGGATCTTCCTCTCAACGATTTTCGACGAGTGGGTGCGCGAGGACATAGGGCGCATCAGGGTCCAGATATTCGAGGAGGCGGCAGCCACGGCGCTGGGGGAAGAACACGCCCTCTGCATCTTTCGGCAAACCTGCGGCGAGATTCCTGTGGTCGAACAGAACGGGGACTTCTATTCGTGTGATCACTTTGTCGATGACTCGCATCGCCTGGGCAATATCAGACAAACGCCTCTGGTTGAACTCCTTGAAAGTCCCGTCCAGAGGACCTTTGGAGAGTCAAAGCGCGACAGGTTACCCCGCTATTGCCAGACGTGTGACGTCCTTGCCATGTGTAATGGGGCGTGCCCGAAAGATCGTTTCCTGAGCAGTCCCGACGGAGAGGAGGGGCTCAATTACCTGTGCGCAGGCTACAAGCGCTTCTTTACGCACTGCCAACCGTTCATCGCACAACTCTCCGCCGTGCATCGCTGGCACGCCGAGGAGAGGCAGGTAGCACCGCTCCATGACAAACCAGCCTATGCCGGTGCAAAGACCGGTCGCAACGATCCCTGTCCCTGCGGCAGCGGCAAGAAATACAAGAAGTGCTGCGGCAAGTAGCGGCCGACCAGACTCGTCTGCGATCACGTCTTAAGCTTTTCCTTGAAGAAGGCAATCGTCCGCCCCCACGCCAAATCAGCCGCTGCCTTGTTGTATCGGGCAGGATTGGTGTCATTATTAAACGCGTGCTGCGTTCCCTCATACATATAGAGCTTGAAGTCGATAGACGCGGCCTTCAGGGCAGCCTCGTATGCTGCAATACCTTTATTTATTCCTTCGTCATTGGACGCATAGTGGAGCATCAATGATGCCTTGATCCTGGGCACATCTTCAGATGCGGGCTGCCTGCCGTAGTAGGGAACTGCCGCCACAACATCAGGGGAGTTGACCGCAAGCTGATTGGCCATGGCACCTCCCCAGCAGAAACCAACGACGCCGACCTTCCCCGTGGACATGGGATGGGTCTTCAGGAATTTTACGGCGGCAACAAAGTTGTTTATCGTCGCCGTCATGTCCAGTTTACCGATCATCTCTATGGCTTTGGGCTCATCCGGAGGAGTGCCTCCAACGGGCGACAAGGCGTCCGGCGCCAGTACCAGAAAACCCTCAACGGCAACGCGCCTCGTCACGTCTTCGATGTGTGCGTTGAGCCCCCTGTTCTCGTGGACCACGATCACCGCGGGTAGTTTTGCAGTTCCCTTGGGTCTTGCCAATGCCGCACGCATGTCCCCTGTTGCCCCGGGGTAAGTCACGCTCTCCGTCTGGAGTCGGGGATCGTCTTTCGCGACCATGGCTGCCCTGGCATAGTTGCTGTCGAAGAGCGGCAGTAACGCATTGGCAGCGGCGACACTTCCCGCGAAAACAGACAACCTCTTGAGAAAGTCGCGACGGTCAATCAACCCGTGCCTGTACTCATCGTGCAGGTCAATCATCTTATTCTCCATAATTACTTCCTCCTCTTTCTTCATGGGATGGGTCTCCGGCGCAGGGGCCTCCCCGCTATGTTACCGTGGGGCTCCCGAACACCTCTGCTCCGTGCGACATCATACCGGAGGCCGATAAGAAAGACAACGATAAAATGCATGAATGACTGGGTGGAGGCGACTAAGGAATGGCACCTCTCTGCTCTTCGTAGATCTGAGGCAAAAAGGAAGCCAGGTTCGCATACTCGTACACGTTATGGCGCGCCAGTCCGGCAGGCACAAAGTCGGGAATGCGCACGCCGGCAGGCAGCAGCACATAGGGCTTCCTGTTCACGATGTGATACCCCATCCAGAAACGTGTCCTGAACTCAACACCGCCGGGTATTTCGCGAATAAAGTGGATCATGAAGGCCGGCGCCTTGAAGTTGGGAACGCCGGGTGGAGGGTTCAACATCTGCGAAGAGCCGTTCGCCGCGGCAATGGTACCCACGCTGGGCGATTTGAAACGGCTCATGTCGAAGCCCACATCTTCGGGTGTCATAAAGCTGATGGCGATCTTTTCCGCGCTGGGTCCCCCGACATTTTCCAGCACGTAATGCGTGATGCCCTGAAACCTCTGCGTCATCGAACGGTTGGGGTCGAGCACCTTTGCGCGGTGCTTGTCACTCAAAGAAATGCCGAAATGGCCGTCCGGCCACCAGATCTTGTACCGGAGATCTTCGAGTGAGTGCCAAGCAAACCACCAGTTGACCATGTCGACCGTGACCCCTGGCATGGGGAGGTGGTTGGCAATGTAGCCCGTGCCGTTTGGCATGATGCACCATCCGGCTTCGACTTCATGGTACCCGGGATTGAGCAGGTCGTTGATCCTCTCTATGGGCAGTGCCTTGGAAGGGTCTATGGGCCTGTCCATGAGCGCAAGCCGCTCCGGCGCCGGAGGCGATGGTTCTCTGTAAAAATACTTGGAGTAGGGTTTCGCCTTTTCTTCAGGCGTCAGTTCTCCTCGCCTCACATCATCCATGGTACGGACCTCCTCTCATTGCACGGCATGCCTTGCAGTGCCTGCAACTCTTACGGTTTTGTCTTGTATCGCTCGAAGGGGAATGCTTCTGTCGAAACCGTCATCTTGCCATTCTTCTGTTTGACCACGATCCATTTACGCCAGTTCTTATCATCCCGCTCCGGATAGTCCTCTCTGAAGTGCCAACCCCTGCTCTCCGTTCTTGCAAGCGCTGAATTGTAGTATATGTCCGCGCACTGGGCCATGTTTTTCAGATCGTGGCACAGCCCGAGCATGTGCCAGTCGTTGGCAGGAGAGACCTCCGCGTCTGCCAGATGCAGGACCTCGCGCACCCTGGCGAGGGCTTCTTCGATGCGGCCTTTGCTCTTGCGCACGCCGTATCTCGGCGGGCTCATTACTTCCTTCAGGCGCCAGATCGCGTCGCGCGGCGACATGCCTTTTTCCCGCTTCATGGGGGCATAGATCACCTCTTTGAATTTCTCGACCTGATCGTTGTCAGTCGCGGGTTCCCCGGCGTGCGCTGCGTAATCGACGAGCGACGGTGCAGCGAGCAGCGCGGAAACAGCGGCCCACGCAAGACCGGTTCCTCTCAGTCTCCCCGGAGGCGGCACTGCGCCGTTCCAGCAGGTACCGGCGCGGCTGGTGTCGCCCAGGGCCCAGAGACCGGACAGCGTGGCGCGCATCTCGTGGTCTGCTTTTACGGGTGCGCACTCACCGATGAAGGCGGGCACGACCTCCGGTCTCCACGAACGGTCTGCCATGTACCTCCCCTCTTTTTCGAAGAGCTTGTTCCAGTACTTGATGGCCACTGGCCGGTCCCAGCGGAACACGAGGCCGGCCGCACCCAGCGGGTTCTGTACGAACATCTCCGTCTCTTCGAAGCGGATGGGACCTTTGCCTTCCATCACCTCTTTTTCCATGCCGAGAAGGATGCCGATATCAATGTCACATTCCGCATCCTTGCAATATTTCACGGCAAGATACTCGTCATCATCATTGTACAGGGCATACTGGGAGCCCACCGGGCACGACATGTTGCCTCGCAGGCCGATGTTGTAGAAATTGGAGAACTCGGCGTTTCTCATTTCTGCTCCCGCGCGATAGGCGGCCGCGATGCCGTCGCCGCGGCCCGCGTACCACATGTTGGTCACCATCCAGTTGCAGGACCCGTTAGCGAGGACCACTGATTTGCTCTTGAAGACCCGGTAGGTACCATCGAGGATGCTGAAACCGACAGCGCCGACTGCGCGCCCCCCATCAGTGAGAAGCTCGACCGACTGGGTCTTGTCTACCATCCTGACTCCCCGCCTCACGGCTGCCTTCCTCAACTTGTCCATGATGTCCAGGTCGTACGCGCAGAGCGACCAGTAGGGCAATTCCGGCAGTTTGATCAGTCTTCCCGTGGCGTCCCGCATGATCTGTATGCCCCATCCTTCGAGGTCCGTGACCATCTCCCGGCTCTTGACGCACACCTTTTCCAGGAGTTCCTGGTCCTCCAGGCCATGACCTACTTCCTTGACATAGAAGTCACGAAACCTGTCGATGTCATCGTCCTCCTGCATGACCCACATGACACCAGCGCCTTTATTTGCCTTTGAGCCTGAAAAGCCGGTGGTCGCCTTCTCCACGATGAGAACGTCAAGCTGGCCATTGAGATCCTTGATCTTGTTTGCGACGATGAGGCCTGCCAGGCCACCGCCGAGGATGAGCACGTCGGCGGAGAATACTTCGCCCATCTCCCTTGCACGAGTCATAGTCTTGTACCTCCTTTATCACCGCACGTACGATTTCGGATAGAACGATCGCGGATACGGTTCCGGGATGGGAACGGGGTTGCCCGGAATCACCTCGACTGCATTGACGGGGCAGGAGAGCTCACACCAGTTACACGTCGCGCACTCCTCCGGATACTTGACGATGGGTCTCTTTGCCGCATCATCCCAGCGGATGACGTCCACAAAACACGCCCTGTAACATTGCTTGCAGCCGTTACACTTCTCCATGTCGATCTTGATAGTGTGCATGACAACTCCTTCTTGGCCTGATGAGTGTTTGGTGGTCAGTGTCTAGTGAACCGGATCCAGCACACAGTCCCAACGCTCCGACTCTTGCTCTACGCATCCGTTGTGCTGATCGCTGGCCACTGGTCACTGATCACTGATCACCTCTTGCCGTTCACTGTCCTCCTGATCTCCCCGTCTTCGCTCGCACAAAAGACCTTGGGGGGCTTTAAGAAAATCGTGAGGATAAACCCTATAACTGCTACGATGCCGACGATGACGATTGAGGCATGGTAATTTCCCGTGGCGTGCAGAGCTGCCGCACCGGCAGTGACGCCCAGGGTTCCCCCGAAAAGACCTATGCCGAACCACATTCCGGACAGCTTGCCCGTGATGTGCGCAGGATAGTGCAGAGAGATGAAGGCGAAGACGTTGGGAACTACCCAGGCTTCGAAGAACCCGGCTATCACCAGGCAGGTCACCAGGACCGACATATTTCCATACACCGCGGGCCACATGATGGAGACGGCAAAGATGGCGAACAGGGCGTAGCCGATCATGATGACGGGCCTCGCAGTGCCTTTGAATATCTTTTCGAACACGAACCCGGTGACGACTGCGCCGACCATAAAGGCGATCTGCACAGCCATCATGAGCTTGCCTGCCGTCATCGGCCCGTAACCGACGCCAATGGGCGGGTCTATGGCGAAGTAAGCCGGCGTCAGGTCGTTGAACGCGGTGAGACACCAGCAGAGGCAGAAGATAACAAAGACGCCCACCCAACTCACGCCCTGGCGCATAGCCAGCTTGAAGTCGCCGTTGTCAGGAACATCGCTCGCGCACGCTGTGACGTCTGAATGGGCCGGCGGCCTCGGTCCGAATGCAAAGATGATGGTCAGGACGAGCCCTACAAAACAGCTTATCGTCTGCCAGGCGATCGCTGCCTGCCAGGTCCCCACTGCCGCATATGCGGCAGGTCCCGCTACAAAACCGATGGCTATCCCCAGTGTGACGGCCATGCCCTGGATGCCGGTGACAATGCCTCGCTGGAGTGGGGGGAACCAAAGCGCGGCAACCGCCGCTACCGATGCGAGAATGGGCCCGACACCAAAAGCCTGAAGAATACGTATGACCATCACACCGCCAAGAGTATCACCAGAATATGGCAGCGCCAGCGTGGGTATGATCATGAGCAGACTGCCCCAGGTATAGACCTTGATCAGGCCGAAACGGTCGCAGAGAAATCCCCCGATGATGCAGGAGACGGCAAGGGCGAGGTTGAACCCTCCCATCAAAGCGCCGGTTGTGACACCGAGATCGAGTTTCAGTTGCTTCGCGATGATGCCGATGAGCGGGGCGGGTGAGATCATGATCACCGATGTAGCCACGGTCACCGCGCAGAGCGTCAGCAGCACGAACCAGCGATATCGTGGGTATGAAAGCTCTTGATTCATTCTTTTCCTCCTCTATGCGTTGTTGGGGCCATGGCTCGGACGTTCGCGGGCCTCCCGTCCATCAAGGAATGTGCGTTGCTCTGCTCCAAACACCGCCTGTGCGTATCAGGGCTTGCAAGGATACTTCTCAACAGGGACAGCCTCTGTCGTGAGGAGCATCTCGCCCTTTCTGTTCTGTATGATTATCCGCTTCAGCCAGTTCGTGTTGTCCGTCTGCGGGTAGTCCTCACGCATGTGCCAGCCTCTCGATTCTTTTCTTGTCAGTGCGGCGCGATAGAACATCTCTGCACTGGTGAGCATGGACCGCACCTCGTTGCCGGCTGAGAGGTAGTGCCAGTCCTTTGCGCGCAATTCGGATGCCTTCTCCTTGATTTCCATGACCCTGTTCAGCGCCGCTTCTAATCTGTCTTGCCGCATGTAGATACTGTTTCCAGCAGGAGACATCACGTCCTGGATCGAGCGAACCAGTTCCGGTGCTTCGACACCGGAGGTGCGAGCAAGCGGCGCGAACATACGCTCCTTGAGGACCTCAGCCTGCGCAGGATCGATACGGGCCTCGGCAGCGCCCGAAACGTACGTTGCGGCCGCCGGGCCACACCTTACTCCGGAGAAGGTCGCGAAGCCGAGCCCCGTCCCTCTCATCCGTCCGGGCATGGGGACTGCGCCTGCCCACGCCGAACCCGTGAATGAGGCGTCTCCGATGGCAAATAATCCAGGTAGGGTAGTTGCCATCCGGTGATCAACCTTGATGGGCGCCTGTTCACCGATGAAACCAGGAACCACCTCCTGCATGGGACCCTTTTTAGTTGCCGCGGACATTGCTTTCCCTATGGTCCTGCCCCAGAAGGCCGTAGCAATGGGGCGAACCGCGAGCGCATCAGAGTGAAAGGCCGGGACGATCTCATTGAGGATCCTGTTCTCGGCCATGTTGGCGCATACAGGCCCATTACCTGCCTTCATTTCTTTCCACCAGGCAACGACCTCCTTGGAATGAAGGTCGCACTCTATGACGGGCCGAATGGCTTTGGTGATATGTTCACCCTTTGCATTGTAAAGCACATCCTCGGCGCCCTGGCAGACGTCCCTGCTGTCTACAAAGATCCAGTTGATGAAGTTGCCGAATTCGGCGTTACGCATCTCTGCTCCGGCACGGTAGGCAGCCGCGATACCATCACCGCGACCGCTGCTCCACCTGCGCATGAGACGGTAGTTCTGACCACCGTTGGCGATGATGGTGGCTTTGGCTTTGATGATGTGACAGGCGCCGTCGATAATGCTGAACCCGATGGCGCCGGTAACGCGGTCCCCCTCCTTGAGCAAATCAACGATTGCCACGCGGTCTATAAATTTCGTGCCCTGTTTCCTGGCGTGTTGCAGCATGTTAAGGGTGACGTCCTGGTCCATGACCGCCATCCTCCAGGGGAGACCTTCAGTCCACCGGACATACTTCGGGCTGCCGTCTTCTTTCCGGTAAATGTGGACACCCCAGCTTTCCAGGCGGTCGAGATTACCTCTCGACTCTTCGCCATAGGCTCTCAAGAGTTCCTGGTCTTCGAGAAAATAGCCTATGTTCTTCACATGGTATTTCACGAATTCGTCCACGTTGTCTTCGGGGTCCACGTACGATATGTTCCCACCCCCTTTATTTGCCTTTCCCGACCATCCGGAACAGGCTTTGTCGACCACGAGCACATCGACATCCGGCGACGCCTCTTTTGCAGTGATGGCCGCTGCCAGGCCGCCTATGCCCCCGCCGATGACCAGTATGTCTGTGGAGAAAACCGTTCCCAGGGATTCCAGCTTAGCCATGTTGTATCTCCTTTCTCATGATGCTCTCTGCTGTGATTGGCGCTAGACTACGGGAGGCCAGTATATGCCTTTAAAATCTGGGATGACCTCGATGGCATTCACCGGACAACCCAGCTCGCACTTGTTGCACTCGACACAATCCTCAGGGTAGGCAACAATCGGTTTTTCTTTTGTTCCATCCCAGCGAAACACGTTGACGAAGCACGCGTCGTAGCATGTCCCGCAGCCTGTGCACGCATCCATATCGACCTTTACATTATTCATCGTATCCTCCTCTCACTCACCTTCTAATCTTAATGGTTCGTCGGCGCCGCCAGAACTAGGGTTTGCGCCTTTCTTCGTTGCCGCGGCATCCGCGAACCCTCGGCGTACATCCCAGTACAGCCTCGGTTTCCCGAACGCCTTGCGCCTCGAAATCCATCAAACCCATCCTGGCAGCACCGAGCGAAGCTCGCTTCGCTCGCGGCAAAAAAGCTCGAACCCGTTCCTCACCCTCCCTGAGTGGTACTGTGCTTGCCCCTCGTCCGTATGGCGCTCCATCCTCAATGGCCGGGGTCGAGCGGCGGCAAAACACCTCCCGACATGAACGTGCCTATTCTATTTCCCTTCGTAACCGGTACCAGGAGATGTGACGGATATCGATTGCTATGGTAGACCGTTATCTCGGCGGTGGTCTCCCGGTAGAGATGTCCGTACGCGTGCTGATCCAGGAAATCGGTCGGAACAGCGTCCCGATCGGTCGCCTTGATTGTGAGGCCCAGACGCATGCCTGCTTTAAGCAGCACGCCGGTCGGAACGATCCCGATAGCAAATTCGTATACCTCGCCCGGGGTAAGAGGTTCCCGCCGGTCATGGGGGTGATAGGGCTCCCAGGGCGTTGATCTCTCCGGATCCGTGCGCCGCTGCGATCCCCTGAGCCATCCACGCGTCAAAATCTTTTCTTTCCCTGCGTCATCTTCCTGGAAGAGCGTCACAAACCAGAGCACGTCCGTGTCGCTGGTAGACGCATAGAGGTTGAGCACGAGCGGACCACACACCTCGGTAATCTCCACCATGGGAGGCGTCTTGAATACGAGTTTGCCATGCTGCTCAGGAGATTCCACAAAGGTGGAGCCGGTTTCGTCAGGCCACATCTCGTGTTCTGAGAGGAGACCCTCTTTGTGCAAATAGAACTCGGTCCACCTGGTCTGGGGCAGGGGCCACTCGTATGCCTCTCTCCATTCCCCGCTGTTCTGTATGAACAGGGTGATGGGTGCCTCATCCATGATGCCTGTATTGATCCCTTTGAGCCAGTAGTCGAACCAGCGGAGCGATTCATAGTGATACTGATAGACGGGCCGGTCCAGGTAATAGGGAGGGCCGATGGTCAGTTTTTTTGGTCCCTTCCAGTTTTCGTAGCTCTCGAAATCGCCCGGCAGGTGGAGCATGTGCATGCCCCAGCAGCCGCCGAAATAACCGGGGATTTTCACGTCCACGTTGTAGCGTGGCGCTTTCGTTTTGTACAGTTGGTTGTCGAAGGGATTGAGGATATATTCGGCGATGAGCATGTTGCCGCCCTCATCCGGGTGCTTCAAGACATGAACGAGTTCAGGATGGATGTTGATCTCCGGGTCCTCAAGGGCTTTCTCCACCATCCCGTTGAACGTCTCGTGACCGATCTCGTCGCGCCATGCTGTGCTCACCCGCAGATTACTCAGCATCTTGAGCCAGAACTGGTGAAACACGTACGAGAAGATACCGCCGTGAAAAATGGCCTGGCGGTACTGGTCGGTAACGCCAAAGGGAGCGAAGATCGTCTTCAAAGAAGGCGGCTTCAGTTCGGCCACGCGTTTGGCGGTCATAGCAAAATAGGATGTACCGAAGGTTGCTACCTGACCGTCGCACCAGGGTTGCCTGGCAGCCCATTCGATGACGTCGTACAGGTCTTCGGTCATGCCGTCTCCCATATGGACGAAGGTGCCGCCGGACAGACCCGTTCCTCTGCAGTTGGCCATTACGATGACATAGCCGCGCCGCACGTAGAAGTTGTAATCCCCTCCCTCGATGGTGACCGTCCCCGGATTGATGGCCCCGGGCATCATGGGAGCGAACTGCGGTTCATTGTGAAACGGGTGCATGGAGACGATGGCCGGAAACTTCTCAATCGAGTCTGGGCGGACGACAGTGCAATCGATGGCAAATCCCGCCCGCACCGGAACTGCTACGTTCCTCTCAAGTACGGGCTCGTACCGCCGTCTTGATGTCTCCCATGTTTTTGAAAACATCGGCCACCTGCTTTCAGTCGGAGGATTGGCTGGGCAGAGTGCTGGGCCCCAAATTTGGCGACTCGCCGCTCCGGCCTTCACCACATAGGGCAAGGGGCATGCCAAGCCATCCAGAAACAAAAACCATTGTGATTGCGTACTCTTGTAGGTGTCCTTGCTGTGGGCCGATGCACGGATATCACAAATATACAACGACATATCGTTGATATGCGCCCGTTTCAGGCCGCCTCATTGCGTGGCCGATAGACAAGTGGCTGAACAGACGCATGTTTTCCAGCTTGTATCAATTCTATTGCAGAGAACGGACGCCGCAGGAAGCGCAACGATATATCGTTGCATGCGCTTCATGGAATGCGTGTTGCCTTTTCTTGTCCGGGCGCCGTGCGCCGGCGAGCGCGCCTTTAAGTCCGAGAAGGTAGGCCGTAGGCTGTTCTGCTGTGGCCGAATGGGGAAAGGCAGATCAATCCAATCCATCTATTATGGCGATGCGATGGCGACGATATGTCGTTGCGTGGGTACCCGGCCAATGGAAATCTATTCGTCCGTCGTGGTCACGATGGTCTGGGTCAGGATTTTTTCACGCGTGGCGGACGTCTGATGCCCAGTTTCTGCATGCGTGATCTCAGGGTGCTGTGTTTGAGGCCCAGCTGACGGGCCGCTCCGCGGGGCCCGTTGATGATCCACGCTGTCTCTTCCAGGACCCGGAGTATGTGCTGCCTTTCAAGGTCCGCAAGGCTCTTTGTTTTGAGCTGAGATCTTTCCTGCGCCGGCAGCTCTATCCGGAGATGGCCCTCAGGGCTCGTGATGACAGCCCTCTCAATGATATTCTCCAATTCCCTGATGTTGCCGGGCCAGGAATAGGCTTTCAGCGCGTTAATGGTTTTCTGGCTGATTGTGTCAAACTTCTTGCCGATCCACTTGCCGTATTTCTCCACAAAGAAACTGAGAAACAACGGGATATCTTCCAAGCGATCCCGGAGCGGCGGGACAAAAATAGGAAAGACAGTCAGGCGGTACCAGAGGTCCCGGCGGAATCTCCCGGCTTCCACTTCCTTCTCGAGGTCGCGGTTTGTGGCTGCTATGACCCGCACGGCTGTCCTGATAGAGGTCGTCCCCCCGACCCGCTCGAACTCACCATCCTGCAGCACTCGAAGCAGTTTTGCCTGGAGTTCCAGAGGCAGCTCTCCGATCTCGTCAAGGAAAAGCGTGGTCCCATTGGCAGTTTCAAAGCGTCCCACGCGCCTGCTGTGGGCGCCCGTGAATGCCCCTTTTTCGTGGCCGAACAATTCGCTCTCGATCAGGTGAGGAGAGAGGGCAGCGCAGTTCACCTGCACCAGGGGTCGGGATTTCCGCCTGCTGGCATTGTGGATAGCCCGTGCGATAAGCCCCTTGCCTGTACCCGTCTCACCAAGGAGGAGTACGGTCACGTCGGTGGGCGCCACCTGCTTAACTTTAACGAGAATCTGCTTGAGCGCTGCGCTGTTGCCTACAATATCCCTGAAATCGTGCTCAAGATTACTCTCTTCCCGGAGGTAGGTGTAGTCTGCTTCGAGGCGTTCCTTGAGCTGCTTGATCTCCGAAAACGCACCCCGCAGAGACTCTTCTGACTTCTTTCTTTCAAGGGCGTTCGCAAAAACCTGTCCGAAGAGGCGAAGCTTCGGGACCACATCCTGGGGCCAGGAGCGGTGAGAGCGGGTTGTGGTAATAGAAAGGGCCCCGATGATCTCACCTCCTGCCAACAGAGGAAATGATATGCCTGACTTAACGCCGTATGCTGCGTAGAGGCGCTTCATTCTGGCTGCTTCTTCGGGCAGTTCTTCGAGACGCGTGAACTGAACCGTCTTGCCCTTGGACCATTTCTCGTACAGGTATTGCATGTTGTCGAACCAGTGCGGGTCCCGTTGCTCCAACTTGTCTACAGCT
>Ga0316630_10000334_pt1 | contig 14147 bp, 11 predicted proteins | sample OWC_May_M1_C1_D6_FD_207658 | JGI IMG/M metagenome (GOLD analysis project Ga0316630, IMG submission 207658) | Wetland soil microbial communities from Old Woman Creek delta, Ohio, United States - OWC_May_M1_C1_D6_A | ecosystem: Environmental > Terrestrial > Soil > Wetlands | place: USA: Ohio...
CGGCGGACATCTCACCACGTTCGAGGATTCCCTCAAAGCCTCTTACGAGGGCATGTATGCCGACCTCAAGATGATCCGGGAGAAGAGGCAGGCGATGAAGACGAAGTCGGGAGGGCATGTGCACAAGGCCCAATGATGGTTTGAATTCCCGATGCCCCCGTTCAAAACCAGCGAGACGGATGATAGGCGGGTACAAAAAATATCCAACCCTTTTTGACTGCATCGGCAAAAGGCAGGTGATGATGTTTAAACCATATGCGATAATCGTCTGCATTCTATCGGCGCTGCTTCTACAGTTTGCAGCGGCGTCGGCCGACCCGACCGGGTTTATAAAACCCTCTGCGAAGGACAAGTGCCCGGTGTGCGGCATGTTCGTGGCCAAGTACCCCGATTTCGTCGCCGAAATCGTTTTCAAAGACGGCTCCTACGCCGTTTTCGACGGCGCCAAGGACATGTTCAAGTACTACGTGGACTTGAAGCGGTACAACCCTGCAAAAACGCAGTCCGACATCCGGTCCATCCATGTTACGGACTACTACGAGCTGCAGCCCACAGATGCCGCCCGGGCATTTTATGTGATCGGGAGCGACGTCTACGGCCCGATGGGCCGGGAATTGATCCCGTTTGTGATTGAGGGCGATGCCATGGAGTTCATGAAGGATCATGCCGGCAAGCAGGTGCTGCGCTTCGGCGACATCACCGCCGATGTCATCAAGGGACTCGAATGAACGGCCGTACGGAATGATCGAGCTCACCAACATCAGGAAAGTCTTCAACTCCGGCAAGCCCAATGAGTTCGTGGCCCTGCACGGGGTCAGCCTTTCGATCGAGCCGCTGCGCACGACGACGCTCAAGGGACCGAGCGGATCCGGCAAGACCACCCTGCTCGGCATCCTGGGGTGCATGGCCCGACCCACGGCCGGGCGGATCACGCTCGAAGACAGGGAAATCACCAGCCTGCCGGAGCGGTTCCTGACCGAAATCCGGCGCAGGACCTTCGGGTTCATCTTCCAGCAGCACAACCTCATCAAAGGGATCACGACCCTGGAAAACGTGATGCTCCCGGCCTACCCCTACGGCGAGCGCCATTCCGATTTGAAAAGCAGGGCACTGGCGCTGCTCAAGATCCTCGGCCTGTCGTCCAAGGCCCAGGCGAAGATCGAGTGGCTTTCCGGAGGCGAGGCCCAGCGGGTGGCCATTGCGCGAGCGCTGATCAACGACCCGGCGATTGTCATCGCCGATGAACCTACCGCCCATCTGGACTCGAAGCTGTCCGCCGAGTTCATGCAGATCATGCAGGACCTCAAGGCCGAGCGCAAGAGCGTCATCATCGCCAGCCACGACCCCCTTGTCTTCGAGTCGGCCGTGGTGGACCGTGTGGTCGAGATGCGAAACGGCGGGATCGTCCCCTCAAAGGTTGCCGCATGATCTTTCACCCGGTCGTCATCGCGCTGCTGGTCGGCTCCCTTCTGACGTGCGGGATGCTGCTCTATTCGGCCTATTACGGCGCGAAGATCCTAAGGCGCTGGGACCTCGGCAGCGGGAGCGACCTCCAGCTGGGCCTCGAGCGCCGGACCTACCTCGTTTCGACTCTCATGTCCTACGCCATGGCCTTCCAACTCCTCTCCCTCTTCCTTTTTGTGTACACGGCAGAGGACATGTCCCGGTTCATCATCGGCGCCATGTGCGCGGCGGGCAGCCTCCACGCCAACCGGTGGGGCTATCCGGCCTTGATGCTTAAAATCATCACCTTTCTTCTGGCCGGAACCTGGCTGATCGTCAACTATGCGGACAACCGGGGGTACGATTACCCGTTGATAAGAAAAAAATATGCCCTGCTGCTGATGATCGCCCCCTTCGGCATCGCCGATATGATCGCCCAGGCCGCCTACTTTCTCGGTCTTAACCCGGACGTGATCACCTCCTGCTGCGGCAGTCTCTTCACATTCGGCCCCGGCAAAACCGAAAACAGCATCGCCGCTCTGCCCCGGGGCCCTGCCGAAACCCTTTTCTATGCCGGCATGAGCCTGGTGTTCACGACCGGGATCGTCTTTTACCGCACCCGGAAAGCCGGATATCTGTTCTCGATGGCTTCCGCCGCTGCGCTGGTGGCATCGCTGCATGCCGTCATCGCCTTCATATCCCCCTACTTCTACGAACTGCCCACCCACCACTGCCCTTTCTGCATTCTCCAAAAAGAATACGGGTACATCGGTTATCCACTTTACCTGGCCCTGATGGCGGGTGCGGTGTCCGGCTTGGGGGTCGGGTTCACCCTGCCCTTTCGCCAGATCGCAAGCCTCAGGCAAGTGCTGCCTCCCTTTCAGAGAAGGCTGTCCCTGGTTACCCTCATCCTTTTCTGCATTTTCACGACACTCTGCGTCTACGGGATGCTGACGTCCAACCTGAGCCTGAGGGATCTGTAGACCGCACTGTTCCAATTGAATCCCGCAAAGCCATCCCCAAATTTTCGAGGTCTTCGCGGACGGGCCCAGGCCTTCGGTTCTGTGGCTGTATTTTGCCGAGTGCACCGGCTGCACCGAGGCCACGCTGAGGACTTCCAGTCCGGGTTTTGCCGACTTGATTTTCGATACCATCTCGCCGGACTACCACGAAACTCCTATTGTGCACTTTTACCACCGCAAGCGCTGGACTGGATCGACATCACCGCCGCACTGAACGCTGACCCGCCCAAGACGGCCTCGCCAAAACGGTGTCCCACAGCGTTCCGGCCATCGATTTTGCCCCGGCTCCAAGCCGTTTGAAGACGTTTGCGGCCGGAGGAATTATTGACTTGACAATACCACCCCATAAGTGGCACTTTGTGGTACCATACTTTGGCAAACTTCTGAAACTTGTTCGATCAGCACCTCGGCCTGAATCTTCCGTTTGCCCCGTCAAATCCTTTTCAGGAGGATCCTTATGCGCGATCGAAACGGTCTGATGTTGAGTCTTATCCTTGCCTGCCTTTTTTACGCCTGCAGCGGCGGCAGCGGTGGGAACAGCGCAACGGGCAGCACAGGCACGGGAGGCGGCGGGACGGCTCCCGCCGTCAGCCATGCCGCTCTCACTTGGGACGGCAGCCCCGGCGTCTGCCTGCCCTGCCATGCCGCGGAAGCCAAGCAGATGTATGCTTCGGCCCACTACCAGTGGCAGGGCGAGGCGCTTTACGATGCGGCGAACGGGCCCCTGCTGCAGGGCAAGATTTCCGACGCGTTCAACAGCTACTGCATCAACATCCTCGGAAACTGGAATGCCTGCGGGAACTGCCACGCCGGGCTTGGCGCGCAACCGGTTCTGACGGCAGCCCCCACGGATGAGCAGCTCAAGAACATCGACTGCCTGATCTGCCACCAGAAAGACTATAAGCGTATCAAGGTCAACGGCGTGTTCGTGCCGGACACGGCCGGCATGACCATTTCACTCACCCAGGCCGTCCAGACGGTGCATCGCCCCGACCGGGCCGCTTGTCTGTCCTGCCACGCCAAGGCAGGCGGCGGGGATGCGGTCAAACGGGGGGATCTGGCTCTGGCCAGCGCCACCACGGCCGACACGCAGTACGACGTGCACATGTCCTCCGCGGGGGCCGACCTGAAATGCCAGGATTGCCACACCACCCAGAATCACCGGATCGCCGGCAAAGGCTCCGATCTGAGGGAGACCGACCTGGATGTCGCCATGGCCTGCACGAGCTGCCACACCGGGAAAGACTCAAGCACAGGGCACAGCACGGCGGACGTGAACCGGCATGTCGCCCGGGTCGCCTGCCAGACGTGCCACATCCCGACCTACGCCAAGAACGCTGCCGACACGCCGGCGACGGAGGCGACCGAAACCCACCGCACCTGGAAAAGCAGCGCCGCCAGCGCCCCGCCTTATCACCCGACCAGCGTCAAGGCCAACAACCTGACCCCGGAATATCGCTTCTGGAACCGGTACAGCACCAACTACCGTCTCGGGGATGTCGCCCAACTGGATGCCGTCACCGGCGCCTACCCGACCTCAAGGCCGGATGGGGGTGTGGACGACCTTTCACCCGACAACAAGCTTTACCCTTTCAAGTACAAGACGGCTGAACAGCCGCTGATGACCAGCTCCGGCAAACTGATCGCCCTCGATACCAGCGTGTATTTCGCCACGGCCAACCCTGAGGCCGCCATCCGGGCCGGGCTTGCCAACATGGGGTATTCCGAAAACGAGGCCTACAGCTGGGTCACGACGGACACCTTCCAGCTTCTAAACCATCAGGTCAGCCCTGCTTCCCAGGCGCTGGCGTGCGCCGCCTGCCACGGCACGACAACCCAAATGGATCTTAGGGGAGAGTTGGGTTATGGGCTGAAAGCAGCCCAAGCGACGGTCTGCGGCCAATGCCACGACCCGGAAACCAGCCCTGGCTTCACCTCGGTACACCGAAAGCACGTCACTGAGGAGCGCTATGGCTGTCAGAATTGCCACACCTTCTCGCGGCCGGAGCGAAATCTGAATTAACTCTACCTGCGACTTCCTCCGACGATTGAGCCGATCCCAGAATGGATCGGCTCAGTTGCCTCTTGCGGAGCGGCGGTAAAGGCAGGGACCTCGCAGGGGAGGCGATCCAACGGCGCATCGGAACGCTTTTAAAAAAAGATCGACTATCTTGCCCCTGAGAGACCATGAGGCTATTTATCGACAGCCGGGGTCAATGGCCTTGTCGCAGCCGAAGCCGCGTGGGGGGAAAACCATAAAAACGCAGATACGATTGCCGTCGGAGCGGATCGTTCAGCCTGAAAAATGATACTTGACCCCGACCCCGTATTGATGGTCGCGCTTGTCGCACCATTTGACTTCCGCCACCGCGCTCGATCGCACGGGCCCGGAAACGGTTTTCTCGCTCCCGGCCGCAGATTTTTCAAGACGAACCAAGACCGTCGACCCGGGGGTGAGGTGTTGCGGCGTCTCAAAATAGCAGCCGGCGCGGCTGCAGTTGACCATCCTCGCAGAGACCAGGTTGTCCTTGTTGAAATAGGCCCATACGATATGGCAGTCGCAGGCCTGCCGCTGCTCGGCTCGCCGCTCGCCCGGGTAGCTCAGGGTCGGCCGGGATACATAGCGTTCTCCGGCCAGGACACTCGAAATCGCATGGATCAACTCTTGCGTGCTGACATCCTTGAAACAGTAGCCGTCAGCCCCCGCGTCAAAAGCCGCGCGTATGTTGTGGTCCGATTCAAGGATGGTCAGCACCAATATCTTTGCATCCGTGCTTTGGGATATCTCGGGTAGGACCTCGTAGCCGCTGGTGTCGGGAAGCCGAAGGTCCAAGAGAACCAAATCCGCTTGAAACTGCTTGATGACCTTCAACGCCTCCCCGCCGCTGGCCGTCTCCGCCACCACCTCTAAATTCTCCTGGGCATTGATCAGGTCCTTCAGGGCGGCGCGGTAAAGATCATTGTCTTCGACGATTATGATTTTTTTCTTGGTGTCCATGTCATCACCGGATGTGCGTTTCGATCGTCCATCGGATGCCTCTGTTCAAAACTGTGTCGTGTCGTCTTCGCCGACCGGGAAGGCTATGCGGATGCACGTGCCCGTTCCCGGAAAGGAGTGCAGGGAAAATAAACCGCCGATGATCTCGACCCGCTCTCGCATGCTCTTCAGCCCGTAGCCGCCGATACGATCACCGCAATGGGAGACATGGTTGTAATCAAAGCCCCGCCCGTTGTCCTCCACTTCCGCTTCGAAATAGTTGCCGAATTTTTTCAGCCGGATGTAAATCGTATCGGCCTTGCTGTGCATGGCGGCGTTGTTCATCGCTTCCTGTATCACGCGGTAAATCACGATCTTCAGCGGTTCCGGCACCTCCGCCTCTTCTACGTCGATCTGCTGTATGATCTTTATTTGGCCATAGTGCTGGCCGAACTGGCGAATGTGCCAGTCGATGGTGGCGAGAAGCCCCCGGTCGTCGATAATCTCCGGCCGCAGATTGGCGGAAATGCGCTTGCAGTCCTTAATGGTCTCGGCCAGGTGCAGAATGGCATTTTCCAGAGAGGTCGCAGCTTCATCCGGGTTCTCGGCAATCTTCTTAACGGTGGATTCCAGGGCGAATTTGATCGCAGCCAGATTTCCACCGATGCTGTCGTGCAGCTCCCGGGAAACCGCTTTTCGGTCGACTTCCAGCGCTTCGATGCTTTTTCGGGAAAATTCCTTTAGGCGGCGCTGGGAATCCCGCAATTCCATCTCCAAATTTTTTAGAATGGAGATGTCTTTGGTGATGGTGGCCAGGAATTCAACTCTGCCGTTCTCGTTCATCAAGGGAAACGCCGTCATCAGCGTTGGAAACACCCGGCCGTATTTGTCGACCCGATACCCCTCCCAGTTGCGCACCTCCTGGCCGTTCAGGCATTTTTGGCGCAACTGCATCGCCAGCGGATATCGGTCGGGCAAAAACAGGTTCTTGATGGACTTGCCGATCAACTCATCCCGGCTCCATCCGTAGGACCGCTCCGCCTCCCGGTTCATCTCGACGATGGTCCCGGACAAGTCCTCGATGATGATCGCGTCGGCCGCATCCCGAAAAACCCGCGACAACTGGTGAAGCTGGGTCTGGACGCTCTTGCGCTCGGCGATTTCCTTCTCCAATTTCGCCACAACGTCTTCAAGCTCGACGGTGCGCTCTTTCACCATCTTTTCCAGCTGGGCGGAAGAGTCCTTCGTAGCCTCGCCTGTTGTCGGGTGCTCGCTGCTATCCATGACGGTGGCCGTTGCGCTTGTCTGAAAGCTGGGTCTGTGGTCGCTGGTGATTCAAAGGCATAACCTTGCTCTACCGTGGGATGATATCGCAGACACGGCCGCGGTTGCAACAGTCAATCACGGGTGCTGCGTGTCCCAACGCAATTCATTTGCCGCCATGACGGGTTAGGCAGTTTTAGCGCCGATCCTGAGGATAGATCAGTTTATAACACTGAATCAGCCGATTCCCGAGAATCCCTGCAAGCCTCTTGTAAAAAATGAATGCACTATCAACATTTTTGAGCAGGAATTCGTTGAGCTCATTTTTTTCGAATTGCAGCAGATCGCTTGCCTCTAAACATTCCGCAGCAGCAGAATAATAGTTGCGATCGACAAGGCTCGACCATCCGAAAGCTTCACCGGCTTTATCAATGATGTAAATTTCTCTTGCGGGTTCGCCGATGGTTAATCCTACTCGCCCCTGGACCAGCGTGTAGAAATAATCCGCTTTGTCCCCTTCCCGAAAAATGACGGTTCCTTTTTCAAGATGGACTTTGGCCGAGACCGCCATGAAGTCCTTGGTGAACAGGTAGTCCATTCCCCACAGAAGGTCCCCCTGATCGATCAGCATAAGATTTCCCTCCTTCCCCTTTTGTTATTTCGATTCGAAAGGTATGGCCAGGTGGTACACGCCGCTTTCAAGATGGGCGCGGACGGGCAACTCCCCTTTATGGAAAACTTTCATCATAGCCAGGTTGTCGAACAGCACATCGGCCGTAAATCCTTTTAAGCCTCTTTCCTTGGCCAGGCGGGTGAGCATGCCGTAAAGGGTGGTAGCTATTCCGAACGATTGATAATTCTCATCCACCACGAAGACCAACTCGGCCAACAAGCTGCCGGGAATGCCGAGATAGCGGCCTTCGGCGATGATGCGTCCCTTCCCCTCCTCCCCGACCAAACCCACGATCGATAGATCCCGGCTCCAATCCACATTGACGTATTCCTGCATTTTGGCATGAGGCATGCTCCTTACCGAGTGAAAGTACCGGTAGTAGCTGCTTTCATCCGAAAAACGGTAAAACAGGTGCCGCATGCCCTCTTCATCCGAGGGTTTGATGGCCCGGAAGCGCACCCTTACATCCCCCTTGAAGATCAGGGTGGCGCTGATTTCCATCGGATACAATCGGGCACTTTCCGCCAGAAAAATCTGATCGGGGTAGACCACTTTTCGTTTCTTGGCTTCATCGACCAGCTTCGCCCTGTCGTCCGGGTGCGCCACCTCGATAAGAGCCTGGGCACGCTCTCTGACGGTACGGCCTTCCAGATAGGCCACACCATGCTCCGTTACTACGGTGCTGACGGATTCGGTCATGCCGAATTGATTCGGCCAATCCGCAATCGAGGGCAAAATGTTCGGCTCGCCTTTGGGGCCCCGGCTGGTGAGCGCAAAAATGGAACGGCCCTTCTCGGACAGTTCGGCACCGTTAAAAAAATCCAGGACTTCGGAAGGGCCTGTGGCAATGTTGCCCTTGCCCGCATAAAGCCCCACCCGTCCGTAGAGGTCGATTTTGCGGGCGGCGATGATGGTGACAAACCTGGGGTTGCGCCCGATGATTTGAGGATTGAAAACCTTATCGATGCGCTGGAACTCCACCAGGGGGTTGTTGTGCAGCCAAGCGAACAACTCGGGTGTCCCGAACGCATAGGAAGTCAGGGATTTCCCCCGGTAGCTTTCTTTGCGCCGATTGGTCACGGCCCCGCTTTGGATTAAGTCCATCAGCGGGTCTGTGAAAAACGGGGAGTGAATTCCAAGGTGACGTTTGTTCTTGAGACCCCTGGCCAGCGCTTCGAACAGGGGCCCGATGGAGAAGGCGAGGCAGCTCCCATCCTCAATCAACGCCGCCGCATTGCACGCCACTTTTTCCATCACCTCATCCACCGGCCAACGGTCAAAATAGATGGGAGGGTCTTCGGATAAAACCAGATAGTCAAACTCGGAGACCGGCACAAAGGTGTCGCCGAAGGTTCTGGGGGTTTTTAGATTTATTTCACCCACCTTGATGGCGGCCCTTTCCATGGCTTCCCACGCGACATCCACGGCAGCCCCGAGGCTGCAGTAGCCGGCGTCGTTGGGAGCGGTAATTTGGATGATCGCCATGTCGAGGGGGATTTGGCCGGCTGAGATCAATTCGGGAATTTTCTGAAACCGGCTCGGAACCAGGTCAACCAAGCCCTCTTCGATGGCCTTGTCGGCTGCCCAACCGGAAAAAAAGGTTTTCAAACGGAAGTTTTTCGATTTAAGCGATTCGAGGGAAATCAATTCGCCGAAGCTCACCAGCTGCACCAGTTCGAGGTCTTCCAAGTTCTGTGCCTCAGACGCCATGATGTGCCGAACCATGGTCCGTGGTTCAGCGACGCCGGTGGTCAGGAAAATGCTCATCCCGGGCTTGATTTTTTTCAGCACAACCTCGGGAGAAACTACCGAGGACTCCCAATTTGATCCGGGCAGCTTCATCTGGTCAATGTTCTCCGAATGGAGGATGGCGGCGAGCTTGCGGTGAAAGGTTTTCGGTTCCATGCCGGCACCTCCTGGTTAGAAGGTTTGGCGAAATAAAGAATGAGAGAGGTGCGCCTGCAACAAAACCCGCTGAGGTCCGAACCGCTTGACGAAACCGGGGTCCGCTTCAGGTCCGGTGAAGGGGAGGAGAGCTGAAATTCAGGTGAAGTATACCTCGTTCAGCCGGCAAAAATCAAAGGGATTAAATTTTGCGCCTCGGCCGCCAGGGCTTTGGCGCCGGAGGCAATCAACTCCTCGGCCGGCCTGAAGCCCCACAGGGCGCCCACCGGGAACATGCCGGCCGCGCAGGCGGTTTGCATGTCGATGGAAGTGTCCCCGATAAAAAGGAAATCCTCGGCAGGGATGGCGAGGCGGGAGGCTATTTCCAGGGCGGCGGAAGGGTCCGGCTTTTTCGGCCGCTCCGGCGTTGCCCCCAGCACGATGCGAAAAGCGACGCCCGGGAGAAGCGCCTTGACGATCTCGTTGCTCGCGTCGTCCGGCTTGTTGGAGAGGACCGCCATCGCGAGCCCGGCCGCGGCAAAGGCCGCAAGCATTTCGGGAACGCCGGGGTACGGCCGGGTTTTCGACAGCCGGCGGGAGGCGTACTCGTTTTTCATCTCTGCGACGAACCGCAGGAAATCTCTTTCGCCGGCAACTTCGAAAGGCAGCGCCCGCCGCACCAGCATCTCGATGCCGTCGCCGACGAAGTACTTGTAGGCCGCCGGGTCGTGCTGCGGCAACCGGTTGCGCTCCAGGACACGGTTCATGGAATCCGCCAGGTCGTCGAGCGTGTTCAGCAGCGTCCCGTCCAAGTCGAAGATGGCCGCTTTGAACTTCACATGGCCTCCTATAAACAGAAATGCAGATTTTATTCGTCGGAAAGTTTATTTTGGAAGAAAAGAGAGCCGGTGTCAAAAGGATTGTCGGGCGGAGCCGATCTCCCATCGATTGACAGCGTTTGCCGGTTCGAATACCTTTACCGTCGTTTCGACCCGACCGAAAAGGAGGCAGCGACGTGAGCAACGCCGTTCATCCGTCCCCGGAAAGCACCGGGATCCCGCAACTGGATCAGATTTTGGGCGGGCTCTACATCGGCGACAACGTCATCTGGTACGACGACGCCGGCAGCTTGGCGCCCGTTTTCTGCCTGAATCTCATCGAAGCCGCCCATGTCCGCAAAAAGCCGGTCATCTACGTCAGCTTCGATCGCTCCCCCAAGAACCTCATGGACAAACTGGGTCCGCTGTCCGACTCGCCGGCCTTGACGGTGCTGGATGGCTTCACCCACGGCAAGGGGGCCGGGGCCGATGTCTTCCTGCAGTTTTACAAGCGTCGAAAGACGGAAGCCGACGCACGGATGATTTGCATGGAGCAGCCGCACCAGCCGAAGCAATTCTCGGAAGCGCTTTACCAGGCCGTCCATGCAGCCGAGGGCGACGTGCGCTTGATCTTCGAAAGCCTGACGGGGATGCAGGAGCTTTGGGGCGGGGAAGAGCATGTCATTCGGTTTTACTCCCGCGCCTGCCCGCGGTTGTTCGAGTTGAACACGATCGCCTACTGGCTGATCGAGAAGGCCGCCCACACGCCACGCCTGAAATCCAGCATCAACCAGATCGCCCAGGTGGTCGTGGACCTGTCGGTCAAACGCGGCAAGACCCTCATGACCATCACCAAGGCGGAACGGCAGGCCACGGCGTCCCTGAACAAGCCCCTGGCCTTCCTGACGCGGGAAACGGATGTGCGCTTCGAATCCCAGGACCGCGCATCGGGGCCTTACGATCTGGGCGACCGCCTGAAGGCCCTGCGCCTGCAAAAAGGATTTTCGCAGACCGAGCTGGCGCGCCTGGTCGGCGTCACGGCAAGCACCATCTCCCAGGTCGAAAGCAATTTCATCTTCCCTTCCCTGCCGGCCCTGTATCGCATCGCGGAAATCCTGGCGGTGGAAGTTTCATCTCTCCTGGGTGAAACGCACCGCAAGGCCAGGAAAGCGGTCTTTTCGAAGTCGGAGGCCCTCCCGGCAAAGCTTACCGGTTCGACGGCCGGCGGCCTTTCCGCCTGGGTACTGACGCCGGGAAAAACCGGAATGGCCGCCGAGCCCCATCTTATAGAAATCCCGCCGCAGGGGACGCTTGCAGGCCACTTCACGGCCGGCAAAGCGCCGGAAATCGGGTATGTTCTGTCGGGCAGCGTCCGCCTCACGGTAGGCGGCGTCAACCATACGGCCAATACCGGCGACACCATCTACCTCGACCGCGAGACGCCCCAGCAGTGGGAGAACCCCGGTTCGGACCCCGCGCGGCTGCTGTGGGTGACGATCCTTTGAAATTCTCGCGCACCGGACGGTTCGCGAGAATTTCAAAGTTCGGGCCATGACAGCCTATCGGGCCTCAGCCGAAGCCTTACACCAGCCCCTGGTCCAGCATGGCGTTGACCACCTTGAGGAACCCGGCGATGTTGGCCCCGGCGAGATAGTTGCCGGGGCTGCCGTATTCGGCCGCCGCGTTCAGGCAGGTGCGGTGGATGTTCTTCATCGTCATTTTCAGGCGGGTGTCGACCTCCTCCCGCGACCAGTTCAGGCGCATGCTGTTCTGGGCCATTTCCAGGCCCGACACCGCGACGCCGCCGGCGTTGGCGGCCTTGCCCGGCGCGTAGAGGATCCCCTTGTCCAGGAACACCTTGACCGCCTCGGGCGTGGAGGGCATGGTGGCCCCTTCGGCGACCAGCCCGACGCCGTTCGCCATCAGGTGCTCCGCGTCCTTCCGGCCGATTTCGTTCTCCGTGGCGCAAGGGAAGGCGCAGTCGGCCTTGATTCTCCAAAGCGGGTTGTGGTCGAGACCCGAGCCTCTTTCCGCGAACGTCGCCTGGGAGTACTTGTCGACGTATTCGCCGATCGGCGCCCGGCGGATGTTTTTCAGCCGTTTCACGAAGTCCAGCTTGCCGCGGTCGATGCCCTCCTCGTCGTAGATGTACCCGGAGGAGTCCGAGAGGGTCACCACCTTGGCGCCCAGCTCGATCAGCTTCTCGGCGGTGTGCTGGGCCACGTTGCCGGCGCCGGACACCAGGCACACCTTGCCGGCGATGCTCTGGTTGCGGGTGGCGAGCATTTCGGCGGCGAAATAGACCAGACCATAGCCGGTGGCCTCGCGCCGCACCAGGCTGCCGCCCCAGTCCAGGCTCTTGCCGGTGAAGACCCCGGTGAACTCGTTGCGCAGCTTCTTGTACATGCCGAAGAGATAGCCGATCTCCCGGGCGCCGACGCCGATGTCGCCCTCGGGGATGTCGGTGTAGGGACCGATGTGCCGGAAAAGCTCGGAGATGAAGCTCTGGCAGAAACGCATGACCTCGTGGTCCGACTTGCCCTTGGGGTCGAAATCCGACCCGCCCTGACCGGCGCCCATGTTCAGCGTGGTGAGGGAGTTCTTGAACACCTGCTCGAAGGCGAGAAACTTCAAAATGCTCAGGTTGACCGACGGGTGAAACCGCAGCCCGCCCTTGTAGGGCCCGATGGCGCTGTTCATCTCCACCCGGAACCCTCGATGGACGCGGGATTGCCCGTGATCGTCCATCCAGGGCACCCGGAACAGGATGATCCGCTCCGGCTCGATGAGCCGCTCCAGAATGGCTTCGCGCCGGTACTCGGGGTGCCGCTCCAGCACGGGCGCTACGGAGTCGAGCACCTCACGGACGGCCTGGTGAAATTCCTTTTCGCCCGGGTCGCGCGACGACAATATTCTCGAAATATCCAGCATGGCGGTTCTCCTTTGCGTGAATGCGATGATGGGTCACGGGTTCAGGCGTCGATGATCGCAAGCGCCTCTTCCCGGAAGGCCTCCATCACATAGGGAAGGCCGGTGACCTTGGAGCACTCTTCGGTCAGCGAGAAGAGATCCTGCCGGCTGATGTATTTCACGGCCCAGTTGCGGGTGCCGGCCATCAATTGCTGCAGGCCGACGCGGATCTTGTCGGTCGCGTTGAAGATGCCGATGGCCCCCAGCGGGAACTTGTCCACTTCGGCGCCGTATTTCTCCTTCAGCACCTCGTAGTTCATGAAGATCTCCTCTTTCGTCATCCCGTATCGGGAAACGCTTTTCGGAAGCCCCTCGTCTTCGCCGCGCAGCCACTTCTCCGCGTTCTTGCCCACCATCCCGGGTATCATCAGGGCCCGGCCCATGCACACGGCCTTGCAATAGGGCGCCCCCAGGGCCAGCGCCTTGAACACGTGGTCCTCGGACGAAAAGCCGCCGGCAAAGGCGATGTCCGGCACCGGGAGCCCCCGGGCGGCCAGGCGACTGCACAGCTCGTAGGCCATCGCGTGCAGGTAGATGGAGGGCACGCCCCACTCGGTCATCATGCGCCAGGGGCTCATCCCGGTTCCGCCGGGAGCGCCGTCGATGGTCAGCAGATCGATGGCGGCGTCGCTCGACCAGCGGATGGCCATGGCCAGCTCGCGCATGGGGTAGGCGCCGGTCTTGAGCGTGACGCGCCGGGCGCCGAGTTTGCGCAGCCGTTCGACCTCTTTCATGAACCCCTCCCGGTCGATGAACCCCAGCCGCGAGTGCCGCTCGAACTGTTTCAGGGGCCCGGCCTTGAACGCCGCCTGGTGCGCCGGTTGCTCCGGGTCGGGGGTCACGATGTAGCCGCGCTTCTTGAGCTCGAGCGCGCGGCTCAGGGAGTTGACCTTGATCTCGCCGCCGATGCACTTGGCCCCCTGCCCCCATTTGAGTTCGATGGTCTCCACCCCCAGCTTGTCGATGGCGTACTCGGCCACCCCCAGGCGCGTGTCCTCCACGTTCATCTGCACCAGGATGTCGCCGTAGCCCTCATGGAAACGCCGGTATTCGCGCACCCGGCGGTCCATCTCGGGCGATTTGACGACCTTGCCCTG
>Ga0316630_10000335_pt1 | contig 14144 bp, 11 predicted proteins | sample OWC_May_M1_C1_D6_FD_207658 | JGI IMG/M metagenome (GOLD analysis project Ga0316630, IMG submission 207658) | Wetland soil microbial communities from Old Woman Creek delta, Ohio, United States - OWC_May_M1_C1_D6_A | ecosystem: Environmental > Terrestrial > Soil > Wetlands | place: USA: Ohio...
TGTATGTTTTTAAAATACATGAATAATTACTCATGCTTTATTAAAAAAGTCGAAGTCAAATATATTAAAATATGATATTTTGATATTGATTCCGGTTTTAAAAAATTGTAACTTTAAAAAAAAATGTACATTTATAAATTCTCTGTTTTCGTATTGTGTATCGCGGTGATTTCCGGTTGTAAGTCCCGTCAATCTGCGAAAGCGCCGGAGGGTCAGCAGATTTCGGCAGAAAGCTTTCTTTCAGGAGATTTTACGATCAGCGGAGCATATGCTCTTTACCCGCTTACAAAAAAGTGGGCAGATGACTTTACAAAAATCCATCCGGGTGTTAAAATTGAGATTTCCAAAGTCGGCACCGGTCAAGGTATAATTGATCTTCTTGACAGGAAAGTGCATATGGCGATGATCTCCCGACCTCTTACTGACGAAGAGAAAGAGGCTGGTATCTGGATCATCCCGGTTGCCAAGGATGGCGTTGCAGCAATAGTAAATCAGACTAATCCTTATCTCGGAAAAATATTGAACCAGGGATTAAGCCCTGATGAATTCCAGAAGATTTTTACAAGTGAAAAGCCGGTTCTGTGGGGAGAATTACTGGATACCGCAGGTAATGACAGGGCAATAGTTTATTCGCGTGCGGATGAATCAGGAGCTGCTGAAATGCTCGCTGGATTCATCTTCAAAAAGCAATACGATCTTAAAGGGATAAAAGTGACAGGAGATGATGAGATGATAAGAAGCATCCAGAAAAATCCACTGGCTATTGGTTTCTGCAATTTTTCTTTTGCTTTCGATATTCCAACGGGAGAGAGAAGAGAGAATATCCAGGTGGTCCCGTTTGATCTTGATTTTGATAACAAAATTGACAGAAAGGAGATGCCTTTTAAGAACCTTGAAGTAGCACACAGGAGTATCTGGCTTGGTTTCTATCCGGAAAGTCTCTGCAGGGATCTGTCAATTGGATGCCTGGGAAAGCCTTCAGATCCTCTGGTAACAGAATTCCTTAAATTTATTCTCTCTGATGGTCAGGTAAGCGTAAAGGAATCGGGATTATGTGAGCTTAATAATGTATATATCCGGTCCGCACTGGAGAGTCTGCAATGAGTTTTCTTCATTTAAACAAGGCAGGATCCAGAGATCTGACATTATTTTTAAAAGCAACAACAAATGCCTGAGGATACCCTGATTTTCTAAGTGTATTCTGAAATTCTTTTGCAGGGGCAAGAGCAGAGAATTCACCAATACAGGTGCGGTACGCCCCACTGTACTGATATTCAAATGTATTGAAGCTCTTTCCATTTGCCGTAATTTTATAGCTCCCTTTACGGGCAGGAGATGCCAGAATCTGAACCCGGTAAATAACTGCATCCTTTTTTACTCCGGATTCAGCAGGGGCTGCAGTTTTTGCTGGTGTTGCTGTTGCCGGTTTTGGTATTGTTTTTGTTGCTTCCGGCACCTGAATTACCTCTTTTGTAGTTTCAACTTTAGTTTCCGGAGGTTTAACTTTCGTACCAGATTCACCGGTAACCTTTTTTTCAATGATTGCTGCCACCGGCACGGAAACAGGTGGCCTTTTTAATAATTCAGGATCGAGTGTCCTGACATTGTTTCTGAAGGCTACGACAAATGCCAGGGGATAATCAGATTTCTTTAACGAATTTTCGAGTTCTATAGCTGATGAAAGACTACTGAATTCACCGACACATAACCGATATGCTCCAGCATACAAATATTCATAAACGTTGTGATCTGTACCGTTAACCGAAATCTGAGGTCTGGTTCTTGGATTAAAACTGGTCAAAAACTGAACCCTGTAAACAACATTATCTTTTTCCCCACGGGTTCCTGAGATCCTTGGATTTTGAGTTTCATCCTTTCTATCAGTAGCCTGAACAGGTTGTTCTGCTACGAGGATTACCATATGGGAGATTTTGGGATTAGTAAATATTTGTGATAAGCTATATAAGTTCTCCGGACCACTATAGTTCTTCATAGAAACCATATACAATTGTGCGGATCTGGTACCGGATTTTTGCATTACAGTATAGAATGCGGATCTGCCGTTTTTCCGGTTCATTGTAAATGCTACATCGTCATTGCTGGTGTTGATTGGAGTAGAAAGGTTTATGGGTTTTTCCCAGGTGCCTCCTTTATATTTACAAACAAATATATCGTAACCTCCGTATCCCTGAATACCATTTGATGATAAAAACAGGTTATTTTCCGAATCCAGAAAGGGGTAGAGTTCATTTGATCTTGAGTTAACAGCATCCCCGACATTTACAGGTTCAGACCATGTTCCCTTAACGTTCTGAGTCATGAAAAGATCCGTCCCTCCAACAGATCCCGGACGATCTGAAGCAAAAATCATAGTTTTCCCATCTGCTGATAAAGCAGGGTGTGTATAGATTGACTGACCCGAACAAAAACTCAAAGGATTTTCATCCACTGACCAATCACCCTGATTTCCGGTTCCCTGAGTGAACTTAGCCTGGTAGATCTTTTCAATGCCATCATTTTCAGAGATTTTAGTGAAATACAGCGTTTTAAAATCGGTACTGAATGTAAAAGCTTCAGTAGGACAGGTAAAATTAACAGAAGGAGAAAATAACTGTGGATTCTCTAAAACTCCCTTATTTAAAACTGCAAACATGGTATTGGTTGTTCCGAATGAAATATGTCCGGGTAACATATTCCCATCAGATTTTGATGATGAAACATAAATAATACCATCCTTGTAAAACTGAACACCAGTGGCAGGAGGAACAATTTGAAGCATAAAAGAATCAACTTCAATAAATTGACTCATTTTATAGGTTTGGGTATTCTTTTGCTGAAAACCCATTACTAACATTACATTTTTTTCACTCTTCCCGTAAGCAATTGTTACAGGGGAATTATTTACCAGACCGAAGAATAATATTAACCAGATAGTTCTTTTCATTAAAATAATTAAGACCAGTTTTACCAGTGGTTTCCGTTAGTATATCCGGATCTGTTTCCCAAAAAATTGATTCCGACAGCAATTTCTGCCGTCAATGATTTCTTATAAAAGGGTGAATTTTTAGGCATTTCGAAATATGATCCCACATAAAAGCTCGGATATTTAAATTGGAAAAAGAAAGATATTTTATCAAAGTCGTTAAAATATGTTCCAAGGCAAAAGTCTCCAATAAAGAGTCTTAACGCAGGTTGTATCATTTCTTTCCAATCAAAATTAAGGGAATCATCTGTGACTGCAATCACAGAAGGTTCCACAACAATTTTAAGCGATTTGCTTATAACAAATTTATATCCTGCATGAAATAAGTATTTTCTTGAGACCGGTATAGTATAAGTATTAATAGTATCAGGATCTTCATGTTTCCCGAGGATATTGTTTGCTGAAACGCCAATGAAAAGTTTGGGATTGTAGAAATAAATTCCTGCATCAAAACCAGGGATAATAAAGGTTTTTGAAGGAATATTAAGCTCCGAGTCTCCTTCAAAATGATGATAGATGCCTTTTGCCGAGGCACCAAATGACAGAAAAGTAAGGGCTTTTCTTTCTAACCGGAGATGATAAGATCCTGCAGCACTGATTCCTGCACTGCGTGTCAGATTACTGTAATCATGAAAAACCGAAGCTCCAACTCCGATATTAGAAAAATTTGAGATCTTGGAAGATGATACATGGTAAGGTATCTTTTTCATGAGTCTTGTATTCCCGCTTATTACCTGTGAATTGTTTTTCCCGTGGAATCCGGCAAGCAGGTCAATTGAAAGAAAATCCTTGCTTCCCGCGATGGCAGGATTAAATAAAAAAGGATTGAACAATCTGTAGGAGATAGGATTAAGCGGTATTTGCTGTCCGTCAGAGACCCTGAAAACAGAAATCAATGCCAATGCAAATATTACCCTTTTAAAAGATGACATAATAGATCTGGATCAACAAACAGTAATTTGAAACAACTCTTTAAACGAAAATTGGCATTTTAAGTTTCATTCAAACAGCAGTTTTAAATAATTGATATTTATCAACTATTTATTAAACAATTTGTTCCAGCCATCTCTTAATATCATCCAGGGATGGATTTGCCAGTCCAAGTTTATTTTTTTTATTATAGCTGCAAAGGTCATTAAATAGTTTTCCTGCTTTAGCTTCTTTAAGTTTCAGGACGGAATTGAAACCGAGCTTTCTTAATGGGTCAATCCATTCCCCGGGAATTCCATGTTCCGTAAATTCCTCTTTATTAAATTCAGTTTTTGATTTATGACTTTCCGGTTTCATCTGAGGAAAAAGAAGCACATCCTGTATAGAAGGCTGATTGGTCAGAAGCATTGTCAGCCTGTCAATTCCGATTCCCATTCCGGATGTCGGAGGCATCCCATATTCAAGTGCCCTCACAAAATCGAGATCGATAAACATTGCTTCTTCATCACCTTTTTCAGAGAGTCTCAGCTGATCCTGGAACCGCTCCATCTGATCAACAGGATCATTAAGTTCGGAGTAGGCATTTGCAATCTCTTTACCGTTGATCATCAGCTCAAATCGTTCTGTCAGACCTGGTTTGCTCCTATGCATTTTAGTTAACGGAGAAGTCTCTGCAGGATAATCAATTATAAAAGTCGGCTGAACATAGTTATATTCACATTTTTCGCTGAAGATTGCATCGATAAGCTTCCCTTTGCCCATTTCAGCTGAATTGGGTACATTAAGACTATCACACACTTTCCTGAGAGCATTTTCATCCATCCCTGTTATATCAATGCCGGTATACTCATTAATGGCATCAAGCATGCTGATGCGTTTAAAGGGAGGATTCAGGTTTATTGTTTTATCACCATATAAGATCTCAGTTTTACCATGCAAGTCAAGAGCAACTTTTTTGATTATCTCTTCAGTAAAATTCATCATCCAGTTATAGTCCTTATATGCTATATAGATTTCCATTACTGTAAATTCAGGATTGTGATTACGATCCATGCCTTCATTCCTGAAATCTTTGGCAAATTCATAAACACCTTCAAATCCCCCGACAATAAGGCGCTTAAGGTATAGTTCATCTGCAATACGCAGATAGAGAGGAATATCAAGAGTATTATGGTGTGTGATGAACGGTCTTGCTGCAGCACCTCCCGGTATGGGTTGAAGAATTGGAGTTTCGACTTCAAGATAGCCTCTTGAATTGAATAATTCCCGCATTGACTGAACGATCTGAGTCCTTTTACGGAATACATCACGGACCTGTGGATTGACAATCAGATCAACATATCGCTGGCGATATCTCATTTCGGGATCGGTCACCGCATCGTACAGAATCCCGTCTTTTTCCTTTACAATTGGAAGGGGACGGATTGATTTGCTGAGTATTGTGAATTCTTTGACATGTACGGTTGTTTCTCCCATCTGTGTTTTAAAAACATGTCCCTTAACACCAATAATATCCCCTATATCGAGAAGATGCTTAAACACGGTATTATACATTGTCTTGTCTTCACCCGGGCATATATCGTCACGCCGGATGTAAATCTGGATCCTGCCTGAAGAATCCATAAGTTCTGCAAAAGAAGCATTACCCATGATGCGTTTGCTCATGATCCGACCGGCGAGGCTTACATCCTGGAAATTATTCTTTTCGGGTATGAAATTCTGGAGGATATCGTATGCAAAAACATTGGTTTTATATTCAGCGGCAGGGTATGGATTAATTCCGAGTTTTCTCAGTTCATCGAGGGAATTTCTTCTTATCTGCTCCTGTTCACTTAAGATCGTATTGCTCATCGGCTGTTAAAAATTTGTGCAAATATAGAAAAATTCAGTGTTACGGGGATTAACCTTTTAATGCGCGGATCTCAGCGAGGAATTTTTCCTGTAATAGTTTTGTAACCGAACCGGGATTGCCATTACCAACAATTTTATCATTAATTGACACTACAGGAGCAACCTCTGAAGAAGTATTTGTGATAAATGCTTCTTCCAATTCAGTTATCATGTTTTCCGGGACAGCAGTTTCCCTGACATTAATTCCCGCTTCACGGGCTATACGTAGTACATTCTTACGTGTTATACCCGACAGAACATTTTCCGATTCAGGGTGAGTATAAAGAACTCCTTTAATAACAAAGAATACATTTGAATGAGCTCCTTCCGTTATCAGACCATCCCTTATAAAAATACATTCATAACTGCCAAGGTCCCTGGCTTCCTGGAAACTGAGGATATTTGGAAGCAAAGACACCGATTTAATATCACATCTGCTCCATCTGATGTCTTTTCGAAGTATCACTCCGATCCCTGAAGCCATTGTTTCACTGTCAGGACGAAAACCCCTGGCAAAAGCATAAACCGTTGGTCTGATTTCAGGAGAAGGAAATGCATGTGTCCTTTTTGCTGCTCCACGTGTGACCTGAAGATATATCAGAGCAGGACGATCCTGAAGATTATTAAGAGTAATAAGTTCATGCGCAACATAAGGAAAAGTATCTGCATCAGTCCAGGAGAGACGTATTTCCCCCATACTTCTTTTTAATCTTGCCATATGACCTGACATGTCGTAAAAAAATCCCTCATACCATCTGACGACTTCATAAATTCCATCTGCAAAAAGGAATCCGCGGTCATCAGGACTGATTCTTATCTCGTTTTTCGGGAGAAAATTTCCGTTGAGATAGGCTGTTTCCATAATTATGAGGTTTAACGTCGCAATGGCACAATGGTGTAAAGGCTCATTGTTAAGATGGTTCGATTATTTCTGTTTTGTAATCTATCTGTTCTCTGGCTTCTTCCGGAGTTGAAGCATTACCGCATGCTGCCTGGACAAAAAGTGATGCTCCCAGAACAGTTGTCTCTTTATGATCAATAACCTTCACAGGGACTCCTGTAGTATCAGCTCTTAATCTGTTCCATAACCTGTTTTTTGAACCTCCACCTACACACAGGATGCTTTCAGTTTTAAATCCCCCGGCTTTTTCCAGGGCAGTTTTTCCTTCAACAAGCCTTACAGACAGAGCTTCCAGCATGGCGCGATATATTTCGTCCCGTGTTGATTCCATAGTAAGACCAAGAATCTGACCACCCGGCTTGCCTTTCAGCTCCTCGTAAAATTTTGGCACCACCCTGACCCCATTGGATCCTGCTGGCACTTTCTCTGCACCGGAAATCATTGCTTCATATACATCGTCCCTGGAATCATTGTACAGGATTTTTCTTGCCCATTCAAGCATTCCCGAAGCAATCCATTGGTTACCAATATTATAGAGCCCAGGACGTGAGTCAAACTCTGTAGTGATAGACATTTCGAGCTGTTCTTTCCCCGACCTGTAAGCTTCTGAGCGCACCATAAGGATTTCCCATGTCCCTGAGCTCAGAACAGGCTGATTTCTTTCAGCACCTGATCCGAATACTGCAAATTGTGTATCATGTCCGGTAGCAATAACAGGTATACCTGCCGGAATACCTGTTTCTGATGATGCTTTTAAATTTATTTTTCCTGTAAGTGTCCCGGCTTCGACAGTTTCTCCTAATTTGTCTGCAGGGAATCCGATCTTATCGAGGATGGATTTTGAGAATTTTCTTGTTGACAGACTTGTTACCATGGATGTACCTGCCATTGTCGTATCATTGATCATTTCTCCGGTAAGCAGATAGGAAAATATTGAAGGCATGAAAAGAAATCTGTAGCTGTTTTCGACAAGTTCAGGTTTATGTTCAACAAACCAGATAAGCTTATTTATTGTATTAAAAGTAAATGGAAGAACACCACATTCTTTATAAAGACCGGCAAGTTCAATATATCTGGCGATACCGGCCATTATCGGATTTGTTCTTTCACATTGCCATGAGATAACGGGATAAAGCATTTCCCCTGATCTGTCGAAAAGAGTTCCGTCTACCCCGAATGTTGTCACAGTTGCTCCGACGATTTCCTTGCGGTTGATACGGCTGATAACCTTCTGTGATGCTCTGCCCATCTTTTGCCAGATCTCATTGACGTCCCAGATTCGGTAAGACGGGTAAAAAGGATCAGGCTTGGTGTTATTTGGTATTGATTCTGATGCAACAATAAAGCCTTTGCTGTTTATAGCAATAACCCTTACATTGGTTGCACCGCAGTCAAAAACGATTACGATATCACCTTTGGGCATAAGAAATAATCAAGTTATGAATTTCACTTACACAGTTGTTCCGAAATCCTTAAGAAAAAATAGTGATGTTCCTGCTGTAATAACAGCAATTACATAAATGGAGATTAAAATAATCATAAGGATTCCGATATAAACATAATATGTCTTCAGATTTTTAAAAGCTATATGCAGCTCCTGTTTATCCAGATTTTTTACAGCGCTGGATGTGTGCTTTGAAAAACGAAACAGGAAAAAATAAGGAAAAAAACCTATCACGGCAATTACAATAAAAACAACGAACAACAAAGATTCTGTAATTCCGATATTTGAATTCTGGGTTTTAAATACTGACAGGAAAAGACCTGTAACAAGACCACCTATCACTATGATTCCTATTAAGATAAAACCTAAAATGGCAAGAAACATTGTCCATTTGCGGGTTGTGTTCAGATCATTTAAAGTCTCCTGTTCAATTTCTATTTTTCTGATCTCTGCAGTATTTTCCATATTTTCAATAATTATTTATATAATGCACCATAGGTTTGGCATGCCCTGTAATCTGATCCTTCTTTATCCATTCCAAAAGCATTCCATGCGCTAGGACGGAAGATATTATCATCAGAAACATTATGCATGCATACAGGGATCCTAAGGATTGATGCAAGAGTTATCAGGTCAGCTCCGATATGGCCATAACTTGAAGCAGAGTGATTTGCACCCCAGTTTGCCATTACTGAATAAACATCCTTAAATGCACCCTCTCCTGTAAGTCTTGGAGTGAACCATGTTGTAGGCCATGTCGGATCAGTCCTGTCAGTTAATATTTTATGGACCTTCTGAGGGAGCTCGACTGTCCAGCCTTCTGCAAGTTGCAGAACCGGCCCGAGACCTTTGACAAGGTTAACTCTTGAGATTGTAAGAGGCATAACACCTTTTGTATTAAACTGGGAAGAGAAGCCTCCACCCCTGAAATATCCGAGATTTGCGGGCTCCCAAACAGTTGCTTTCAGACAATCACCGGCATCTTTTCCGGTTATTTCCCAGAAGGGTTTAATGCAGGATTCGCCTTTTATCGTCTGTCTGCCTGAAAAATCAAGAGCTGATGCACCTGAGTTTATCAGGTGGATGATCCCATTGGCGGCAAGACCTTCAGGTTTGACTTTTGTAACCCTCCTGATTGCTGCAGGGCTCCAGTAAGTACGGATATCAGAGAACATCTGGGCAGTGTTCGTAAGAAGGTAACCGAAGAGCATTGGCACACCGTTCATCGCGTCATTCTCAGTGGCAACCAGATATGGAGGTCTTATACCATTCCAGTCGAACGAGGAACACAGAATTGCTTCCAGGAAATCCCCATTGGGCATGTGATCGGTCCACTGACGTTGCCCCTGGAATCCGGCAAGAATGGCATTATGACCGTGTGATTCCTCACCAAAACCAAACTTTTTTAGTTTTGGATTGCCTACCATCAGATCGCGTGCTATCATGGTCATTTTTACCACGATCTCCCACTCCTCGTCCTTCCTTGCTCTTGACTTTGGTTTTTCATTTAAATCTTTCCCCTCTTTGCAATATTTTCTTGTCCAGGCAATTGCTGTTTTGAACTCCTCCTTATCATAGATATTCTCAATAAGCCTTCTGTTAAATTCGCTCATATCAATATATTCATTTCGCATTCCAAGATATTCCTGAAAAAAATCCTCCCGGACAATTGAACCGGCAATACCCATCGAGACAGATCCCATTGATAAATAAGACTTTCCCTTCATATATGCAGTTGCAAGTCCGGCTTTGACAAACCTCAGTATTTTTTCGCTTACATCATCGGGAACTGTCTGGTCTCCTGCATCCTGGACGTCACGTCCGTAAATACCGAATGCAGGCAGACCTTTCATTGTATGTCCTGCCAGCGCCGCAGCCAGGTAAACTGCCCCCGGTCGTTCTGTACCATTAAAACCCCAGATAGCTTTTGGCATCTCAATGTTCATATCGATGGTTTCACTGCCATAACACCAGCAGGGGGTAACTGTCAGACTTACGCCGACTGCCTGTTTGATGAATTGCTCCCTGCATGCAGCTGCTTCAGCAACTCCACCTATAGTTGTATCCGAAATCACACATTCAACAGGTTTTCCGTTGGGGTATTTCAGATTCCGGGAAATCAGGCTGGCTGCGGTTTTAGCAATTCCCATAGTCTGCTTTTCAAGCGATTCCCTTACACCACGTTCGCGTCCGTCAATGACCGGCCGGATACCTACTTTGGGAAAATCACCTATAACTGTCTGATAGTTACGATTTATTTTTAATACGTCATTTGCCATATCTTTTAAATTAAAATTATTAATCAGGTTTTGAGATCAAACAAATATAATGAATTTGCACTTTATTGGCGCCGATTTATGACAGGTGTGGAAAACTTTTAAACACTGATTAAAAATCCGCGTCAGCGGTGGATTTACTTTTTGTACTTTTATGCGATTAAAGATTTTGAGATGCAAAAGAGCAGGCGGTTACCGGAATGGCTGAAAATGCAGCGGGCAAGCGGAGAAAACTATACCAGAGTGAAACGCCTGATTGTTCGCAATAATCTTCATACAATCTGTACCAGCGGAAATTGTCCGAATATCGGAGAGTGCTGGAATTCCGGTACAGCTACTTTCATGATACTCGGGGATATTTGTACCAGAGCATGCAAATTTTGCGCTACCACAACCGGCAAACCTCTCCCTCCTGATAGTGGCGAGCCGGAACGTCTTGCTGAATCGGTCAGAGCCTTGAATCTGAAACATTGCGTGATCACTTCAGTTGACCGGGACGATCTTTATGACGGAGGGGCGTCTGTCTGGGCAGAAGTGATAAAATATGTCAGGAAGATAAATCCGTTAACAACGATCGAAGCTTTAATTCCTGATTTCGACGGGAAAGAGGAGTGCCTGATGAAAATAATAGAAGCCGGTCCTGATGTGATATCACATAATATCGAGACTGTAAGACGGCTCACTCCAATGATCCGGACAAAAGCAAAATATGAAAGAAGCCTTGACATTATCAGATATATATTACTGAAGGGAAAGATTAATAAGTCAGGTTTTATGCTTGGTCTTGGGGAAACCGAGAAGGAAATTTATGAAACTATTGATGATCTTTCTGCAGCAGGATGCAAAATATTAACTATCGGACAATACCTTAAACCATCCCCAGATCATATGGAAGTAGTCAATTATTATGCACCTGAAAAGTTTGAAAAATACAGGCAATCAGCCCTTACAAAGGGATTTGAATTTGTTGAGAGCAGCCCTCTTGTACGCTCCTCATTTCATGCTGAGAGGCATGTAAAGGCTGGATAATTTTAATTATATTGAGACGGCAAAATTTGAGTATCCGGAATGAGATATCGTGTTAAATATGAGGATATAGGCTCCAGGGATTATAAACAAACCTGGGATTATCAGGCAGAAATCTTTAAAGAACTTATTGAAGGGAAAAAGACTGGTCAATCCAACATTACAACAGCAACCGGATCTCTTCATGGGACATTAATTTTTGTGGAACATCCGCATGTTTATACTCTTGGTAAAAATGGTTCTGAGAATAATCTGCTTCTTGATCTTATTCAGCTCAGGGCAAAAGATGCAAAATTTTACAGGATCGACAGGGGCGGAGATATAACTTATCATGGTCCCGGGCAAATTGTCGGATACCCGATCTTTGACCTGGAAGAATTAAACATCGGATTGAAAGAATACATATTCCGGCTTGAAGAAGCCATTATTAATACAATAAGAGAGTTTGGACTTAATGGTTCGAGACTGGAAGGAGGTGCCGGTGTATGGCTTGATCCTGATGTTCAGGGGAAAGCAAGAAAAATATGTGCAATTGGTGTGAAGGCAAGCAGATATATTACGATGCATGGATTTGCATTTAATGTCAACACAGACCTATCCTATTTTAATTATATAAATCCATGTGGATTTACTGATAAAGGCGTAACATCGCTCGAGAAAGAGACAGGGAAAAAACAGGAGATGAATAAAGTAAAGAATATTGTCAGAAATAAATTCAGGGATACCTTTGGATTTGATTGGACAGAATAAAAATGACAGATGGAAAAGAGATGGATTATTAAGGACAGGGGCGAGAATGCCGTAGTGAAACAGCTGGCGGGAGTTCTTGAAGTATCTGAATCACTGGCAAACCTGATGGTTCAGAGGAATATTACCACCTCTGCGGAGGCTCATGCATTTTTTAATCCAAGTCTGGATTTTCTTCATGATCCTTTTCTTATGAAAGACATGAATATTGCAGTTGACAGACTCACAACCGCAATAAAGAAACATGAAAAGATACTTGTTTACGGTGATTACGATGTGGATGGCACTACGGCCGTGGCACTTGTCTATTCATTTCTTAGAGATCAGTTTGCAAGCGTTGAATACTATATACCAGACAGATATAAAGAAGGTTATGGAGTTTCGTTCCAGGGTCTTGATTTTGCTTACCAGAACAAATGCAAAGTTGTTATAACCCTCGATTGCGGAATTAAAGCTGTAGAAAAGATCCAGTACGCTAAAACAAAAGGGCTCGACGTAATAGTATGTGACCATCATTACCCCGGAAATGAAATACCAAAAGCCCTTGCCGTTCTTGATCCAAAGCAACCGGGTTGTTGCTATCCATATAAAGAACTGTCCGGATGCGGTGTAGGTTTTAAGCTTGTTCATGCATATTCAAGGATTCATGGCATACCTTTCAGTGCTGTTGCGAATTACCTCGATCTTGTTGCAGTAAGTATTGCATCGGATATCGTACCTATAACAGGAGAGAACAGGATACTGGCCTATTTTGGACTGAAACAACTGAATGAATCTCCGCGAACCGGACTGAAAGAGATCATAAGAGAAGCCGAAGTATTCAGGGCATTGACAATAGAAGATGTTGTTTTTAAAGTAGGTCCCAGAATAAATGCAGCCGGCAGGATGGAGACGGGGAGTAAAGCTGTTGAGCTTCTAATTTCGAATGATACAAAATTAGCGACCGGGATAAGTAAAGAGATCAATAGTTTTAATATTGAACGCAGAAGCGTTGACCGGATAATTACTACTGAAGCAATGAGAATGATCTCGGAGGACCAGCGAAGAGTAAATGCGAAAACAACAGTCCTTTTTAATCCTTCCTGGAAAAAAGGAGTTATAGGCATAGTAGCTTCCCGCCTTATTGAAACATACTACCGGCCAACAGTTATTCTGACTGAATCAAATGGTTTTGCTACCGGATCTGCAAGATCAGTACAGGGCTATGATCTTTACCAGGCAATAGAAGCGTGCGGGGATCTTCTGGAAAGTTTTGGAGGACACATGTTTGCAGCAGGGCTTACACTTAAGAAAGAAAATATTCAACCATTCATTGAACGATTTGAGCAATTTGTCAATAATACTATAACAGAAGATCAGTTGTTGCCCAGGGTGTTTATTGACACTGAACTCGATTTCCTGGAAATTAATGAGGAGTTTTTCAGGGTGATGAGTCAGTTCCAGCCGTATGGTCCTGAAAATATGTCTCCGATTTTTGTCTCGAGAAATGTATTTGACAGTGGCACTGGACGTATGGTTGGCTCGAGCGGGGAACATCTTAAGCTTGAGCTTTGCCAGGAATCAACCGGTACAAAAACTTTCCCTGCAATTGCATTTGGACAGGCAAACCAGTTTGAATACATAAGGGGAGGAAATCCATTTGATATCTGTTATTCAATTGAGATGAACGAATTCAGGGGGAATAAAAACCTCCAGTTAAATATCCGGGATATAAAAACACCCGACAGCAAAACCAATCACCCGTAAGACTATACTAGAACCAAATCCTGAATTGAATCCTTAATTCGTCCTGATGTTCAGATAGGCTATTCCCATCAAGGCAGCTTGTCAATCCATATTTGATGCGTAATTCAGCAATATCACTTACCTCCCATTTTACCATGACATAACTACGGGTGCCTTCTCCTGAAAGAGCCGGAATACTAAAAGTGTAAAGAAGGTCATTTT
>Ga0316630_10000336_pt1 | contig 14120 bp, 13 predicted proteins | sample OWC_May_M1_C1_D6_FD_207658 | JGI IMG/M metagenome (GOLD analysis project Ga0316630, IMG submission 207658) | Wetland soil microbial communities from Old Woman Creek delta, Ohio, United States - OWC_May_M1_C1_D6_A | ecosystem: Environmental > Terrestrial > Soil > Wetlands | place: USA: Ohio...
AGCCGCCCCTTGAGCTGCTCGATCTCGCGCTCCAAACCCTTCGCCTCCGCGAGCAGCCTGGCAATGCGCTGGGTCAGCGCCTCGGGCTTTTCCTTCAAAAGCTGGGCGGCCTCCCGGACCGCGCGGGCCGTGGCCTGCACGGCCTCCACGGCGGACGGGCCCGTCACGGCCTCGATCCGTCGGACCCCGGCGGCGACACCGGATTCGGAGACGATCTTGAAAAGCCCGATGTTCCCGGTCCGGGCGGTGTGGGTTCCGCCGCACAGCTCTTTGCTGAACTCCTCAAGCGAAATCACCCGGACCCGGTCCCCGTATTTTTCCTCGAAGAGGGCCATGGCGCCGGTTTTGAAGGCCTCCTCCGCCGGCATCTCTTCGATGCGGGTGGGCACGTTGGCCCGGATGCGCCTGTTGACCAGGGCTTCGATCCGGTCGAGGGTCTCGGAGTCCACCGGGGAGAAGTGGGTGAAATCGAAGCGCAGCCGGTCGGGGGCTACCAGCGACCCGGCCTGTTTGACGTGATCGCCCAGCACGCTGCGCAGCGCCGCATGCAGGATGTGGGTGGCGGTGTGGTTGAGTGCGGTCGCTTCCCGCGCCGCCGCATCGACGACGAGGGTCACCGTGTCGCCCTTGGACATGCGGCCGGAACGCACCCGCCCCTTGTGGATGATGAGGCCGGTCGGGTCTTTCACCGTGGCGGTCACCTCCACCTCGCCCTGCGGGCCGATGATGCGGCCGGTGTCGCCGGCCTGGCCGCCGGACTCCGCGTAGAAGGGGGTGCGGCCGGTGACGACGTCCACCTCGCTGCCGGCCTCGACGGCGGCGGCCTCCCGGTCGTTCGCCACCAGTAGGACGACCGGCGCCTCGGCCGTCAGCAGGTCGTAGCCCACGAAGTCCGGCTTGAACCCGCCGGCCGATAGGCTGCGGTAGGCGTCGCTGATGCGGGTGAAGGCGGTCACGGTCCTGGATTTGGCGCGCTGGCCCTCCATCTCGCGGTCGAAGCCCTCCATGTCCAGCGTCATGCGCTCGTCGCGCACCACGTCCCGGACGATGTCCGCCGGAAAGCCGAAGGTGTCGTAGAGCTTGAAGATGACGCCCCCCGGCACGACGGTCTGCCCGCGGGCCTTGAGATCGCCGAGGGTTTCGGTCAGCAGCTTCAGCCCGGTGTCCAGCGTGTTGAGGAACCGGACCTCCTCGTTCTGGATGACGTTGGTGATGAACGCCGCGGCCTCGCCCAGCTCCGGGTAGGCCGGTTTCATGATGTCGAACACGACGCGGGCGGTGTCGTGCAGGAACGGGCGCGTCAGGCCGATGTTGCGGCCGTAACGGATGGCGCGGCGCATGATGCGCCGCAGCACGTAACCCCGGCCTTCGTTCGACGGCAGGATGCCGTCGCCGATCAGGAAGACCGCGGCCCGGCTGTGGTCGGCGATCACCTTCATGGCCACGTCCGAGGCCGGGCCCGCCCCGAAGCGGATCCCGGTCATCTCCTCGGTCTTGGCGATGATCGGCCGGATGAGATCGGTGTCGAAATTGGTGTCGGCGTTCTGCACGACGGAGACGATGCGCTCCAGCCCCATCCCGGTGTCGATGCTCGGCTTCGGCAGCCGCGTCATGGCGCCGCCGGCATCGCGGTTGAACTGCATGAAGACGAGGTTCCAGATCTCCAGGTACCGGTCGCACTCGCAGCCGACGGTGCACTCCGGCCGGCCGCAGCCGTAGGGCTCCCCGCGGTCGATGATGATCTCCGAGCAGGGCCCGCAGGGCCCGGTGTCGCCCATGGACCAGAAGTTGTCCTTTTCCCCGAAGCGCACGATGCGCTGGTCGGGCAGCCCGACCCCCGTGCGCCACAGCTCGTAGGCCTCGTCGTCGTCGAGGTAGACCGAGGCCCAGAGCTTGTCCGCCGGCAGCCGGAAGCCGTTGGTGAGCAGGTCCCAGGCAAACTCGATGGCGCGCTCCTTGAAGTAGTCGCCGAAGGAGAAGTTCCCCAGCATCTCGAAGAAGGTGTGGTGGCGGGCGGTGTAGCCGACGTTCTCAAGGTCGTTGTGCTTACCGCCGGCCCGGACGCATTTCTGGGAGGTCGCGGCCCGGACGTACTCGCGCGGGTCCTCCCCCAAAAACACCCGCTTGAACTGCACCATGCCGGCGTTGATGAAGAGCAGCGTGGGGTCGTCGTGCGGGACGAGCGACGAACTCCGCACCACCTGGTGCCCGTGCCCCTTGAAGTAGTCTAAGAACCGGCTGCGCGCCTCGTTGCCTGTCATGGATCTACTCCTCCCCCTGGGATTCCTTGCCCTTGACCGTCAACCCGAGCGCCTCGCGGGCCTTGGCGTAGATGACGTCGGAGACGTCCGGGTGGTCGGTCAGGAAGCGCTTGACGTTCTCCCGCCCCTGGCCGATCCGTTCCCCGCCGAAGGCGTACCAGGCGCCGCTCTTCTCGATGATGCCCTGCTCGACCGCGGCGTCGATGAGGTCCCCGAGCCGGGAGATGCCCTCGCCGTAGATCACGTCGAACTCCGCCTCCATGAAGGGCGGTGCGAGCTTGTTTTTGACGACCCGCACCCGCGTGCGGTTGCCGACGACGTCCTGGCCCTCCTTGAGGGTGTTGACCCGACGGATGTCCAACCGCACCGACGAGTAGAACTTGAGCGCGTTGCCGCCGGTGGTGGTCTCGGGGTTGCCGAAGACGACGCCGATCTTCATGCGCATCTGGTTGATGAAGATCACGCAGGTGTTCGTCTTGCTGATGGTGCCGGTGAGCTTGCGCAGCGCCTGGGACATCAACCGCGCCTGCAGCCCCATGTGCGCATCGCCCATCTCGCCTTCGATCTCGGCCCGCGGCACCAGGGCCGCCACCGAGTCGATCACCAGGATGTCGATGGCGCCGCTGCGCACCAGCATGTCGACGATCTCGAGCGCCTGCTCGCCGGTGTCCGGCTGGGAGACGAGCAGCTCGTCGCAGTTCACGCCGAGCTTCTTGGCGTAGACGGTGTCGAGCGCGTGCTCGGCGTCGATAAAGGCCGCAATGCCGTTTTGCTTCTGGGCTTCGGCGACCGCGTGCAGCGCGAGTGTCGTCTTGCCGGAGGCTTCCGGGCCGAAGATTTCGACGACCCGCCCCCGGGGCAGGCCGCCGATGCCGAGCGCCTTATCCAGCGCGAGCGAGCTCGTGGAGATGATCGGAACGCTCACGATCGGCCGGCTGCCGAGCTTCATGATGGAGCCCTTCCCGAACTGCCGCTCCACCTGGCCCATGGCGTTTTCAAGGGCCTTCTGCTTGTCCGAAGAGATGCTCATGGCCTCCTCCTTTTTCGATGCCTTTGTCTCGCGCAAGATGTGTCTCCTTAGAAAAATGTGTTAAAAACAGTTTTACGTTTTACGTTTTAAGCAAGGCCCTTAAAAATTTCATCCTGTTTTTTTGACTTAAAACGTAAATCTATTCTTTTAACTTCGCCCGCGCCAACGCCGTGTACACCGCGCCATCGGGTTTGAGGTCGCTTTGAAACAGGACGATCTCGCTCACGTCGAACCCGCCGAAGCACTCCCCGGCGAAGGACTTCACCGCTTCGCCCATCACGGCGGGCGCCGCCTCTGAACAACGGCCGATCGTCAGATGCGCCCGAAACGGACGATCCTCCCGGGGAAACCCCGCCGCGGCCAAGTTTTCCTCGACGCCGGCCTGCAGGCCCGCCAGCGGCCCGGTCCCTCCGGAAAAACCGGCCCAGATGACCCGCGGCCGCCGGAGCGCCGGGAATACGCCGATGCCGGCCGCGGTGAGGCTGAAAGCGGCGTGCCCGCCGGCGGCGAGCTGCAGGGCATCGGCCGCCCTCGGGATCCGATCGGCGGGGACGTCCCCCAAAAATTTCAGCGTCAGGTGCATGCCCTGCGGCCTAACCCAGCGGGCCCGCACCTGCCGATGCTTCAGGTGCGACTGGACGGCTGCGAGCGCCGCGCGCACCTCCCCCGGTATCTCCACGGCCACGAAAGTCCGCAGCAAGGCGGGCATGGGAACGTCCCTCTTCAGACGCTGGGCAGGGTGAACTGGGGCTCGCCCAGAAGCAACCGGCCCTGCCGGATCCACTCTTTCAGAGCGGCGGCAATCTCGCGGGCCTTGACGATGCTCGACAGCGGCACCGTCGGGACCTGCTTTCCCTGGAAGGTGATGAAGCCACTCTTGAGTTCGGCGTAGCTGACCTGCCCCAGGCTTTTCACCTCGCCGCTGGGGTAGTCGCGGCCGTAGTCGACGACTTGGGTAAAAATCTCGTCGTCCGAGACCCCCGTGAACGCCGCGATCTCCTCGTTGAGCAGCGGGATGGGGACCCCGAGCCCCACCGCCAGGGAACAGCCGTAGCCCTGCAGGCTGACGCCGGTCAGGTATTGGGAGTTCATCTGTTTCAGGTCGCCCATGACCCACAGGGTCCCGGCCCCCCGCACCGGCACCCCCTTGGCGGTGCGCTTGACGGCCGGGTTGTGCTGGGTGCCGTGCCAGACCACGTATCCGACCCCGCCGCCCAGGAAAATGCGCGTGCCGAGGCCGATCGTCCGGTAGTAGGGGTCGTTGAAGAGCGGGCTGAGCTGCCCGGCCGAGCAGTAGTTGGCGTTGCCGGCCCCGGGCTTGAGGGTCCCCATGTAGGTGTAGACGGTCCGGCCCGAGAGGTTCACCGCGCAGTTGTAGTTCTGATAGCCGTTGCGCGGGTTGCAGAGCGTCGCCTGGGGCAGCGTGCGCAGGGTCACTTCCTTTTCCACCCGTCGATTGGGGTAGCAGTCGGTGCCGTAGGCTTCGGCGACGAGGTGGACCGGCCGGCCGTCGATCAGGTCCTGGATCACATGGCCGCCGCCGTACCGGAACTCGCCGGGGTAGACCTTGTTGAGGGGGTCGTCCTCGGCCGGCTCGGTCGCGCCGAGGTAGCAGTCGACCGCCGCGAGCCCCCCGCAGGCCGGCACCCGGTTGAACCACACCCGCGAGGCCTTGATGGGCGGCGCGGAGTGGCCGAAATTGATGAACGCCCCCGAGGAGCACATCGGTGCGAAGGTCCCGGTGGTGACCACATCCACGCGCCGCGCCGCCTCCACCGGCCCCTCCGTCCGGACGATGTCGATGATCTCCTCCGCCGTCACCACCACGACATCGCCGGAGCGGATCCGGTCGTTGATCTCCGAAATGGTCTTCGTGACCTTGTGCTTCTTCACGCCATCACCCCTTGCCGGCGCCGCCCCTGGCCGATTCGAGCTTGAGCATGACGTTGTCTTGGATCCAGTGGGGGTCCCACCACTCGACGGGGTCCACGAAGGTCGCCTGGATCATGACGCTGAAATGCAGGTGGTCGCCGCCGGCAAGCCCCGTGCTGCCGGTGTTTCCCAGGAGGCCCTCTTTCGCCACCCGCTCCCCCTTGCGCACGGCGATCCGGCTCAAGTGCGAGTACATGCTGAAGACCCCGAAGCCGTGGTCCAGGATGACGGTCTGGCCGTAGATGCCGAGAACCCCCGTGTAGACGACGACCCCGCTGTTCGCCGCCGGGACCGGGGAGTGCGCGAGGGACGCCAGGTCGACTCCCAGGTGGTCCTGTTGGTCGATCTCCCGGCCCTCATACAGATAGGTGCGCCGGTCTGCGAAGCCTGCGCGCGGCGCCGAATTCGGGAGCCGCAGGAACGGCCCCTTCCAGAGCATGGCCGGCTCGCTCTTGCGGGTGGCCTCGACGATGGACTTGTAGTTCGCTTCCCGCAGATCCCGGTTGATGAAGAGAAAGTGCTCCTTCAGCGTGGGGTTGGACTTCGCCGGCAGCAGCGCATGAAACTCCGGCAGGATCTGGTTGATGAACCCGTCGCTGACGTTGAGCGTGTCCTTCTTGAACGCTTTTTTGCGGAAATGGTAAGGGTAGCGGGCGCGGGCGCTGTTGCCGGCCGCGTCGGTCGCCTCGAGCGCGATCTCCGTGCCGGCCCCTTGCTGGTGGCTCAGGGCGAAGAAGGCGATGTGAACGGCCGTGTCGGCATAGTACCCGCTGCTGCCGGGGTAAAACGTGCTGCCCACGCGCACGCCGCTGCTCGGGCAGGGCTCCGACAGGCGATAGACCGCCACTCCCGCCCCCCCCTGGTTGACGTAGTTCTGCTGGCTCAGGTTCTCGATGACGGGGGGTTTGGTGTCGATGACGATCTCGCGCTGGAGATCGGTGCGGTTGCCGTGCCACCAGTTGCGCCAGGAGCCGTCTGCGACCGTGACCCGCAGCAGGCCCTTGCCGTCGGAAAGCCCCAGGGCCGCCGGGTCGATTTTGAGCGTCTGCTTGGCACTGCGGACTTTTTCCAACCCGAGAAAACCGGCGGCGGGAAAGGCGACGTCGGCGAGCAGGATGTCCTTGCCGTCCTTGCTGAGTTCGGCCCGGAGTCGGCTCAGCCCGCTCTTCGGGTCTGCGAGATCCAGGCTCAGCTCCGTCGATTTGCCGATGAAGATGGGAGAGGCGGCGTCGAGGGCGGCCGAAGGCCCCTCGCCCTCCAGCCGGACGACGGCAAACCAGATCAACACGGCCATGCCGCCTGCGAACAAGACGGCCAGCACCGCCATCGGCCAGCCCCCCCTTATTTTCCAAGCTCGTTCCAAGCGACCCGATCCTTTCGTTTCCGACAATGGCTACAAATTGGACCAAAATTATTATCAATTCACTTCAGGATAGTCAACTTGACTTTTATGCGCCTGAACGGTAGTTTTTTTCAATTCCGCGGGAAAAGTCGGAGCGCGGGGCCATCGCTCCAGCTCCTTGACGGCGCGGCCATCCTTTTTAGGCGTGAAGGCTGTCAGAAAATGCCCAACCCCCAGCGTGCCACCCGGCGCCGCCTGACCCGGACGCTGCTGGCGGTGATGATCATCACCGCCGCGACCGCGGGGGTGGTCTACTCCGTCCGCCAGCGCTTGATCGCCGTGGTGGAGCCGGGGCCCACGCCGAAAACGGGCACCGAGGCGATGGTCGCCGAGCGCATTCACCAGTCCGCCACCCGCGACGGACGGACGGAATGGAGCCTGGATGCGGCCTCGGGGCAGTATCTTCTGACCGAAAAAAAGGTGCTCCTGAGGGATCTCTCCGTGACCTTCTTCACCCAGGACGGGCAGAAAGTGCATCTGACGGCCCTCAACGGCACGGTGAAGACGGATTCGCACGACATGGAGGCCCAGGATGACGTCGTCGTCTACAACGACCTCTACCGCCTGGAAACCGCGCGAATGAATTATGCGCAGGGCTCCCGGCGGATCACCTCCGACACCCCGGTGAAGATCACCGGGCAGGCCGGGGAGATCCTGGCGGACGCCCTCGCCATCGATCTGAACACCAACCGGATGACGATGAAGGGCAATGTCCGTGGGACCCTGACCGCGAGCGGTGAGACGGCCGCCTCGCCCCGCGGACCCTTGCGCATCCAGTCTGAAGAACTGGCGGCCGACATGAATGCCGACACGGCCGAATTCATCGACCGGGTGCGCGTGGTCGACGACGTCTACACGATCACCGCCGACCGTCTGACGGTTCATTTCAAACCCCAGGCGGAGGGCCAAAGCCGCATGGCGGGCGCCGTCTCCTCAAGGGACCTCTCACGGGTGGTCGCCCGCGGCCGGGTGGTCGTCCGGACGCAGGGGCTAACGGCCGGCGGGGACGCGGGGGAATTCGAGCCGGGCACCGGGCGGGCCGCCCTTTGGGGTGAGAAGGCCCCATCGCCGGGCTCCGCCGCGAAAAAAGACCGGGGCCGCGCCGACCGGCCGTCGGCGAGCGCCGAAACCGCGCCGGGGCGGGTGCGGGTCGCCGTGATCCCGTCGGCAGATCGCCGCTAAACGGTTGATTTTTCGCTGCGGGTAAAATAAGATGGCCAGTTGATGCAATGAACCGGCGGCGGCGTGCGGACCGCGCGAGGAGCATGGACAACCAGATGCGTTTTCAGGCGAAACCGGCCTTCCGACGGCAGCACCGATGACCACCCTGAGCGTGAAGGACCTGCTCAAGTCCTACAGCGGCCGCCGGGTGGTGAACGGCGTCAGCATGGAGGTGCAAAGCGGCGAGGTCGTCGGTCTCCTGGGGCCGAACGGCGCCGGCAAGACCACGTGCTTCTACATGATCATCGGCCTGGTGAAACCGGAGGGAGGCCACATACTTCTTGACGGGCAAGATATCACGGGGTACCCTATGCACGTTCGCGCGCGGCGGGGGCTCGGGTACCTGCCCCAGGAAACGTCCGTGTTCCGCAAGTTGTCGGTCCGCCAGAACATCATGGCGATTTTAGAGCTTTTTCCCCTGTCGCGAGAAGAGCGAGGCGAACGCGCGGACCAACTTCTGGAGGAGCTCGGCATCCGGCATCTTTCCGACCAGATCGCCAACGTTCTGTCCGGCGGCGAGAAGCGGCGGCTCGAAATCTCGCGGGCGCTGTCGACCAACCCGTCGTTCATGCTGCTGGACGAACCCTTCGCGGGAATCGATCCGCTGGCCGTCGCCGACATCAAAAAAATCATCGGCCACCTCAAGGACCGCGGCATCGGGATCTTGATCTCGGATCACAACGTGCGCGAAACCCTGGGTGTTTGCGACAAGGCGTTCATCATGGTAGACGGCCGCGTGATCGAATCCGGCCCGCCGGAGTCGATCGTGTGCAGCGAGGCGGTATGCCGCTCCTATCTGGGAGAGGATTTCAAGCTCTGACATGGCATTGGAACTGCGACAACAACTGAAGCTCACCCAGCAGCTGATCATGACCCCGCAGCTGCAAATGGCCATCAAGCTCCTGCAGCTCTCCCGGCTGGAGCTGGTGGATACCATCCGCCAGGAGCTTGAAGAGAACCCTGCGCTGGAAGAGGTGATCGATTCCACCGGTGACGAGCCTTTGGGCGAAGGGGCCGAAGCCGTGGCCGCCCCTCCGACCGAGATGCCCGCCAACCAGGAAGTGACCATACAGGAAAAGATCCACGACGACATCGACTGGGCCGGTTTTCTCGAAGACTTCAGCACCCCCCCCTCGCGGGTCACCGTGGAAAGCGAGGACCGGGAAGCCCCCAAGTATGAGGCCTTCATCACCCGCAAGGAGTCTTTGAACGACCACCTGCTCTGGCAGTTTCTCATGACCAAACCGACCCGGGAGGACGAGGGCATCGCGAGCCTCATCATCGGCAACCTCAACCGGGACGGCTACCTGGAGATCTCCGTCGAAGAAATCTGCTCCGCAAACAACCTGGCCCCGGAGCAGGTGGAGAAGGTCCTGGCCCTACTGCAGACCTTCGACCCCATCGGGGTGTGCGCCCGCGACCTGAGGGAGTGCCTGCTGATTCAGGCCCGGTACCTCGGCTTCGAAAACACCATCGTGACCGACATCATCGCCGAGCACCTGCCCAACCTGGAGAAGAAGAACTACAAGGCCATCTGCAAGGCGCTCAAGGCCAGCATGGACGAAGTGGTGTCGGCCGTGACCGTCATCAAGGCAATGGAGCCGCGGCCGGGCCGGCAATTCAGCGACGAAAACCCGCAGTACATCACGCCCGACATCTACGTGTACAAGATGGACAACGATTTCGTCGTCGTTCTGAACGACGACGGCATGCCCAAGCTGCGGGTGAACTCGCTTTTCAAACGGTCGGTCAGCCGGGGGCGGCGCATGGGCACCGACGCCCAGGACTACATCCAGGACAAGATGCGCTCGGCCGCCTGGCTGATCAAAAGCATCCACCAGCGCCAGAAGACGATCTACAAGGTCATGGAAAGCATCTTGCGGTTCCAACGGGAGTTCTTCGAGAAGGGCATCGCCCACCTCCGGCCGATGGTGCTGAGGGACGTGGCCCAGGATATCGGCATGCACGAATCCACCATCAGCCGGGTCACCACCAACAAATACGCCTACACCCCGCAGGGAATCTTCGAGCTCAAGTACTTCTTCAACAGTTCGATCAAGCGCGATGAGGGCGGCGCCATCGCCTCGGCCAGCGTCATGGATAAAATCCGCCAGATCATCTCCTCCGAGGACCCCAAGCACCCCCACAGCGACGACAAGATCGCCCAGGTGCTGAAGCGGGAGAACATTCACATTGCGCGCCGCACGGTGGCGAAGTACCGCGAGATGATGCGGGTGCTGCCGTCCAACAAACGCAAGGAACTATAGGGAGGTCGTTCACATGCAGACATCGGTGTCCTTCAGAAACCTGGAACCTTCCGAGCACCTCAAGGCCTACGTGAGCGAGAAGCTGAACCGTTTCGACAAGCTGTTGGACAACCCGGCGGAGGCCGGGGTGGTGCTGGTGGTGGAAAAGCACCGCCACATCGCCGAAGTCAACATCACCGGCGACCGGCTAAGCATCAACGGCAAGGAAGAGACCGGCGACATGTACTCCGCCATCGACATGGTGCTCGACAAGCTCGAGAAGCAGCTCAAGCGCAGCAAGCAAAAAATCCGCGAGCGCCGCGCCGGCGCCAAGGGCCAGACCCGCACCATTCGCGAAGAGCCCTCGCCGCGCACGGAGGAGGATTTCGTCCGCGAGGTCAAGATCGAAAGCCTGGACGTCAAGCCGATGGACGTGGAGGAGGCGGTCCTGCAGATGGATTTGAGCGACCAGAGCTTTCTGGTCTTCACTAACGCCCGGTCCTCGCTGATCAACGTGATCTACCGCCGCAAAGACGGGCACTACGGGCTGGTGCAGCCCCGCAGCTGAGCCGATGAGGATGGGGCCGACGGGCCATGAAGATTCTGGACGTTCTACACAAGGAAGCGATCATCCCGGACCTGAAATCGCGCACCAAAGCAGAGGTGCTCGACGAGCTGGTGGCGCCGGTGGCGCGCCTGGCGGGGGTGAGCCGCGAAGAGCTGGTCAAGGTGCTGCTCGAACGCGAGCGGCTGGGGAGCACGGGCATCGGCGGGGGCATCGGGATTCCGCACGGCAAGCTCAAGCACCTGGACCAGATGATCATCGGCCTCGGGCTGAGCCGCAAGGGGGTCGACTTCGAGTCCCTGGACGGTGCACCGACCCGCATCTTTTTTCTGCTCGTCACCCCGGAGAACTCCACCGGCCTGCACCTGAAGATGTTGGCCCGCATCTCGCGCGTCCTCAAGAACGAGCCCTTCCGGGAGCGGCTGCTGCAGGCCGGCGACAGCGATGAGATCTACCGGATCGTCAAGGATGAGGACGAGGAGTTCTAGTCACGCACGGGTCGGCCATGAAGCATCTGCCTATCATCATCATCACCGGGCTTTCGGGGTCCGGCAAGAGCACGGCGGTGGCGGCCCTGGAGGATGTCGGCTTTTTCTGCGTCGACAACATGCCGGTGGACCTGCTGCCCAAATTCCTGGAGCTGCCGATCCAGGGCGACTCCGGGTTGTCCGGCTTCGCGTTCGTCATGGATCTGAGAGAGAAAGGGTTTGTGACGCGGCAGGAGGCGGTGCTGGGCGAGCTTCGGCAGAAGGGGTTTCGTTTCGAAATCCTTTTCCTGGAAGCCGACGAAAGGGTCCTGGTCCAGCGCTTCAGCGCCACACGGCGCCAGCACCCCCTGGCCCGCGACCGTGGGCTTCTGGCCGGGATCCAAACCGAGGCGCAGCTGCTGCAGCCGCTGCGGGCCGCCGCCGATTTCGTCATCGACACGGGCCGCCTCAACGTGCATGAACTGAAGGCCAAGGTGATCGAGGCGGTCAAGACGCACCGAACGCTGAGGCCCATGCTCATCCACCTGCTCTCGTTCGGGTTCAAGTACGGCCTGCCGCCCGAAGCGGACATGCTGGTGGACGTGCGGTTTCTGCTCAACCCGCACTTCGTGCCCGAGCTCAAGCCGCTGGACGGCGAGGCGCCGGCCGTTCGGGAATTCGTATTGAAATCCCCCGAAGCGGCCGCCTTCATGGCGAAATACACCGGGCTGCTCGATTTTCTGATTCCCCTCTACGAACGGGAGGGCAAGACCCGTCTGAGCATCGCCGTCGGCTGCACGGGCGGACGCCATCGATCGGTTGCGATCGCCCGCGCGCTGCACGAGCACCTCGCCGCGGCGCGGGACGGCGTGGAACTAATTCACCGGGACATCAACCAGCCCCACTAGCGGGCCGCCGAACCGTCGATGCCCGAAGGGGCGAAGAGAGACCATGATCGGAATCGTCGTCGTTACGCACAGCCGCCTGGGAGAAGCGTTCCTCGAGGCCGCGGAGTTCATTCTGGGCAGCCGCCCGCAGGGGGCCGTCTCCGTTTCCATCGATCTCAATCAGAACGTCGATCGGCTGCGGGAAAAAGTGGCCGCCGGGATCAAGAAGGTCAGCCAGGATCAGGGCGTGCTGATCCTGACCGACATGTTCGGCGGCACGCCGTCGAACATCAGCTACTCCTTTCTGGAGGAGGGCCGCGTCGAGGTGCTCTCGGGGGTCAACCTGCCGGTACTGGTGCAGGCCCTGGACCACCGGGGCAAGATGCCGATCAGCGAGCTGGCCGCCTCCCTGGAGGCGTTCGGGCGAAAAAGCATCACCCTTGCCAGCAGCATCCTGAAGGGCAACAAGCGGAGCTGAGGTTGGCCCGCTGGCATCTCACCCCTGCGACGAGGGCCGATGTCGAAGCGCTGGCGGCCCTCGAAAACCGCTGCTTCGCCTGGCCGTGGGGTCGGATGTCCTTCGAGGGCGAGTTCGCCGGACGGGACGGCGCCGGCCTCGTGGCCCGGGCGGCGGCCGGCGACGGCGATGAAGCGCTGATCGCCTACCTCTTCTACCGGTTTATCGCCGACGAGGTTCACATTTACCGGGTCGCGGTGAGCCCGGAGTGGCGGCGGCAGGGGATCGGCTCCCAACTCGTCGGCGAATGCCTGCAAAGGGCCCGCCGCCGGGGCGTGACGGCCGCCCTGCTGGAGGTCAGGCCCTCCAATACGGAGGCCGCCGCGCTTTACCGCAGATTCGGCTTTCAGGTCATTGCCACACGCCCGGGGTATTACAGCGACAGCCGGGAAGACGCGCTCATATTGAAACTGGACATGAAGGAGGAGGACCCATGACGATTAAGATCGGCATAAACGGATTTGGCAGAATCGGTCGGCTGTTGTTCCGGGCGGCGTTGAAAAACCCCAAGGTGAAGATCGTCGCGATCAACGACCTCACGAACGCCGAGACCATGGCGCACCTTTTGAAGTACGACTCGGCGCACGGCGCCCTGGACATGGACATATCCGCCAAGGGGGACACGATCGACGTCGGCGGCAAGGCCGTGGCCATCCGGTCCGTGAGGGACCCGGAAAAAATCGACTGGAAGGCGCTCGGGGTCGACATCGTCGCCGAATGCACGGGGCTGTTCACCAAGCGCGAGGATGCGGCCAAGCACCTCACCGGCGGGGCCCGCAAGGTCATCATCTCCGCCCCGGCCACCAACCCGGACATCACCATCGTCATGGGCGTCAACTCCCATCGCTACGACCCGGGCCAGCATCACATCGTCTCCAACGCCTCCTGCACCACCAACTGCCTGGCGCCGGTGGCGAAGGTTCTGCATGAGCACTTCAAGATCAAACACGGCCTGATGACGACCGTGCACTCTTACACCGGGGACCAGCGGCTGCTCGACTTCCCCCACAAGGATCTGCGCCGGGCCCGGTCGGCGGCGCTTTCCATGGTGCCCACCACCACCGGCGCCGCCAAGGCGGTCGGCCTGGTGCTGCCGGAGCTGGCCGGGAAGCTGAACGGGCTGGCGGTGCGCGTGCCCACCCCGAACGTGTCCCTCGTCGACCTGGTGGTGGCCATCGACAAGAAGGGGGTCACCGTGTCCGAGGTCAACGCCGCCCTGAAGCAGGCGTCCGCGGACGCGCTCAAGGGGATCCTCGGCTACAGCGAGGCTCCGCTGGTGTCCGTGGATTTCAACGGCTGCGCCCTGTCCTCGATCGTCGACGCCCCCAACACCTACGTCATCGACGACATGGTCAAAGTGCTGGCGTGGTACGACAACGAGACCGGCTACTCCACGCGCATGGTGGATTTGGCCGCGATGATGGGCGAGCAGCTTTAGCAGGATGAGGTGTCTGGGTGTTTAGGCACCTCGGTAGGTGGAGACCCAAACCGAAACACCCTGATACCCAACCACCGAAGCATCGGCGGGTCAGAACATATCCCTGAACATCCCTTGACAAGGAGACAACGACATTGCGAAGACCACTTATCGC
>Ga0316630_10000337_pt1 | contig 14112 bp, 13 predicted proteins | sample OWC_May_M1_C1_D6_FD_207658 | JGI IMG/M metagenome (GOLD analysis project Ga0316630, IMG submission 207658) | Wetland soil microbial communities from Old Woman Creek delta, Ohio, United States - OWC_May_M1_C1_D6_A | ecosystem: Environmental > Terrestrial > Soil > Wetlands | place: USA: Ohio...
AAGCGGTTCGAGGGACTCTTCAGCGAGGGCGCCATCTCGGCCAGTCAGCGGGATTCCGCCCAGACGCAGCACGACGTGGCCGTGGCTTCGCTGCGGTCCAGCGAGGCGCAGTACGAGAGCGACCGGGCCGCCGTCAAAAATGCTGAGGCGAGCGTGGTGCAGGCCACTGCGGCTCTGGACATTGCCAGGAAGCGGCTGCAGGATACGGATGTGGTATCCCCCATCACCGGCTTCGTGCGCAAGCGCCTGGTGAACGTGGGAGAGACTTTCAAGGAAAAGACGCCGCTCATGAGCCTCGTGGCCACCCATGCGCTGAAACTGCAGGGGGACGTCCCGGAGCGGTTTGCTCCCCGGATCGGAGTCGGGCGTCCGGTGCGCGTGGAGGTGGAGGCGTTTCCCGGTCAGAGCTTCCCCGGCAAGATCACGCGGGTAAGCCCTACGGTCGACGTGGAAAGCCGGAGCTTCGGAGTGGAAGCGTCCATACCGAATCCCCAAGGCATTCTCAAGCCGGGCTTTTTTGCCAAGGCGTCAATCCTGACCGGCACCGACAAGAATGCTCCCTTTGTTCCCGAGGAGGCAGTGGCGAGCTTCGCGGGGCTCGTCAAGGTGTACGTGATTGCCGACGGGAAGGCCGAAGAGCGCCGGGTAAAAACAGGGTTGCGGCAGGACAGCCGCGTCGAGATCCTTGAAGGCGTAAAAGTGGGAGAAACAGTCGCCACCTCCAGCCTCAGCCAACTGGCGACCGGGACCGCGGTCACGATCCAGAGCGGGTCCGGCAACGTATCGGCGCCGGGAAAGGGTGAGCGCGGAGGGCCGGGTAAGGCAGGGACCGAACCGAAGGCGCTGTAGGCAGCCTCGCCGCCGGCGTCAGATCCCCAGGTAACGCCGCTTGATTTCCGCGTTTTGGGCTATGGCTTCGGCAGAACCCGCGTGGACAACGTGGCCGTTCTCCAGGATGTAGGCTCGCTGGGACACGCTGAGTGCCAGCGTTGAGTTCTGCTCCACTACGAGTATCGTCTCACCCTTGTCCTTCAGCTCTCGGATGATCTTCATGACCTCCATGACCATGATGGGGGCCAACCCCTCGGTCGGCTCGTCGAGGAGGACGAGATCCGGATTCCCCATGAGGGTGCGAGCGATCGTCAGCATCTGCTGTTCGCCGCCGCTCAGCACCTCCCCCTTGCGCTCCTGAATCTCCTTCAGTTTCGGGAAGTGTTGGTAGATCCGGTCCAGGGTCCACCCGTCGGTGCCCCTGCTGCCGCCCTTTCTGGCGATCTCCAGGTTCTGCTTCACGCTCAGGGTCGGGAAGATCCGACGGTTGTCGGGGACGAACCCTACGCCTCGGTTCGCGATCGTATACGGGGGGAGGCCGGCGAGATTCTCGTTCTTGAACATCACGCGACCCGCACGCGGAGGGGTCAACCCCATGATGGATCGGATCGTCGTGGTCTTACCCGCCCCATTCCGTCCCAGGAGGGCTACCACCTCGCCTTCGCGAATCTCCAATGAGACATCGAAGAGCACCTGGGCGTCTTCATAGAAGGTGTTGATCTTTTCGACTGACAGCATGGGGTTCGTCCTCCACGGGATTCAGTCCCACCAGAGCCCGCCGCCTCCGCCGCTAGGCCAGGGCGTGCTGTCCGCCCAGATAGGCTTCTTGAACCTGGGCGTTCGCCCGGATCTCTTCGGGGGTTCCCTGCGCGAGCAGGCGTCCCTGGTGCATCACCACGATGTGATCCGAGATGGACAACACCACGTCCATGGCGTGCTCGACCACCAGGACGGTGAGCCGGCTTGCGAGCTGCTTCATGAAGGCGGCGATCCGCGCGCGGTCCTCGGACATCAGCCCGCTCATGGGCTCGTCGAGGAGCAGAAGTGACGGTTTCGCGGTCAGAGCCACCGTGATCTCGAGGATGCGGCGGTCACCGTAGGAGAGGCCTTTCACCGGTGTGTGCTCCTTCCCGGCAAGGCCGATCTCGTGGATGATCCGGTCGGTTTCCTCTTTCACTGCGGACAGGGCGTCGGCCGACGCGAGCACCTCCGCGCCGTGCCCCTGCTGGGCCTGGACCCCCAACCACACGTTCTCGTACAGCGGCAGCTCGTTGAACAGGTTGATAATCTGGAACGAGCGCGAGATGCCGCGCCGGACGATCTGATAGACGGGGAGGCGGGTGATGTCCTCGCCGCGGAAGACGACCTTGCCGCCGTCGGGCCGAATCATGCCCGTGATCAGGTTGAAAAACGTCGTCTTCCCTGCGCCGTTCGGGCCGATCACCGAGGTGAGCTTGCCTTCCTCGATCGCCAGATCGAGCGAGTCGATGGCCCGGAGTCCGCCGAAATTCTTCGTCAGCCCCTCTGTTGCCAGGATGACCATGGGTCGTTCCTCTCCCTATCGCAGAATCGTCTGCTTCCTGCCGCCAATCAGCCCAAGAATCCCGCTGGGGATGAAGAGGATCACCAGGACGAAGATCATGCCGTAGACCAGCATCCAGGACTCCCAGTACGCGCTCAACAGGTCGCGCGACACGATGAAGATGCCGGCACCCAGGATGGGGCCGAAGAAGTTCACGGTCCCTCCGCCCAGCAGAGTCATCATCACGACGTTGCCGGACTGGGTCCAATCGAGGACGCCGGCGAAGGCCGAGTTGATCAACAGGGTGTACAGGCCACCCGCCAAACCGGAAAACAGGCCGGAGATGGCGAACGCCCCCCACTTGTAGGCCGCGGTCCGGTAGCCGAGATAGCTCGCCCGGACTTCGTTCTCGCGAATGGCTTGGAGGACTTTGCCGAATGGGGAATGGACGATCCGCCAGATGAGGAGTGTGCAGAGGGCGAATACGACCAACACAAAGTAGTAGTAGGTGAGAGGGGCGGCCAGTGTGATCTGCACGATCCCGGGGATCCCGACATTCATCCGGTCGATACCCGACAGGCCCGTTTCGCCACCGGTGAACTCATCCCAGCGAAAGGCGACGAAGTAGAAGACCTGACTGATGGCGATGGTGATAAGGGCGAAGTAGATTCCCCGCTTTCTCGCCACCAGAAAGCCGATGAGGGCCGCGAACACTCCGGCGACGACGAGGGAGAGCAGCAGGGGGCCCCAGACACCCTTGGAGATCCGGAGGAAGTAGATACCCGCCGCGTAGGCGCCGATCCCGAAGAACGCCCCGTGGCCGAACGAGGGGAGTCCGGTATATCCCAGGAGGATGTTGAACCCCAGAGCGAAAAGCGACCAGATGAGCACCTCGGTTCCCAGGGAAAGGTACTTCCCGATGAAAGGCATGTACGGAAACAGCGCGAAGAGCAGGAAGACCACCCACATGGGGCCGGTGGCCCATCGTTTCCGGTTGGTACCCGAACCCATCTCACACCTCCAAGACGCTCTTCTCGCCCATGAGTCCCCGGGGGCGGAACAGGAGGACAAGGGCCAGGATGACGAAGGGGATGATGTCCGAGACCCGGGCCCAGAACATCACCGAGATGCTGGTGGATAGGCCGACGATCAGGCCGGCCAGAATGCTTCCCCAGAAGCTGCCTATGCCGCCCAAGACGACAATGACCATGGCAGGCATGAGGATGGCCGTGCCCATGGTGGGCCGCACGCTCCAGATGGGGGCCGCGATCACCCCCGCCACTCCGGCCAGGATGGACCCGACCACAAAGACGAAGCTCCGCATGCGTGGCAGGTTCTTCCCCAGGGCCATCACCATCTCCGCGTCACTGGCCCCTGCCTTGATGATCGCGCCGTAGGGAGTTTTCTCCAGGAAGAGCCAGACGAGCAGGATGATCACGACCGCCAGGACGGCGAGCAGAAGGCGATACCTTGAATAGATCATGAAGCCCATATCGAGAGAACCGGCTGCGAACTTCGGGGCAGCCACGGAGTAGCCCGTCTTGCCCCACACCATGCGGATCACCTCTTCCAGGGCCGTGGCCAGCCCGAAGGTGAGGAGGAGGCCGAAGAGCGGATTCCCTCCGTAGGTTCGATGGATCACCAAACGTTCCAGGACCAACCCCACCACTCCCACAAGGATCGGGGCCAGGATGAGAGCCAGCCAGAAGCCCACGTATTTCTGCATGGAGAAGGCGAAGTAGGCCCCGAGGGCGAAGAGGATCCCGTGGGTGAAGTTGATCACCTGCATCACTCCGAGGATCAGAGTGAAGCCCAAGGCCACCACCGCAAAGATGAGTCCGAGAACCAAACCGTTCATGGTGAACGAGAGCAACTCTGTCATGGGACCCTCACTTGCGATCAACGATCGCTGGCTGATCCATTGGGTCCGGCCCGCGGGCGCGAGGGCGCGGCGGAGAGGACCGGACCCCTCCGCCGCTGCGTCCTTCAGCCGTCAACCGGGATAGGGTCCGAGCTTAACCGGGTTCTCCTCGCGCGTGCGAGCGGTGTCTTTGCCCGGTGCCCAGCGCAGGATCTCGACGAAGTCCGCCCGGTCCTTCATCTCGTTGGGTTTCTTTGATCGGACCACGTACGACGCCCAGAGGAATTTGTGGTCCCAGTCTCGGATGGTGAGCGGGTCATTCTTGAGGGAGTCGGGCGATGTATGTCCTTCCAGTGCTTTGATCACGGCGGCGACGTCGTCCTTGCCGGCGCGCTCGATGCCGCGCAGAAGCTCCCGCACGGCGATGTAACCATTCACCGTGTTCGCGGTAGGGACGGGGATGGGAGCAGACGGCCAGCGCTTCTTGTACTTGGCGACGAACTCCTTCGCCGACGGAGCGTCGATCTCGTGATACCATTCCATCAGGTGAATGCCCTGCATCTTCTCCGGTCCGACGGCCCAGAGGTCCTCGAGGTTGATGAGGGTGGAGACGACGGTTGTTTCCTTGTAGATCCCAAATTCGGACATCTGTTCCATGAGGGCCGCGAGGTCCACGCCCCCCACGGTGATTACCAGGGCGTCCGGCTTAGCCGAGCGCACCTTCAGCAGGAAGGCGCTGAAATCGCGCGTGTTGAGCGGAATCTTCGACTCGCCCAAGTCGGTCCCGCCGAACTTCTGCAAAATATTCCGCGCCCACTTCGTCCCGGACCAGCCCCATTCGTAGTCATGGGTGAGGAAGTACCACTTCTTCCCGACTTTCTCGACAAGGTACGGGGCCAACGTCCGGAGCGCCATCGCCATGTCGGGCGGAACCATGAAGGTGCTGCGGCGTCCATACTGTTCCGTCAGGGTGTCCGAGTTCTGATTGGATCCGATAAACAACCCGCCGTAACGCTGGGCCACCTCACCCACGGAGACGGCGACCGAACTGGACACGCCACCCGTCAGGTACTTGACCTTATCTACTTCGATTAACCGGCGGGCTTTCCGCGCGCCCACCTGCGGATCGGTCTCGTCGTCTTCCACGACCAGCTTGACGGGGCGGCCTAGTACGCCCTTCTCCTTGAACTCCTCGGCAGCCATCTGCATACCCAAGCGCTCCATCATCCCGTGGTCGGCATAGTTCCCGCTGGCCGGGCTGACCACGCCGACGTAGATGGGATCTGCGGCCGATGCTCGCCGGATGACGAAAGGCGCTCCCTGTCCGAGCAGGGCTGCGCCGGCCACCGCGCCTTTCATGAGGGTCCGTCTCGAAATGTGCGTGCTCGATTTGCGTTCCATGGGTGCTCCTTCCTCGGCAAAATGGTTGACGGACAATCGAGCGAAAAACGCATCACCTCCCTTGCGTACGAAGCAGCACGGGACGTCCCGTGCCCATGGCTGATGGCTTCCCGCGCCGTGCCATCATATTCAAACGCGGAGGATTGTCAACATAGTCAGCCGACTCGCGCTAGGCAGCAGACAAACACGGGTGACCTTCTCGGACGAGGGCGCCTGCGCGATCCAGCAATTCTGAAGGTCGCACCTCGTTGGGCGTCGTACTGCCGCCAAGCCCTCAATTCCCTTGATTTCGTCCTTCGTGGAGCCTAGACTCCGTCCATGTTCCTTGCCGAGCTCTGCGTCAAACGACCGGTCTTCGCGACCATGCTGATCATGGCTCTGGTGGTGGTCGGCTGGTTCTCCTACGGCCGCCTCGGCCTCGACCTGCTGCCGAAGATCGATCGCCCCACCATCACCGTCACCACCAGACTGGCCGGCGCGAGCCCCGAGGAGATGGAAACGCAAATCACGAAGCTCGTCGAGGAGTCGGTGAACACCATCAGCGGCCTCGACGAGCTTCGCTCCAGCACCACCGAGGGGAATTCCCGGGTGGTGGCGGTGTTCGCGCTGGAGCGCGACTCGGACTCGGCGGCCCAGGACGTGCGTGACAAGATCTCCACCATCCTGGCCAAGTTTCCCAAGGATACCGACCCGCCGATCGTGGAGAAGTTCGACCCCGACTCGGCCCCCGTCCTCGGCATCGTGGTCTCCGCCCGACGAGACCAGCGCGAGATCACCGAGTTCGTGGACAAGCGCATCAAGCAACCGTTGGAGACGATCAACGGCGTGGGAAGCATCACCTTCGTCGGCGATCGCAAGCGCGAGATCCAGGTCATCCTGGATCCCCGCAAATTGGCGGCCTACGGGTTGAGCATCGAACAGGCGAAACAAGCCCTGGCCAAGCAGAATCTGGAGATTCCCGGCGGCCGCGTGACATTTGGCGACAGCGAGAAGGTCCTGCGTACGATGGCCCGCATCCGGACGGCGGACGATTTCGGTACGGTCATCGTGGCTGCGAAAGGCGGCGCCCCCATCCGCATCAGCGATCTGGGAACGGTGGTCGACGGGACCGAAGAGCCTCGGACGATCTCGCGATTCAATGGCCAGAACGCCGTGTCCCTTCTGGTGCGCAAGCAGTCGGGCACCAATACGGTCAAGGTGGTGGATCTGGTGAAGGAGCGGCTGGCTCGGATCGCCGCAACGCTTCCACCGGACTACAGGGTTCAAACGGTCCGCGACCAGTCCCGTTTCATCCGCCGCTCCTTCGAGGAAGTGCAGACTCACATGATCCTGGGGGGCTTCCTCGCCGCCCTGGTGGTCCTCTTCTTTATCCGGAATTTTCGCTCCGCCGTAATCGCCGCCATTTCCATCCCGACCTCCATCGTTGCCACCTTTAGCATCATGCGGGGCCTGGACTTCACGCTGAACAACATGACGATGCTGGCACTCAGCCTGTCCACGGGTATCGTGATCGACGACGCGCTGGTGGTGTTGGAGAACATCTACCGGTACATCGAGGAAGAAGGGCGCACCCCCATGGAGGCGGCCGTGGAGGCTACGCGCGAGATCGGCACCGCCGTCATGGCCACGACGCTGTCCCTGGTGGTGATCTTCCTTCCGGTCGCGTTCATGCAGGGTCGGATCGGCCGGCTCTTCTTCCAGTTCGGCATCACCGCGGCCTCGGCGGTTCTCGTCTCCTTGTTGGTGGCCTTCACGCTGACTCCCATGCTCTGTTCACGCTTCCTCAAGGTCCCCGAGGCAAACGGGGTGCACCGGAAGTCCAAGGAGTCCGGGTACTTCCGCGTCATCGAGCGGGCTTACGACTGGCTGCTCCGGCTCTCCTTGCGCCATCGGCCCGCGGTCCTGCTCGTGACGCTTCTGGTAGGGAGTTCCACGTTCTGGATCTACGGGTACCTCGGGGAGGAGAGCTTCGTCGACGACGATCAGAGCGAGTTCGAAATCTTTATCCAGGCCCCGGAAGGCTCCTCGCTGGACCGGACGGATCGGATCCTGCGCCAGGTCGAGCAGGAGATAGGCAAGCTGCGTGGAGTGCGGGTGCTCTTCACCACAATCGGCGTGGGCGAGCAAACCGCCGTGACCGACGCCAGCATCTACGTGGGCCTGACACCGCTTCGCGAGGGCACGGAACTCCAGCGTATTCTTCAGCATCTCGGAATCTGGAAATTGCTGGGACAGCCTCCGCTCCAGGAGCGTGATTTTCCCCAGACCGACGTCATGCGAGCTGCCAGAAAGGTCATGGCCGGCTATCCCGAATTGACCAGCAGCGTTCAGGACCTGTTCGCGTCCGGCCAGACCGGGTCGCGGCGGCATCCGTTCCAGCTGATTCTGCGAGGACCCGACTTGGAGGGGCTGGACCGATATTCCCAGGTGCTGGCCGCGCAAGCCCGCACGGTGCCCGGCATGCTGGACGTGGATACGACGCTGGCTCGCCGGAAGCCGGAGATCCGCGTGCTCATCGACCGGGACAAAGCGGCGGACCTTGGGGTGGGCGTGGACGGCATCGCCTCGAGCCTCCGCACGATGGTGGGCGGGGAGGAAGCGACCCGCTACAAAGAGGCGGATGACCAGTATGTCGTCCGGCTGCGCCTTCAGGACGACTTCCGCAAGAATGCCCAGGTGATCAGCGAGTTGTACGTTCCCAGCAGCAACCGGGGACTCGTTCCGATGAACAACGTCGTCCGCCTGATCGAGGAGAAAGGGCCCAACCAGATCGATCGGCTAGACCGCGAGCGCCAGGTGGGTATCATCGCCAACCTGGACCCGAAGTTGACCATTGGCGATGCGGTCAAGGCCATGGGTCCCAGGGTCGCCGCGGTGAAGCTGCCGCCCGGCTACTCCACCCGTTACCTGGGACGGGCGCAGTTTCTCGCCGAAGCGCGCGCCAACTTCCTGATGGCCCTCGGCCTCAGCCTCATCTTCATCTACATGGTCTTGGCCGCACAGTTCGAGAGCTTCGTCCACCCCTTCACGATCATGATGTCCCTCCCCCTCGCCATGCCGTTCGGCCTCGTGTCGCTGGTCGTGGGGGGGTACACGATGAACATCTTCAGCGCGATCGGCATCCTGATGTTGTTCGGCGTCGTCAAGAAGAACGCCATTCTCCAAGTCGACTACACGAACGTGCTCCGCGAACGCGGCCTGCCGCGTCACGAAGCGGTGATCAAGGCCGACCATGCCCGGTTGCGTCCCATTCTCATGACGACGATCTCCATCATCGCCGGGATGCTTCCGATCGCTCTCGGCAAAGGTGACGGTTCCGCCTCCCGCGCCGCCATGGCGACTGTCGTGGTCGGCGGCCAGACGCTCTGCCTGTTGCTCACCCTGCTGGTCACGCCCGTGATCTACACCTACTTCGACGACCTGCGCTCTCTCCGGATCGGCAAGCTCGCCAAGCTTCCCGACTGGTTCTGGGAGCGGCTGCGTTGGGTTCCCTCGCGACTCGCCGACGCCCCCGCGCCCAAGCAGCCGGCCGGTCAACCCGTCGAGCGAACGACCGCGGGGGATTGATTCGCCTCGGCTTGGCACGCGATACCCTCGCACGGGCCGGCCCGGCCCGCCGGAGCCCGATGGATCGGTTGGGTCTCGGGCAGGGCCCGCTGCCCTCAGCCGTTGCTGCGCCGCAGTGAGGAATTTCTTCCGGAGGGACCACGATGAAGCTCGTCCTGATCATTTTCAACTTCATCTACGACGATTCCGTCAGGGCCATCATCGAACGCCTGAAGATCCCGGGATTCACCGAGGTGCAGCGGGTGTTCGGCACCGGCGAATCCGGGAAGCGTTTCGGGACCCACGCCTTTCCCGGTCACGACACCATGCTCTTCACGATCCTCCCGGCGGAGATGGTCGAGCCGCTCATGGACCAGATTGCGGAGTTCAAGGCGGGCTTGGCCGACCGGGCAAAGCGCCACGGCGGCATCAAGGCCTTCGTCCTTCCCGTCGAGCGGATGATCTGACGCGGTTGTGACGAGCCGGGGGCGGCTACCGGACGATGCGGAACTTGGCGGCGAGTGTCGCCAGCGGCGCGCCGGCGGCGAGACGCGGAGTCCAGGACACGGTGAGGAAGGCTCCCCGCGCGGTCGCGTGCTGGAGGAACACGAACCCCTCCACGCTGGCTCCGGCGAGCAGTCGGCCCTCGCGCAGGCCGAGTCTCAGCACGTCCTGGGCAGTTGACCTGGGCCATGCGTAGGGGTAGTAGTATGGGTCGGCATACCACCACGGACCGTAGTATGGACCCCAGTAGCGTGGCCTGTACGGATGATACCACGGCCCCGCCAACAGAATCGAGGGCGACCTTTCGACGGGCTCTGCCGGGCCCAGACCACCGGACATGGCTCGTGCCACCTCGCCGGGTGGAACGGCTCGGTACTGCTGGTTCGCGTCATCCAGCGCGACGAAGTCCTCGTAGCGAATCTGCAGTTCATCGCTGCGCGCGTTCTCGATCCTGACCTGCACGGGCGTGAAGTACCGCCAGAGGTCGCTCGGATACGCCGACCACGCATTCGGCAGGACGGTCCATCCAATCCCGCCGTCCGTCAGTGTGACCCCGGGCTCGGTTGGCGCCGCCAAGGATTCCAAGCGTGGGCCCATCGCGCACGCGCTGAGTAGGCTCAGCGCGACGAGTATGACTGCGGCAGATCGTCGCGGGGGATGGCACACGCGCCGCTGCCGCGGAGCCTTGATTTTTCCTAGAGGCCGGATATAATGCGGTTGCAGGTGTTCGATGCTCACGAGGACATGATAACAGGATTCGTGGACATTTCAATGCTCTCAGCTCTTGCAGAGGAGGCCAGATGGTTACGCCACGCGCCGACCTTGAGAAGTTGACGGCCCCGAAGCTCCGCGAGTTGGCTATCGCCCAGTTCCCGAACGTGACCGGTGTGTCCGGGATGAAGAAGGAGGAGTTGGTCGAAGCTATCATCGCGGAAGAGGTGCGTCAGGGGCTCCGCCCGAAAGAGGAGCGCCAGACGCAGGCCACCGTCAAGATGGGCGCGGCGCAGTTGAAGACATCCATCCGGGCCTTGAAGGGGACCCGGAAGGCAGCGCTCGAGGCCAAGGACCGCGCTGGGCTGCTGGGGACGCGCCTGCAGATCAAACGGATGAAGCGGCGGCTTCGGAAGCTGCGAGAGGCATCATAGAGCCTTCTCCGCCTACGACAATCGCCTGTCGGGGTCCGTCCACACGGCGACATTCTTCAGGGGGGTGCCCATGCCGACTTACGATTTTCGCTGCGGCGGCTGTCGAAAGAGGTTTACGTTGAGCATGTCCATCAGCGAGCGGGACCGCAAACGGATCAAGTGCCCCAAGTGCGGGTCTAAGCGCGTCGAGGCGGTCTTCTCGTCGTTCTTCGCCAAGACCTCGCGCAAGAGCTAAAGGCATCAACCCCGCAGCAGCGGGAAAATCGTTCGACCCGTTCCATCCCGGGCGGAGGTTGCGCCCCGGAGATCGCCGACGTTGTTCCCATGAACCGGCCATCCGGTACCGGTCGCGACGGATTGGCCGGTGGCTGCTCCTGGAGGATTTGCCTTTTCTCCCTCCTTCAGGAGTGGCAGCCGTAAGCGGGTGGCTGTCCTGCGTTCGGGGGCGACAGCATGATCCTCGTGACGGGTGCCGGCGGTTTCCTTGGGGGCCACCTCGTGCGCCGCCTGGTGGGCGCCGGCGAGTCCGTCCGCTGCCTCTGCCGTCCCGGGTCGCCCGGCGCCGATCGGCTGAAGTCCCAGCCGGTGGAAGTCGTGTGTGGGCACCTCCACGATCCGGATGGCGTTCGCCACGCCTGCCGTGGGGTCCGGCATATCATTCACTTGGCCTCTCCCATCCGGGAGGTGCGGGATGCCGTGGTGGAGCAGTTCCATCAGCGGGCGACCAACTGCCTCGTGGACGGCGCCCGGCGGGCCTGCGTGGACCGGTTTCTGCTGGTGAGTCCGCTGGGATGCGGCACCTCCGCCGATCTCCCGTTTCTTCGCAGCCGCGGGGCGGCCGAAGAGTATCTGCGAGGAAGCGGGCTCCCGTTTGTCATCCTGCAGTCGTCGCTCATGTTCGGGGCCGGCGATCGGCTGATCGGAGGTATCATTCGGCTCCTGCGTCGCACGGGACTGCTGGTGATCCCGGGAACCGGCAAGACGATGCTTCAGCCGATTTGGGTAGGGGATGTCGTCTCCTGCCTGCTGCGAGCCCTGCGTGACGACAAGGTTGCGGACCGCACCATCCCTATCGGCGGGCCGCAGCACCTCACCTATGAGGAGGTTGCCGACCAAGTGGCCAAGATGCTGAATCTCCCCCGGGTGAAGGTCCATCTGTCGCGTCGGACCGTCGGCTGGGCGTCCCGACTCCTCGAGGGTCTGGGTACCAGTCCCTTCCTGGGGTATCGTCACCTGGAACTCTTGGATGTCGGAACGATTACCGCGCTCGACGCGGTGAAGCGAGCCTTCGACTTTCAAGCCATGCCGCTCGTCGAGGGAGTCGCCTACCAACTGGCTCCCCGGCAAGACCTCGGCGTTTCCACGTCCCGCTCCGGGGCGGAGCGAGGCTCTCGGACTCGGGGCCGTCGCTAGCCAGTCCCCGGAGGTCGCACAGCGGAGGCATGACGCAGACGGTGCGCGCGTAGGCCGCGCGCCTCGTCGGCGGCCCATTTCCCCGCTTGCCGTCGCTTCCGTCCTGCCCGATTCTTTCGCGGCCGTTCCCATGGGGATGCCTCACGACTGAAGTGAAGCGTGCGTTTGCGCGAGGATCGCGGGAGGGATCCTGGCGCGCGTCAAACCGGGAGAGGACCGCGTCACGCCGGGGCAGTGGAGGTCGGACGTCCGGACGGACGCTTCCGCTTGACTTCCCGGCGAATCGGCGACTATTGTCAGTTCTGCGCTGGGCTGCGAGCGTCAGGACGAACGGGGGCAAGACGGTCAGCGGCACGAAGCCGTACACCACTTCAGGCGAGGAGACGAGATGTTCGCCTCACCGGGTTCCATTGCGTTCCAGATCGGGCCGTTGGCCGTGCGCTGGTATGGACTCCTCATCGCCGCAGGTGTCATGCTGGGGACCACGCTGGCGCATCGTGAGGCCCTCCGTCGAGGCGAGGACCCGGACAAGCTGCTCAATCTCATCGTCGTCGCGGTGCTGAGCGCCTTGCTGGGTGCGCGACTCTATTACGTCCTCTTCAACTGGGACTACTACGGGACACAACCCTCGAAGGTCTTCGCCATCTGGGAGGGCGGCCTTGCCATCCACGGCGGACTCATTGCCGGCGCGCTCGCGACGCTTCTCTACTGTCGCACGGCACGGCTCTCCGTGTTGGCGACGATGGACATCATGGCGCCCAGCGTGGCTATCGGGCAGGCCATCGGGCGGTGGGGTAACTTCTTCAATCAGGAGGCCTTCGGGACGCCCACCGACCTGCCGTGGCGCCTGTACATCGATCCGTATCACAGGCCACCGAGCCTGAAAGGCTTCGAGTACTTCCATCCGACGTTCCTGTATGAGTCGCTCTGGAACCTGCTGGTGTTCTGCGTTCTCTGGTGTGCGCTTCGAAAGCGGTTGGCCAACAAGCCGGGTGCCCTGACGCTCTCGTACCTGGGTCTCTATTCCCTGGGTCGGTTCTTCGTGGAAGGGCTGCGCATCGACAGCCTGATGCTCGGGAGTCTCCGCGCGGCGCAGGTGGTGAGCCTTCTTCTCGTGGCGCTCTCGGGCATCGGCTTGGCGGTGTTGTTGCGGAAGAGATAGGCGTGGGTGAAGCGGCGATGTCGCGCGCGATCGGTTCGCGTCTACCGTTGCCGTTACAGGAGCGTCTGCGGGGAGACGACCTGGCGACACGCATGGGAATCGCCGTGCTGATCCTGACCACCGACGAGGCCGGGTGGCCACACCCGGCCATGGTGTCGTACGGAGAGCTGGTGGCAAGGGATTCCCGGCGGGTCCGCCTGGCCGTTCACCGGATGAGCAGAACGGCCGAAAACCTCCGTCGCAGGGGTCGGATCACCTTTTGCTTCATCGAACCGGGTATGGCCTATTACGTGAAAGCGGCGGTCGGGCTTCCCGGAAAGCCGGTGCGGGGATTTCCCGATCTCGTGCGATTCGAAGCGACGGTGGAGAGGGTGCTGGCCGATGCCGCGCGCGCGGGTTCCGAGGCGGGGGCCGCCGTCGTGGATGGGGTTCGGTTCTCCAACGGTCGCCCTGCGGCAGCGGTCCTCCGTGACTGGCGCCGCGTCGTGGAGAGTCTGCGGGAAGGCGTATGAGGCTCCTCATCGGCATCTCGGGTTCCACGGGTTCGATCTACGGGATCCGTCTGCTGCAGGCCCTCGGCCGCGTGCCGAATTTGGAGACTCATCTGATCATCTCCATGCCGGCCAAGCGGACCATCGTGGAGGAAACCGAGTTTTCCGTGAAGGAGGTGGAGAAGCTGGCGACCCGCGTGTACGACAATCGGGATATCGGCGCGGCGCCCGCCAGC
>Ga0316630_10000338_pt1 | contig 14100 bp, 11 predicted proteins | sample OWC_May_M1_C1_D6_FD_207658 | JGI IMG/M metagenome (GOLD analysis project Ga0316630, IMG submission 207658) | Wetland soil microbial communities from Old Woman Creek delta, Ohio, United States - OWC_May_M1_C1_D6_A | ecosystem: Environmental > Terrestrial > Soil > Wetlands | place: USA: Ohio...
CACCGCTTACGCCGCACCCGAGAACTACACCATCGACTCGACCCACACCTTCCCGAGCTTCGAAGTGAGCCACATGGGCTTCTCGACCCAGCGCGGGCGGTTCAACAAGACCACCGGCAGCATCGTGCTCGATCGCGCCGCGAAGAAGGCCACGGTCGATATCACCATCGACGCCAACTCGATCAGCACCGGCCTCGAGAAGCTCGAGGCGCACCTGCGCGCCGAGGACTTCTTCGACAGTGCCAAGTACCCGACCATCACCTTCAAGTCGACCGGCGCCAAGTTCAAGGGTGACAAGCTCGCCTCGGTGAGCGGCGATCTCACCATGCACGGCGTCACCAAGCCGGTCACTCTCAACGTGACCGCGTTCCACTGCGCCCCGAACCCGGTCTACAAGAAGGACGCCTGCGGCGCCGACGCCGTGACCACCATCAAGCGCTCCGACTTCGGCATCAACTACGCGCTGCCGGCGGTGAGCGACGAAGTGAAGCTGCTGATCCAGGTCGAGGCCCTCAAGAACTGAGGTCCTGTTAAGGCAAGCAGTGCCCGTTGTCACCCCCTCTCCCTCCGGGAGAGGGCGGGGTGAGGGGAGAAGAGCCGTAGAACTCCCCTCCTCCTGTCCTTCTCCCTGCGGGAGAAGGAACCCGATATCTGCTGAGGCGCGCACGGTCTGCCCGCTCTCCTCAGCTCACCCCGCGCACCCTGCCGGCGCCCCGGCACGGTGCAGCGGTCCTATTCGCACAGGAGGTTGCCATGCTCGATACCACCAAAGTCCAGCGTCCGGTCATCGATGTCGTCGACAGCGTAAAGACGCTCGAAGGCGGAGGCTTCCCGGTCAGGCGACCCTTTCCGACCCAGCGGTTGATGCAGGTCGACCCGTTCCTGCTGCTCGATCATCTCGGGCCGGTGACCTGGGGTCCCGGCCAGGGTATCGGCGCGCCCGATCATCCGCATCGCGGCTTCGAGACCGTGACTTACCTGTTGTCCGGCGGCTTCCAGCACAAGGACTCCGCCGGCCATGCCGGCAAACTCGGTCCCGGGGACGTGCAGTGGATGACCGCCGGCAGCGGCGTGGTGCATTCCGAGCTGCCGTCCGACGAGTTCATGCGCGACGGCGGCGTGATGCACGGCTTCCAGATCTGGGTGAACCTGCCGGCGCGCGACAAGATGATGCCGCCGCGCTACCAGGAAATCCCGGCGGCGCGCATCCCGCAGGCCACCAGCGCCGACGGCAAGGTGACGGTGCGGGTGATTGCCGGCAGCGCGCTCGGCGTCTCGGCCGTGATCGAGACGCGCACGCCGATCCACTACCTGCACTTCACCATCCAGCCGGGCGGCGAACTCGCGCAGCCGGTGCCGGCCGGCGACAACGCGCTGGTGTACCTGATCTCCGGCAACGCGCAGGTCGGCCATGAACACAAGCGCGTGCGCGAAGGCCAGATGGCGCGGCTCGGCGACGGCGATGTCGTTCCGCTCGCGGTGCCGGCCGAGGCCGACGGCCCGGCCGAACTGCTGCTGCTCGCCGGCACGCCGCTCAATGAACCGGTGGCGCGCTACGGCCCGTTCGTGATGAACACCCGCAGCGAAATCGAACAGGCGATCCGCGACTACGAGTCGGGGCGCATGGGGCGGATCGATTTCTAGCTTTACGTAGGGTGGGCACGAAGTGCCCACGCGGGAGGTAACGGCAACGGTGGGCACTTCGTGCCCACCCTACCGCATGGACTACACAACCTGATCAAGGAGCAGCGAACATGACGACGATCATCGGCCTGTCCGGCAGCCTGCGGCGCGGCTCGTACAACTCCGCCCTGCTGCGCACCGCCGCCAACCTGGTCCCGGGCGGCAGCACGCTCGACATCGCATCCATCCGGGACATCCCGCTGTACGACGGCGACTTCGAAGCCGAACACGGCATCCCGGCGCCGGTGACTGCGCTCAAGGACCGCATCGCCGCGGCCGACGGCCTGCTGCTGGTGACCCCGGAGTACAACAACTCCATGCCCGGCGTGTTCAAGAACGCCATCGACTGGCTGACCCGCCCGGCGGAGGATATCGCGCGCGTATTCGGCGGCAAGCCGGTCGGGATCATCGGGGCCACGCCCGGCGGCATGGGCACGACCTTTTCCCAGACCGCCTGGCTGCCGGTGCTGCGCACGCTCGGCACCCGACCGTTCTTCGGCAAGACGCTGTACGTCTCCGGTGCTGGCAAGATCTTTGACGCCAGCGGGCAGCTGACCGACGCGGCGCTGCGCGAGCGGCTGCGTGCCTACGTGGAGGCCTTCGTCGCCTTCATCAAGAAGTAGCGGTAGGGTGGGCACGCAGTGCCCACGCGGAAGTGTTTTCGAAACGGTGGGCACCGCGTGCCCACCCTACGAGAATTTGTCGCAGATACAACGGACGCACGGAGCATACAATGACGACCGCGCCCATGCCCGCCGTGTTCTTCGGTCACGGCAGCCCGATGAACGCCCTGGAACGCAACCGCTACAGCGAGGCCTGGCGCGGCATCGGCGCAATGATGCCAAAGCCGAAGGCGATCCTGGCGGTATCGGCGCACTGGATGACGCGCGGCGTCGCCGTGACCGCGATGGAGTGGCCGCGCACGATCCATGACTTCGGCGGCTTCCCGCGCGAACTGTTCGAAGTACGGTATCCGGCCGCTGGCGATCCGCAGCTGGCCGAGCGCGTGCGCGCACTGCTGGCACCGACCGACGTTCAGCCGGACCAGGACTGGGGTCTCGATCACGGCACATGGTCGGTGCTCACCCATGTCTTCCCCGATGCCGATGTGCCGGTGGTACAGCTGAGCCTCGACGCCACCCGGCCGCCGCGCGACCACTACCAGCTCGCCGCCCGCCTCGCCCCGTTGCGCGACGAGGGCGTACTGATCCTCGGCAGCGGCAACGTGGTGCACAACCTCGGCGTGATGCAGTGGAGCGAGGACGCGCCGCCGTACGACTGGGCGCAGCGCTTCAGCGCCGCGGCGCGTGATGCCGTGCTGAGCGGCGCACACGAACGGCTGATCGCCTACGACAGTCTCGACCGCGAGGCACGCCGCAGCGTGCCAACGCCGGAACATTACCTGCCGCTGCTGTACGTGCTCGCGCAGCAGCGCCCGGGCGAGGCCGTGTCGCTGCCAGCGGAGGGGATCGAATACGGGTCGATCGACATGGTGAGCGTGGCGATCGGTCTCGGGCCTGCGTAGGGTGGGCACGCAGTGCCCGCCGTGTCATCCCGTTCAGGGTCCGCGTGGGCACTTCGTGCCCACCCTACTCCGTCTACGTGCCCGGCGTTCCACCGCACCGGCAGTCACACGTAGCCCGGATGGAGCGAAGCGGAATCCGGGGATCGCGCTTCATGCGGCGCTACGAAAGACCCGTTCGTAGTTCGTAGTTCGTAGGGTGGGCACGCAGTGCCCACCGTTTCATGTCGAACAACTAACGTGGTCGTGCGCAATCCGCTTCCGCGTGGGCACTGCGTGTCCACCCTGCCCTGCTGTAATGCACCCGGCACCTTAGCCGCGGAGCACGCGATCCAAGGACTCTGCAAAGGAACGGCAGACCCGGCGATTCGCGGGTCAGAATATGTGAAACCCCGCCGTCACCAGCATCACCGCCGCCAGCCCCGCATGCAGCACGCGCTGCGGGACGTGCTTTTGCATGCGTGCCCCGGCATACATGCCGACCAGGCCGCCGACCCCGAACAGCAGCCCGAGCAGCCAGTCGGGTTGAGTGACCACACCCGCCGGGGCCGGGACCAGCATGTAGAGTGCCACGCCGGCGATCGAGGTCAGCAGCGTGCCGGCCACGGCCGCGCCGGCGACCACGTACACCGGCAGCCGGAACAGGGTCACGCACAGCGGCGCGATGATGGCGCCGCCGCCGATGCCGTAGATGCCACCGACCACGCCGACCGCCAGCGCCAGCAGGAACATGGCGCGCGGATCGAAGCGGTAGCGGGTGCCACGAAAATCCAGCTCGACGGCGCTCGCGCTCACCGCCGCCACCTCGACCCGCCCGGCGCCCGGCGCCGCCGCAGTGGCGGCGCGCCCTGCCCCGGCTCGCAGTTCGCGCAGCAGCCTGTAGGCCATGTACAGAAGCACTGTGCCGACAAACAGCCGGAAGTCTGCAACGTCGCGCAGCCAGCCGACCCGCAACCAGTAGCCGAGCACCACCCCCGGCAGGGTGCCGGCGGTCACGATGGCCACCAGCGGCCACAGCATTCGCCCCTCGCGCAGGTAACGCCAGGCGCCGCCGGGCGTGGCCACGAGGTTGTACACGAGATTGGTGGCGCTGACACCGGGCGCGGTGTAGCCGAGCATGCTCAGCTGGAACGGCAACAACAGGAACGCACCCGAGACACCGACCATCGAGGTAAACAGCGAAATGCCGAACGCCACCAGCGGCGGCAGCCACAGCCAGGTGTCGACACCGGATACGGCGAAGTGATGCAGCATGCCTGGGAACGTGAGCTCGCGGCGCCCGGGTGCGGGTCGCAAAAAAAACGGGCGGGCATCACGCCCGCCCGTTCCCCTTCCGGGTTACTTGATCTCGGCGATGGTGTAGCTGCCGTCCTTCGCCCACTTGATGTTGGCGTTGAGGAAGTAGGTCTTCAGCTCCGGCCGGAGCAGCTTGGCCATGTCGTGCGCCTCGCCGCTGCGCCCGCCGGCACCGCAGAAGAACACGATCGGCTTGTCGGCCGGCAGGGTCGCGAGCTTCTTCTCGAGGGTGTTGATCGGGATGTTGATCGAACCCTTGAAGGTCCCGCCCTCGAACTCCTTCACGTCCCGCACGTCCACCAGCAGGATGCTGGCCGGCGCGTCCTTCATGATCTGCTCGAACGAGGCCACCGTGATGGTGCCGCTCTCCTTGCCGGCCTGCACGGCCGGTGCCGCGGCGGCGGCCGGCGCGCCACCCTCGGCGGTCGGGCCGGCGCCATAAGCCTTCACCCAGCCCGGGTAACCCTCCGGCACCACCTTGATATTGGTGTAGCCGAGCTTCTTCGCCCTCTCCGCCGAGTCCGAGCTGAGCTTGCAGGTCAGGCCCTCGCAGTAGAAGTACAGCGGTGCGGCCTTGTCCGCCGGCAGCTTGTCGACCATCTTGTCGAACTGCGAGTCCGGGATGCTGATCGCGCCCGGGATGTGGCCCTTGTCGTACTTGCGCTCCTTGGGGCGCGAGTCGATCAGCGTCATCGGCGCCTTCTCGTCCATCAGCTTCTTGATGTAGGCGACACTGACGGCGCCGACGTGGCCCTTGGCGATCCAGTCCGGATAGCCCTCGGGGTACACCTTGATGTTGGTGTAGCCGAGCTTCTCGGCCTTGAACGCCGACTGGTGGCTCAACATGCACTCGACGCCTTCACAGTAGAAGAGCAGCAGCGCGTTCTTGTCCGCCGGCAGCTTGTCGGTCATCTTCTCGAACGACGAGTCCGGGATGTTGGTCGCGCCCGGGATATGGCCCGGATCGTACTTGCGCGCGGTCGGGCGCGAGTCGATCAGCATCATGCCGTCCTGCGGCGGGATCGTGGCATGCTTCTCGACGAAATCGATTCGCACCGTCTTCGGATACCAGCCCTCCTTGGGCTGCAGCCCGGTCTGGCAACCGGCCAGCGGCAGCAGGCCCACGACACCCGTCAGCAGTCCCAGCAACAGCAATAGATTCTTTTTCATAATTGTCTCCTCGCAAAAAATAGATGTAACCGGCATCCTCACGACAGCGTGAACTTCCCTGTCGATTCGTTGTAACGAACCAGCACGTACCACAGCAGCAACAGCGTACCGCTCACCAGGAAGGTCCCGCCCCAGCCGTCGAGCATGGCCGGCATGTAGGCCTGGTAACCGACGCGGGTGGCCTCGAACTCGTCGATGGTCACCTCGACCGCCATGATCCCGGTCTTCTTCAGCACCGCACTCGCGATCGAACCGGTCCAGGCGAAGAAGAACACCGCCACCCACAGCTTCACGTGGCCCTCGCCCATGCGCCACAGCGAGCCGGAGGCGCAGCCGCCGGCGAAGATCATGCCGATGCCGAACACCACGCCGCCGAGCAGCGAGCCGAGCCAGAACGTGGGCGGGATTGCCAGGTACGGGTCGAGAATCTTGTTCTGGAACAGCAGCGAGGAAATCGGGATGCCGATCACCAGCGCCACGATGATCGCCTTGGTCATGTGACCCTCGCCGGTCATGAACGGCTCGCGGAACGCGCGCGCGAAACACAGCCGCGCGCGGTGCATGGCGAAGCCGATGGCGAAGCCGGCCAGCACGATCAGCGCGCGCGCCGCGAGCTTGGTGTCCGGCGAGGTGTACCACTGCGCCGCCCAGGCGACGATCGCCACCACCACCGCCAGGCCGAGCAGCGGGTAGTAGCGCACCACCCCGGCCGGCACCTTGATCGCCGCCGGCGGCTTCATGCCCCAGGTTACATGCTCGAACGTCCACAGCAGCAGCTTCAGCCCGATGAGCGCACCGGCGATCAGCCCGGCCCACATCGCCCAGCCGGCCGGCGAGGCGTGCAGCAGCGGGGTGAAGAAACCGCCGGTGGTGCAGCCGCCGGCGAGCGTCGCGCCGACGCCCATGAAGGTGCCGCCGAGCGCGGCCCAAAGATATTCCAGCTTCGGCGGACGGTTGAACAGGAACTGGCGCGACAGGAGTGCCGCGGTGAAGGCGCCGATCACCAGGGTGATGTTCATGATCGACATGCGGTGCAGCAGCGGGCTCTCCAGCTGCTCCGGTATCCCCAGCAGCGGCGCCAGGCCGAGAAAGTGGTTGACCCAGTCACCCCACAGCTTGAGACCGCCGAACACACCCCAGAACAGGCCGCTCACCATCAGCCCGAGAATCACCAGCACCACCATGATGCCGCCGAGATAGGCCGGCCACTCTTCCACGAATACGCTGTCGTAATCGGGCTTGAAGCGCCCGAGAAAACCCGCGCCGCTGTCGCCGCTCATCGATCTCCTTCCTCCAGCCCTTGCACACCACGCCGGCACACCGTCGCAGCGGTGTGCCGGGTTATCTGCCTGCCTTAATTATTCTTGTCAGCTGCAGCCGGCCGGGTTGTCCGAGTCCTTGGCACCGTGGTTGACGAACGCCTTGACGTCTTCCAGCAGCTCGGCCTCGGGCACGTCGGCATACTTCTCGGCCGCCTTGTTGGTGGCCTTGATGCTGTCGCGGTACTTCTTGCTCACGTAGTACTTGACCGAGTCCTTGCCCTTGGCGTGCTTGTCGGCGGTCATGTACGCGGCCCACTCGGCCTTGGTCTTGGTGCTGGGTGCGATCGAGCCGCCGGCTTTCTCGACGTGGCAGGCGGTGCACACCATGCGGTAATAGACGCGTCCGCGCTTCCAGTCGCCTTCGGCCTGTGCCAGCAGCGGCAGGCCCAGCACTATGGCAACCATGGTTACGGCCAGCGGTTTATGCAGTTTCATGTTGCAGTTCCTCTATCAGATAAGAATCGGTACCGAATTCGTTGCCGGCCCGGCCGGCCCTCAACCCGTCTCCTCCCACCCCGTAATCATCGCCTTGATGTGCGACAGCGGCGTGTGCCCGGCGGTGGTGAGATACACGTGGGCGATGAAGAAGATCAAGACCATGAACGCCCCGGCGGTGTGGAAGAACGCCACCCATTGCAGCGACAGGAACCCGTCCACCCCCCACTCGCGCCACTGGCCGTAGAAGAGGTAGAACCACCCCGAGAACCAGATGATCGGGGAAACGACCAGCCAGAAGAACAGGTAGGCCAGGCGCTGCAGCGGGTTGTGCTTGGTGAGTGTCGTCGCCCGGAACGGGTGCGGGGCGTGGGTGAAGATGCCGGTCAGATAGTACTTCACCATGGCATCGACCTTGTCGAGGGTGGGGATGTACTGCTTCCACTCCCCGGTGGTGAAGTGCCAGAACACGGCAAACACCCACAGGGTGATGAGCGTCCAGGCCGCGATCGTGTGCAGCCCCACCGCGCGCTCGAAGCCGAAGAGCCGGTAGGTGCCGTGCACCTCGAAGCCGGTCAGCATCAAGAAGATGATGGTGGCGGCCTGCGACCAGTGCCAGAAGCGCTCGAAGCGTTTGAAGATGTAGATTTTCTCGGCCATGACCTTAGTTCCCCTTGCGGTTCAGGTAGATACGCAGCGCCCCGTGGATCAACACCCCGAGGAAGGTGAGCAGTGCCGCCGCCCAGCCGAGGAAGTTGAGGTAGGGGTTGGCGTCGCGCCCCGGCATGTAGATGCCGGCGACTTTTTGCAGGCGGCCGTGGTGGCTGTGACACTGCGTGCACTTCAGGGCGTCGTCCTTGGGCGCGACCATGTGGGTAATGGGCCACGACATCTCGGTGGACACGAACCCGTACTGGCCACTGAACTTCTCGTTTACCGCCTTCATGCCGGCGGTCAGCGACTTCTCCCAGTTGAAGTATGACCAGAAGGCGGCTTCGTCCTGGCCGTAGGTGTGCGGGATCAGCAGCGACATCGACACCTTATCGTACGGCTGCTTGCCGCGGAACACCTTGATCGGCCAGATCTTGGACTTGCCGTCGGTCGGGCTGCCCTCGAAGCTGTTGATCTTGACCACCTGGTCCGGATTGAGCTTGGTGTCGCGCAGGGTGTAGTTCACCGTGCCGTTGAACCAGATGTAGTCCGGGATCACGTGGCTTTCGTACCTGAAGTCACCCTTCTTGCTGTCGTAGGCGACCCGGCCGGCGCTGTCCTTGATGACGATCGGCTTGCCCTTTTCATCGAGCTTGCCGGCGGTCGACCAGTCCCACACCATCTTGGTGGCCACGTTGCCCCGTGCGAACTGCGGGATGTGGCAGGTCTGGCAGGCGAGTGTGTCGGTGTGGTCGTTCAGCTTGGCCTGCGTGAGCGGATGCGGGCGGCTGCCGTGGCAGGCCTCGCAGGTCGCCGGATTGGCATGCTCTTCCTTCTTGCCGCGCATCTGCGCGCCCTTGGCGGGCATGGCGGTCGGGGTGTAGCGGCTGCCCGGCACGTCGTGGCTCGAGGTGGCATGGCAGGTGCCGCAGGTGAAGTTGTTTCCGTCCTTCGCCATGTGGATGTCGAGGTACTTGCCCGGGTTGGTCATGGAACTGTCGAGGTCGCCATGCTTCACCGCATCGCCGCCGCCGCCGTAGAAGTGGCAGGCGCCGCAGGTCGCACGGCTGGTCTTGCCGACGTTCTGTGCCACCATCTTCAGGTCAGCAGCCTTGACGATCTTGCCCGAGTGCGGCGGGAACTCCATGTCCTTGTACGGCGGATGTCCGGCCAGCCCCGGCAGCTTGCGATATTTGCCGGTGGTGTCGTGGCACACCAGGCAGTCGACTGCATTCTGGTTGCTGAAGTCGAAGTTGGCATCCTTCCACCCGTAGCCGACGTGGCAGGCGGTGCAGAACTGGTAGTTCGACGGGACGGCGGTGCAGAAGTTGTTGATGACGTTCTTCTTGCCCAGCCGCTGGCCGCTGTCCGGGTTCATGAACTCCCAGGTCCAGTGCTTGGTGCGCATCACCTGCTTGGCCGCCTCGGTGTGGCAGGACAGGCAGGCCTTGGTGACTTCCGGGCCGGACGCGAACGGCCGCTGCAACTCCTTGAACTTGGAGTGGTCGGCGGTCGATGTGCTCACGGGCTTCGGTGCGGCCGGGGCGCCGTTGGTGGGTGCATACGGGTGCGCCCCGGCTACCGGCGCACTCTGTGCGGCCGGTGTCGATGCGGGCGCGCTGGCAGCCCAGGCGGCCACTGCCGCGAGGGCCGCGCCGGCGGCCAGCATCAGGGTCGATACAGCTCGACGGTTAAACACGGTGCCTCCTTATACGTTCGAAATTCATCGGCTTCGTAGTCATGCGCGATGGGGCCGATCAGCAGCCACCACCACCGCCACCGCCAGCGCCGCCCTTGCCTTCACCGCCGGGCACGCCTTCGATCATCTTCGGCGCCGGCTTGCTCGGGTCGAACACCACGAACTTCTTCTGGTCGTCGGCCACGTGACCCATCACCTCGCCCACGAGCGGGCCGAACATCTTGCCCATCAGGCCGGCGTTCATGGTGCCGATGTAGGTCTTGCCATCGTTCTTCTTGTAGACCGTGACCTTGCACGGCATCAGGATCGACAGGAAGCGCACCGAGTCGTCATTGAGGATCGGCTTCGAATACTTGGTACTGCATGCTTCGATCATCATCACCGGCAGCACGTTGCCGCCGTCCTTTTGAACGGCGCGCGCCGGATTGCGCAGGCCGGACAGCTCCCAGCCGTTGCCGGCCTGTTGGATGTTCTGCTGAATGCGGGCGATGGTCTCTTCCATGTCGAACGGACTCAGTCGCTCGGTGAACATCATGCTGGGCATCATCTGGTAGCCGAGCAGGGCTGTGAACAGGATGCCACCGACAAACCCACCGATTACTTTCCACATGACCAGATGTCTCCTCTGTCGAGTTTTGAAACCGCTATTGAGCTAAGCCTACATTACTTGGGATCGATTATAAGACTGTTCTAATATTTTTTTGAATTGATGGTGGTCAACAATTACCTAGGGCAGCGCTATGTTAATTGCCATGTCGGTCGATTCGTGCAATTCGGGGATAGTGGTGCGAATAGTTGACCGGCGACCTTCTGTATTCGGCGCGGGCGTGCGTGTGGCCACCAGGCTTCAGCGACACAAGTCCGATTTTGCCGATAGGCGCGGTCGGCCCGTTAATTAGGGAAGGTCACCGGTGGGCGGTACCGGCCGCCTCACGACGCTGCATCGCAACGGCGCGAGCCAGCGTACAGTGGAGCAGGTCGTGGCGCCGATGTGCCGCTCGCAAGCGTCAATGGGCGCCCTGCCGCTGTCCGCTGAACGATTTTCCCCTCTCCCAAGGTTCCGGGCCGGGTCGCCATTGCGAGGGGTGCGCCTTCATTGGCGGTCGGGGCTTGCCCTTTCCCGCCAACTAGCGACCCGCGATGCTTCCATGTGCCGCCTCGTGCTGCCTGATGCCTTCAACCATACGTTCGGCACGTGAATTAGCCGGCGACGGCTGGCGATAGTGCCGACTTGAGGAAAGCATGCGCCGCGGTGCGCCGTTACTGAGCAGAATAGTGCGTACTGCGGCATTTGCTGGGTTCCTCGTCCCACAGGGCGAAGGAACCCAGCGCAGGGATGCGCGAGGCAGGGCAACACAGGCAGCGGTTGCCGAGGAGGAAAGGAGTTTTACGGCGATTTCCCATCACCCCACCCCCTCCCGGAGGGAGAGGGGTGAACGCGACGCACGAGTTGCCGGCCGGATCAGGAAGCATGAGGTGCACAGGGGTCGCCTGCTAGACTTGGTCGAAAATACTTATGGGGGGCATTGCTTGAGTTCAATCCGGGCGGTTGCCCGCAGTCGTTGCGGCGCCCGCGTCATACTCGCCCTGGTGCTGGCGGCGCTCATGGCACCGGTCGCCGCGGTGGACGCCGCGGTGCCGGCGGTGGCCGCATGGTGGCCGGAGACCCTGCTCGGTGTCGCGCTCGGCGCCGCGCTCGTGGCGTTGTGGCTGCTGCGCCGGCGTCTCCAGCGCAGCGAGGCGAGCCTGGCACTGGCCGAGACGGAGTGGGTGCAGGCGCTCGATTTTGCCGAGGACGCCATGTACCTCATTGATCTCGACGACCGGCTGGTGCGCGGCAACCAGGCCTTCTACCGCTTTCTCGGGCGTCGCCCCGAGGAGGTGATCGGCGAGCGGGTGATGCGTCTCATGCATGGCGCCGACGAGGACCAGCCGTGCCCGGTGTGCCAGGCGCGGCTCGATCGCCGCGATGCGGTGTTCGTGAAGGAGGCCGGCGACCCGGTCAACCGCCTCAAGCGGCCGATGGAAGTCGTCGTCAAGACCATTCGCGGCGCGGACGGCGAGCCGATCGGCGTGCTGCAGGTGTTGCGCGATCTTTCGCGCCAGCGCCTCGCCGAGCAGGCGATCCGCGAGAGCGAAGAGCGCTATCGCATTCTGTCGCAGGCCGCCTTCGACGGCATCGCGATTCACGACGGCGGCAAGGTGGTGGCATTCAATCCCACGCTCGCCACCATGCTCGGCTACACGGAGAAGGAGGTCGTCGGTACCAGTCTCCTCGACTACCTCGATGAGTCGGCGCATGCGCTCGTGTCCGAGCGGTTCCGCAACCGTATCACCGATCCGATCAACCTGTACCTGCGGCGCAAGGACGGCAGCGTGCTGGCCGCCGAGGTGCGCGCCCGCGATCTGCCGTTCCAGGGACGACTGCAGCGGGTCGTGGCGGTGCGCGACCTGCGCGAACTGGAACAGGCCCGCCACGAGCTGTTTGCCGAGAAGGAGCGTCTGCGCGTCACACTGGAGTCGATCGGTGAAGGCGTGATCGTGACCGACATCGCCGGCCGCGTGCAGTACCTCAATCCGGTGGCCGAGGCGATGCTCGCGATCAGCCACGGCGAGGCCGCCGGCCGGCCGCTCGGCGAGTTTTGCCGGATCCTGGACGAGAACGGCGGTGCAGCCGCCGACCTGGTGCAGTCGTGCCTGGAACAGGATGCGGTCACCCAGTCCCCGCACGGTTGCGTGTTGTGGCGGCCGGATGGCCGCGAGTTCGCCATCGAACATTCGGCCGGACCGATCCGCGACCGCACCGGGCAGGTGACCGGCGTGGTGCTGGCACTGCGCGACGTCACCGAGATGCGCCGGCTGTCCCGCCAGCTTCGCCACCAGGCGAGCCACGACCCGCTCACCGGGCTCATTAACCGCAGCGAATTCGAGCAGCGCCTGGAGCAGGCGCTCGCGAGCGCGCGCGACGAGGCCAAGGAACACGCGCTCTGCTACATCGATCTCGATCAGTTCAAGATGGTCAACGATACCTGTGGCCACGCCGCCGGCGACCAGCTGCTGCGACAGGTGGCGGCCCTGGTGGCCGCGCGGGTGCGCGAGAGCGATACCGTGGCGCGCCTCGGGGGCGACGAGTTTGGCGTGCTGCTTACCGGCTGCGGTCTGGCGGAGGCGCGCAAGGTGGCGGACACGCTGCGGCAGACGATCGCGGACTTCCGGTTCGTGTGGCGCGACCGCAGTTTCGACGTCGGTTCCAGCATCGGCATTGCGCCGCTGCGGGCCCACAGCGGCAGCCTGGCCGATGCCATGAGCACGGCCGACGCGGCCTGCTACGTGGCCAAGGATCTGGGTCGCAACCGCATTCACGTCTATGAGCCGGACGACGCCGCGCTCGCCCGCCATCACGGCCAGATGGTATGGGCCCAGCGGCTGTCCGCCGCAATCAAGGCCGGCCGGCTGCGCCTCTACAGCCAGCCGATCGTGGCTCTCGGCGAAGGTGCTGCGGGGCCCGCGTGGCACGAGATCCTGGTGCGGATGCTGGACGAGGACGGCCAGGTGGTGCCGCCGATGGCATTCATTCCCGCGGCCGAGCGCTACAACCTGATGCCGGTGGTGGATCGCTGGGTGGTCACGGCGACGCTGGCGTGGATGCGCGGGCAGGGCACCAGCGGGCGTTCCCCGGCCTGCGCCATCAATCTCTCGGGCCGCTCGATCGGCGACGATCAGTTCCAGCAGTTCGTCAACAGCGAGATTCGCGCCTCCGACGTCGATCCGGCGCGCGTCACCTTCGAGATCACCGAAACCGCCGCCATTGCCAACTTCGCCCAGGCGCAGCAGTTCATCGTGGCGCTCAAGCGCCTCGGTTGCGGCATTGCGCTCGACGACTTCGGTTCCGGCCTGTCGTCGTTCGCCTACCTCAAGCACCTGTCGGTGGACTACCTCAAGATTGACGGCGAATTCGTGCGCGACATGGCCGGCGACCCGATCGACCATGCCATGGTCGCTGCCATCAACCAGCTTGGACACGTGATGGGTATCAAGACCATCGCCGAGTACGTGGAAAGCGAGGCCGTGCTCGCGCGTCTGCGCGAGGTCGGCGTCGACTACGCACAGGGCTACGCCCTCCACCGGCCGGCACCGCTGTAACCCGGTCCGGCCCCGGGGAAGGACCGGGGCGCGCGGCAGCGCGCCGGTGGCGTGGCCCGCGTGTCGGGCCGGTCGGGCACGGGTCGTTATTGTGCATAGTCCGCCCGGGTAGGGGCTTTGCCCGAGTTACCGTCCCCAGTGAATTGCGCGGTGCGCGCCGCCGCGCCAGTGCGTCAGCC